>ENA-OOSX01001243-OOSX01001243.1-human-gut-metagenome-genome-assembly--contig:-NODE-1243-length-9993-cov-1.527168_pt1 | contig 9993 bp, 7 predicted proteins | sample MGYA00241315_ERZ501225 | MGnify/ENA primary metagenome ERZ501225 (study PRJEB25962, sample SAMEA2042496) | human gut metagenome | biome: human gut; feature: human-associated habitat; material: faeces... | reverse complement strand
GTCAATATCCGGAAGTCCTACATTGACATCAAGAATATCAGCACCCGCACCAGTCTGTTCTAATGCCTGTCCAAGTATATAATCCATATCATTATCTAAGAGTGCCTGCTTAAATACCTTTTTACCTGTTGGGTTAATTCTCTCTCCTACAACTCTTGGCTGGTCAACTATAACTGTGCTTGTAGCTGAGCATACAGCCGATGGCATTTTCACTGGCTCTTTTGCTAAATTGCCTTCTTTATGTAACATATCTGATAAGCACTTTATGAATTCAGGAGTTGTTCCACAACAACCACCGAATATTTTAATGCCATACTTTCTTAAATCCTTCATAAATTCAGCAAACTGCTCTGCTGTCACATTATATTCATTAGTAACAGGGTCGGGAAGTCCTGCATTAGGCTTTACTATAACCGGAAGATTAGTCCAGCCTGTAAGTTCCTTAATAACCGGCTCAAGTTCCTTAGGTCCAAGTGAACAGTTGACACCTAAGGCATCAACTCCAAGTCCTGATATTGTAAGTGCAAATGAAGATATCTGACATCCTGTAAATGTACGCATATTTTCTTCAAATGTCATAGTCGTCATTATTGGAAGCTGGCTATTCTCCTTTGCTGCAAGCACTGCCGCTTTCACATCTAACAGATCTGTCATTGTCTCAAATACAACAAGATCTGCACCTGCCGCCTCACCAGCCTTGACTATCTCAGCATACATCTCATAAGCTTCCTCAAAGCTTAATGTACCTGTTGGCTCTAGAAGCTGTCCTATAGGTCCTACATCAAGTGCTACAAGTGCTCGTGGATTCACATTGGCACACGCCTTCTTTGCATTTTTAATTCCCGCTGTTACAAGTTCATCAACTGAATGCCCACATTCTTCAAGCTTATATCTGTTGCCACCAAATGTATTGGCATATATTATGTCTGCACCTGCCTTTAGATACTGCTCGTGTATGGAAATGAGAAGTTCCGGTTCTGTAATATTAAGCATCTCTGGTGTTTCACCCATCTTCATTCCTGCCGCCTGAAGCATAGTACCCATTCCACCATCAAGAATCACATAATCCTTTTGTAAAAGTTCTTTTAATTTATTCATTACAATGTCCTCCTGCTTCCCTGAATCTGCATGTACCTTTAAGGTTACACGACATACAGCCTTTTTTCTTTGAACTGACCTCTCCGGTTGTAAGCCCAATAACTGCTGTTACAGACTTGGTTGGTGTCATCATATCAGTCTTTCCTATATTAAGCCCTATAAGCTTAGGTGCATTTAGTATTTTTAAGAATTCGCCCTGCTGTGACAAAGGCAGATCACCATATCCTATTCCAAACCTGAATGTCTGGTTATACTCTGGAAGTTCCTCTTTAATAACAGCCTCAACCTTATCGCATACCTGTTCAATTGCTGCACTTGCCATACTGTCTGATATTACAGCCTTGGCAAGGTCTGAGGCCTGCATCACCCTTAACATCCTGTCTATTCCATCAGAGATTGTCACTGCTATAAGTGCCGCTTTATTACAGCCTTTAAGATGTTCTTTAATTGAGTTTCCTTTTAATGTAACAGAAGTCCCTTCAAGCCTTACGCCCTCATCGACCTGTGTCACATCCACTACCCTGTATACATATCTTGGAACTGCCGCTTTTAAGACCTCTGCCTCACATTCATCTATAAGGCTGTTTATTGTCTCATCTGCCCCTATTCCCTTGTATCCTAAGTACCTTAATACTTCTGCCCTGTTTATACTGCTTAATGTCACCTGTTTTTTCATTTATTTATTCTTTCTTGCTTTGTCCTTATGCTTGCCTTTTCCTCTGCCCTTGCCTCTTGACTGGTTAGCCTTCTCAACATTAACACGGCGTCCCTTAATCTGCACGTTATCATTCATTGCCTTAAGAATTTTCTCTGCGTGTATAGCTGGTACATCAACAAATGTATAGTTGTCCATCATATCTATCGCGCCTACAAGCTTGCCAGGCATACCAGATTCACCTGCAATAGCTCCAAGAATATTAGCTGGCTTTATTTTATCCTTTTTTCCAATATTAATAAAGAGTCTTACCATTCTTGAATCATCTTTATCTGTATCAAAATGGAATTCTTCTACTTCATCTTCTCTGTCAAGGGTATCACCTATAAGCATTTTTAAAAGTGCTGCTGCCATATCCATAGATGTATATTCTTCCTGATTAACGTGTTCTTCAACAAGATTAACCATATCTGTAAGTCCACCCTCTTCGATTGTCTGTCTGATTTTATCAAACATATTATCAAGCTTGGTGTTCTTAACATCATCCAATGATGGAACAGGCTTTGCAAGTATCTTAGTCTTACAGTAACGCTCGATATCCTTTAACTTATACACTTCCTTGCCACTTATAAATGAAAGTGCCATTCCAGATCTTCCTGCACGCCCTGTTCTTCCAATTCTATGAACATAATATTCCTCATCCTGAGGAATGTCATAGTTAAATACCATATCTACATCATCAACATCAATTCCTCTTGCTGCTACATCAGTTGCTATAAGTATGTCTACCTTGCCGCTTCTAAAGTCATCCATTACTCTGTCACGCTGCTGCTGTTTCATATCACCATGTATTCCGTCAGCAAAATAACCTCTGCCCTTAAGCTCTGATATAAGCTCATCAACCTGTCTTTTAGTGTTACAGAACACTACTGAAAGTCTTGGATTGTATATATCAATAAGCCTGCACAATACTTCTGTCTTATTCTTAGGTCTTACCTCATAATAGAACTGTTCTATATTAGATACTGTAAGTTCTTTTCTTACTACCTTTATAATCCTGGCATCTTTCTGGAAGTTTCTTGCAATATCCATAATAGCCTTTGGCATAGTAGCTGAGAACATTACTGTCTGTCTGTCTTCTGGCGTTTCTGTAAGAATTGTTTCCATATCTTCCCTGAATCCCATATCAAGCATTTCATCAGCTTCATCAAGAATAACCATATTAATATTATCAAACTTAACAGTCTTTCTTCTCATATGGTCCATAACTCTTCCAGGAGTTCCAACAATAATCTGTACGCCCGTCTTTAATGACTTTATCTGTCTTACTATCTCCTGTCCTCCATATACTGGAAGAACTTTAATATCACTCATATATTTGGCAAGTTTTCTTATCTCCTCAGCCACCTGTACAGCAAGCTCTCTTGTAGGGCAGAGTACGATTGCCTGAGGCTTTTTTATCTGTGGGTCTATCTTCATAAGCATAGGAATTGTGTATGCTGCTGTCTTACCAGTACCTGTCTGTGCCTGTCCGACAACATCAATACCTTCACATACAGCTGGAATTGCCTGTGTCTGTATAGGTGAAGTTTCCTCAAATCCCATATCCTCAATAGCTCTTAATATTCTTTCATCAATGTTTAACTCGTCAAATTTCATTCATTTCCTCATTTCTTAAATTTAATACACTTATCTTAGTCTAACTTTTTAATAATACATTATAGGAAGAAATAAGTCAAAAAAATTGCAATTTATTCTTAAAGCAAGTATAATTCAACTAATTAATTTAAAGAAAGGAACACTGTTATTATGATTCTTTCCTGTAATAATATAAGTAAATCTTTTGGAACAGATGTTATTATCAAATCCTGTTCTTTTAATATTGAAGACCACGAAAAAGCAGCTATCGTTGGTATCAACGGTGCTGGAAAGTCTACTCTTTTAAAGATTATAACCGGAATTGAACCTGCTGACACAGGACTTGTAACGTTAGCTAAGGACAAGACTTTAGGTTATCTTTCACAGCAGCAAAATCTTAATTCAGACAACACAATTTATGATGAGCTTTTATCTGTGAAGCAATATATCCTTGATATGGAAGCACAGCTAAGAAGTATTGAGAACCAGATGAAATCAGCAGATGATACAGCTCTTGAAACACTTATGAAGAAATATTCAGACCTTAACCACGAGTTTGAATTAAACAACGGTTACGCTTACAAAAGCGAGATAACTGGTGTTCTTAAAGGCCTTGGCTTTGCAGAAGAAGATTTCACACTTAATGTTAATACTTTATCAGGCGGACAAAAGACACGGGTTGCACTTGGCAGGCTTTTATTATCAAAGCCTGATATTATACTTCTTGACGAGCCTACCAACCACCTTGATATGGAGTCTATAAGCTGGCTGGAGAACTATCTGCTTAACTACAGTGGTGCTGTACTTATAGTTGCCCACGACAGATATTTCCTTGACAAGATAGTAAGCAAGATTATCGAGTTAGACAATGGCAATGCAACTGTATTCTCAGGCAACTATACTGATTACGCTTCAAAGAAAGCTATCCTGCGCAATATGCAGCTAAAGGAATATCTTAACCAGCAGCGTGAAATCAAACATCAGGAGGAGGTTATAACAAAGCTTAAGCAGTTCAACCGTGAGAAATCTATTAAAAGAGCTGAAAGCCGTGAAAAAATGCTTAACAAGATGGAATTTGTCGATAAGCCTGAAATTTTAAACGACAAAATGGATATTAAGCTTGAACCTAATGTAATAAGCGGTAATGATGTCCTTACTGTAGACAACCTTACTAAAGGTTTTGACGGAACTGTTCTTTTTGATAACATATGCTTCCAGATTAAACGTGGTGAACGCGTAGCACTTATCGGAAGTAACGGAACAGGCAAGACAACAATATTAAAATTAATTAATGGAATTATACCTGCCGATTCAGGCTCGATATATCTTGGTGCTAAAGTAAATATTGGTTATTATGATCAGGAACACCACGTTCTTGACCCTGACAAGACTATTTTTGATGAAATCAGGGATGCTTATCCAGACCTTAATAATACACAGATAAGAAATACCCTTGCAGCATTTTTATTCACCAATGAAGATGTATTCAAGTATATAAAAGACTTAAGCGGTGGCGAGCGCGGACGTGTATCATTAGCCAAACTTATGCTCTCTAATGCCAACTTCCTTATATTAGATGAGCCTACTAACCACCTTGATATCACTTCAAAGGAAATTCTTGAAAATGCACTTAATAGTTACACAGGTACTGTCCTGTTCGTATCACACGACAGATACTTTATTAATTCTACTGCAACAAGAATTATTGAGCTTGCCAATAAAACGGTTGTTAATTATATTGGTAATTATGACTATTATCTTGAAAAAAAGGATATACTAGGAGCAAAACCAATAACCAATAACACTTCTAAATCCAGCAGTTCAGCCATTTCAAAGCTTAACTGGCAGGAAGAAAAGGTAAAGCAGGCACAGCAAAAGAAGATTAAAAACGAAATCAAGCGTACTGAAGAACGCATGGCTTTAATTGAGGCTGAGATTGAGGAACTTGATAATATGTACGCCGACCCTGCCATAAGCAGTGATACTGCCAAACTTATGGAAATACACACCAGGAAGGAAGCTCTTAGCAAAGAGCTTGATGAGCTATATGATAAATGGGGGGAATTAACATTATAATTCCAATACCAAAAACAGCGAAAAATGCCGAAATAAGGCAATTCTTAAGCGTTTTTTATTGACAAAATTACCTATATGGAGTATAAATAACCTATACTTATTATTACTTATTTCATTTAAGGAGGATGTAGTTTATTATGAATAAGACAGAGTTAGTTGCTGCAATCGCAGAGAAGGCTGAACTTTCAAAGAAGGATGCTGAGAAGGCTTTAAAGGCTTTCACAGAAACTGTTGCTGAACAGTTAAAGAATGGTGACAAGATTCAGTTAGTTGGTTTCGGTACTTTCGAAGTTGCTGAAAGAGCTGCTAGAACAGGTCAGAATCCTCAGACAGGTAAGGCTATTGAAATTCCTGCTTCTAAGGCACCTAAGTTTAAGGCTGGTAAGGCTTTAAAGGATACTGTTAACTCAGCTAAATAATTAATATTCGATAGTGGATATTGTGACTGTCACTTAGGTGACAGTCTTTTTTATATGTATTTATAGATACATATAAATATTATCAATGAAATTCAGAAAACGGAGACACACTATGGAAATAGAACGTAAATTCTTAGTTGCACAATTGCCAGATAATCTGGACAATTATAATTGCAGATATATTGAACAGGGTTATCTTTCAACTAAACCTGTAGTCAGGGTAAGACGTGATAATGATGATTATTATCTTACTTACAAAGGCAGTGGTATGATGGCACGTGAAGAATACAATCTTCCACTCACCAAAGACTCGTATGAACATTTGATTAAAAAAGCTGACGGTAATATAATAACCAAAAAGCGTTATGAAATTCCGGATGGTAACGGATACACTATTGAACTTGACATATTTGAAGGAGCATTCAATGGCACTGTTATTGCAGAAGTTGAATTTAACACTATAGAAGAAGCTGACAATTACATTATGCCAGCGTTTTTTACAGAAGATGTAACTAATAACCCTGAATATCACAACAGCAATATGAGTAAAAAGAAGTTCGACTAACGTAAACACTCTAAGAAAAGAGGATAACCTGATGAAAAAACTCTCTGATATATTAGATATAAGTCCTGATATTACTCTTGAAACACTTCAAAGAGCAAGAATGGCAGCCTTAACACTTATCAAATGGCTTCTCTGCTCTTTATTTACAGGAAGCTTTATAGGCCTTATCGGAGCATTATTTTATAAAGCTTTACAATATGTAACAAGCTTTCGGATCCAACACCCTTACACTTTATTCTTTCTTCCTGCTGCCGGTATAATAATCGTTCTTATGTACCATTTTACGCACGAAGACAAGAATACAGGAACTAATCTTGTAATAACAGCAATCCAGTCCAATGCAGAAGTTCCTGTCCGTGTTGCTCCTCTTATTATAATATCAACACTGCTTACACATCTTTGCGGTGGTTCAGCAGGACGAGAAGGTGCAGCCCTGCAGGTTGGCGGCTCCTTAAGCAATTTTATCGCCAAAATATTACATTTTGACGACAAAGATACAAGAATTATGATTATGTGCGGAATGAGTGCCTGTTTCTCTGCTCTTTTCGGAACTCCTATAGCCGCAGCCATATTTTCTATGGAGGTTTTAAGTGTGGGGGTTATGTATTACGCCGCACTTGTTCCCTGTATTATATCCGCACTTATTGCTTCCGGCGTAGCTGGGTTATTCAATATAACACCAACTATGTTTATAATAAGCGAAATATGTGAACTAAGCATATCTACCGGAATAAGATTTATGATAATGTCAGTAATATTTGCCCTCGCAAGCATTGTATTCTGTTATATGCTTCATTCATCAGCCAAAATATATTCTGAATACTTAAGCAACCCATATATCCGTATTATAATAGCTGGTGTGCTTGTTATTATTTTAAGATATATAACCGGTACTACTGATTATCTTGGTGCTGGTGCTCCTATGATTGCGGCAAGCTTTATAACAAGCTGTTCGTGGTATGTCTTTATTTTAAAAATGCTGTTTACAGCCATTACATTAGGTGGTGGATTTAAAGGCGGTGAGATTGTCCCTACACTTTTTGTCGGTGCAACTCTTGGAAGCTTTTTGGCTCCTGTATTCGGACTTCCAATCGGCTTATGTGCCGCGTGCGGTATGGTAAGCGTATTCTGTGGCGTAACTAACTGCCCACTCACTTCTTTCATATTATCAATTGAAATGTTTGGTGCTGGTTCAATGAAATTCGTAATTATATGCGTAGCAATAAGTTATATGCTCTCTGGCTACTACAGTCTTTATAACAGCCAGAAGATTGTTTACTCTAAATACAAGACAGAATATATTAACAGACATTCACATTAATTATAATAAAAAAGGCAATTCATACAGAATTATCATATCTACCGATTTTTCTGCTAATGAATTGCCTTTTTACTGCTTTTACCGCTTTTACTGCTTTAACTATGCATCATTCTTATATATTTTATTTGTAGAAATTGTCCTCTGGAAGCTTTCCACCAACTGAAGCTGGATTTGCTTCGTAAAGAACATTTAAATATTTGCTTATTTTGTCTTTGGCATCACTGCCTGTTATTATTGTTATGTTGCATTTAGGTATTGCCTGCTTTGCAACTGCGGCTTTTGTTATACCATATTTTTCTACAAGTGTTGAAACCTCATCTACATTTGCATTAACATAATCTGCTGAAAGCTTATATTCCTCAAGGAACTTGTCAACCGCAGCCTTATGGTTATTGTAATATTCTGTATTGACAACTATTACACCTGTTACTACTGTACTTCCGTCCTTTGATACATTTTCCCATTCCTTAGTAACATCAAGAGCTATTCTTGCTTCCTTATTATTCATAAGAACTGTTGTAGCAAATGGCTGTGGAAGCATAGCTACAGTTTCTTCCTTCGCTGATGCCATAATAGCCGCAACCTCGGAAGCCTCTGACTTAAATTCAATGTGTACATCCTTATCAGGGTCAATTCCGTTGGTATTTAAAAGGTATCTTAATGTATATTCAGGTGTAGTTCCTTTACCTGTTGTGTATATTGTACGTCCTTTAAGGTCGCTTACATTAGTTACCTCGCCCTTATTATCAAGTATATATAACACGCCAAGTGTATTAATTCCTACAACAGATACCTTGCCATTACTCTTATTATAAAGTGTTGCCGCCGCATTACAAGGCATAGCTGCAATCTGGACATCGCCCTTTATAAGGTCTGCTGTAAATGCATCTGCTGCCGCCTCCATCTATCTGAAATGTATAATTATTAGCTGTTTTATTATACTCATTATCGCTCATAAGCTTAACCATTCCGATAGCTGTAGGTCCTTTAAGTGCAGCTACTTTTATGTCTTCGCTTACATACGCACTTGTACTTTCCTGTGTTGCATTGTCTGACTTATCACTGCTGTTACTACCACAGGCTGTAAACATTACGCTGACCATTACAAGCATAAGAATAGCAGCTGTCAGTTTCCTCATTCTCTCTCTCATATTGTTTCCTTCCATTCCTTTATAATTATCTGTAATGACATTATTCCGTTAAACGTATTGATATCCGGATAATATATTATAGAAATTCTCATTCCTGCCCTTGGAATATCATCTATATTATTAATTCCAAACTGTACAGCAGGTACATAAGTTCCGTCCTCTGTTTCTAACTGGCATCTAAGAACATTTTTATTCTTTCCAATAACTGAAGCTGTCTTTACATATAAGTTCCTATCTGCAAATACCGGCTTTTCATTACCCTTTCCGAATGGTTCAAGCAGCTTTAACTGGTTAACCAGCCGGATATTGGCATACGATACAGGCATTGGAACATCAATCCACATTTTAGGAATTAAATCCTCATCTGTAAGTATCGCATTATCATTCAGCATTTTTCTGAATATGTCAATATCAGATATTGCTAATGATAAACCAGCCGCCATAGGATGTCCACCGTATTTAGTGAGAACATTTTTACATTTATTAATCTCTTCGTACATATTATAGCCTTCGATTGAACGTCCTGAGCCTTTTGCCCCGTCCTCAGCATTAGTAATAACAAATGTAGGCCTGTAATATCTTTCTTTAATTCTGCCTGCTATTATTCCAGCTATGCTCTCGTGGCAGTCCTTTAAATATATAACAAGCACTCTATCCTTAAGAAGACCAGTATTCTCTACTAATTCTATTGCCTTCTGCGTCTCCTGCTCTGTCATTGACTTTCTTTCATTATTAAGGGCTATAAGCTCTTTTGCCATATTATGTGCCTTTTCATTATCCTTGCAAAGCATAAGTTCAATTGCCTGTCTTGCTGTATCAAGACGTCCACTGGCGTTAAGACATGGTCCTATTACAAAGCCTATATGATATGAGCTTATATTATTAATATCAAGCTGGCACTCCTCTATAAGTGCCCTAAGCCCTGTATTTTTTGTATGTGCAATATGCTTAAGGCCATATTTAACTACTATTCTGTTCTCGTCAATAAGGTCGACTATATCACCTACAGTGGCTATTGCCATAAATTCAATATAATCTTCAAGCTCTTTCTTATCAAGCCCTAATCTGTC
>ENA-OOSX01001235-OOSX01001235.1-human-gut-metagenome-genome-assembly--contig:-NODE-1235-length-10032-cov-3.019745_pt1 | contig 10032 bp, 8 predicted proteins | sample MGYA00241315_ERZ501225 | MGnify/ENA primary metagenome ERZ501225 (study PRJEB25962, sample SAMEA2042496) | human gut metagenome | biome: human gut; feature: human-associated habitat; material: faeces... | reverse complement strand
ACAGTGCAGAGCCCGACGACAAACCGGAAGTTTAATTTAAGTGATGAGTTATAAGTTATGAATTATTATTGTGACCCATAACTTATAACTCATAACTCATAACTCAAAAAAACGATGATTGCAGAGAATTTAAAACAAGTACTGAGCGAACTGCCTGAAAAGGTACGGCTGGTGGCTGTTTCCAAATTTCACCCCAACGAGGCGATAGAAGAAGCGTATCGTGCCGGCCAGCGTGTGTTCGGAGAAAGCAAGGTGCAGGAAATGACTGCCAAATACGAAAGTCTGCCCAAAGACATAGAATGGCATTTCATCGGGCATCTGCAAACAAACAAAATAAAATATATCGTTCCTTACGTAGCGCTGATTCATGGCATAGACTCCTACAAGCTGTTGGCCGAGGTGGACAAGCAGGCTGCCAAAGCCGGAAAAACCGTCAACTGCCTGCTGCAGCTGCACATTGCCCGGGAAGAGACCAAGTTTGGATTCAGCTTTGACGAATGCCGGGAAATGCTGGCAGCCGGTGAATGGAGAGAGCTCAAGCATATCCGGATATGCGGATTGATGGGCATGGCCACAAATACGGACAATGACGAACAAATCAAAACAGAGTTTTGTTCTTTAAGTAGCTTCTTCAATGAAGTGAAAGCCAAATGGTTTGCCGATGCAGAATCATTCCGGGAACTGTCCATGGGGATGTCTCACGACTATCACGAGGCCATTGCAGCCGGGAGCACCTTGATACGTGTAGGAAGCAAGATTTTTGGAGAAAGAAACTATTAACCATAAAAAATCATTATCATGGCAACATTAGAAACTACTTTTGCAGGGCTGAAACTCAAAAACCCCATTATTGTCAGTAGCTCCGGACTGACAGACAGTGCCGCCAAGAACCAGAAACTATCTGAGGCCGGTGCAGGTGCCATTGTGCTAAAATCACTTTTTGAAGAGCAAATCATGATGGAGGCTGACTGGATGGGAGACCCGAATATGTATCCCGAAGGCAGTGACTATCTTGTAGGATATATCCGTGAACATAAGTTAGGCGAATATCTGAACTTGATTAAGGAAAGCAAAAAGGTTTGCAACATCCCCATCATAGCCAGCATCAACTGCTATCAGAATGCCGACTGGGTGGAATTTGCCGCCAAAATAGAAGAAGCCGGCGCAGACGCACTGGAAATCAATATCCTTGCACTGCAGACGGATGTACAGTATACGTATGGAACCTTCGAGCAGCGCCACATCGACATCCTAAGCCACATCAAGAAGACGGTCAAGATACCCGTCATCATGAAGCTGGGTGACAACCTGACCAATCCGATAGCTCTGATAGACCAGCTGTATGCCAACGGTGCCGCCGCAGTAGTGCTGTTCAACCGCTTCTACCAGCCGGACATCAACATTGAGAAAATGATACAAGTATCCGGTAACGTATTCAGCAATGAATCCGATTTGTCCAAAGCCCTGCGCTGGATAGGCATCGCTTCGGCAGCCGTAAACAAGCTGGACTATGCCGCTTCCGGTGGTATCCACTCGCCCGAAGGCGTTGTCAAGGCAATATTAGCAGGTGCTTCGGCCGTAGAGATATGCAGTGTGCTTTATCAGAATTCAGCTACCATCATTGAAGAATACATCCGCTTCCTCAACTTGTGGATGGACCGCAAAGGTATGGAAACCATCAGCCAGTTCAAAGGTATTCTGAACGTAAACGACCTGAAGGGAGTCAATACCTTCGAACGTACACAGTTCCTGAAATACTTCTCTTCACATGAATGAGACAAAAGGCTGACAAGAAGACAATAAAATTGAAAGGGTGATAACACTACAATGACGTTATCACCCTTTCATTTTATACTATACCGCTATCTTTTTATTTCTTCTTATCCAGCGCCTCAAAGCAGGAATTCTTGCTCACGAACTCCGGAACAATATCCTTCATGGCAGCAACAATTTTCATCTGGTCATAGGTGTAACTTACATCAATCAGCTTCTGGATACGCTCCTTCACCTCGTCATAGTCATACTCACGCACCGTAGCAATCATAATCTTCTCATGATAGGTGGGCTTTGTAAGCTCTTTCACATTCAAGAGTTCCTCGTAGAGCTTCTCGCCATGACGGAGACCGGTAAATTCAATCTTCACATCCGTACGTCCGGAAAGGCTGATCATACGCTTGGCAAGGTCCACAATCTTCACCGGCTTACCCATGTCGAAGATGTAGATTTCACCGCCGTTGCCCATACTGCCGGCCTCAAGAACAAGGCGGCAAGCTTCGGGAATGGTCATGAAGTAACGGATTATCTCAGGATGGGTCACTGTCACCGGACCGCCACGCTGAATCTGGTCGCGGAAACGGGGAATGACAGAACCGTTGGAACCCAGCACATTGCCGAAACGCGTAGTGATGAACTGAGTGGCATGGCCTCCCTCCTTCTGCAACTTCTTCGCAAGAGACTGCACATAAATCTCGCAAATACGCTTGGAACAGCCCATCACGTTTGTAGGGTTAACAGCCTTGTCCGTAGAAATCATCACAAACTTCTCGGCACCGTATTTCACGGCAAGATCGGCAACGGTGCGCGTGCCGAATACGTTCACCTGGATGGACTCGGAAACGTTGTCCTCCATCATCGGCACATGCTTGTAGGCGGCCGCATGGAAAATATACTGGGGCTTGAACTCCCTGAAGATATCCTCCATGCGCGTGGCATTGGAGATGTCGGCTATGATGGTCTCAGCATCGATGTCGCGCCAACGGTCCTGAAGTTCCAGACGGATGTCGTGCAGAGGAGTCTCGGCCTGGTCCACTAAAATAAGCTTATAGGGATTGAACGAAGCCACCTGGCGCATGATTTCACTGCCGATGGAGCCGGCGGCGCCCGTAATCATCACACGCTTGCCCTCCAGATGAGAGGCAACCTTATGGATATCTATCTCGATAGGATTGCGCTGAAGCAGGTCCTCAATCTGAATTTCCTTCAACTGCGTGCGGCTCAATGCCTGGCCGTTCCACTCGCTCAAGGGAGGCGCGGTCATCAGTTTGATGTTATGCACCAGCAGGCGATCAGCCATGTCGGACTTCTTCAGTTCCTCCATCTTGGCGGGAGAAATGATAATAGTCTGCACATCGCGGTCGTTCAGCACATCAATCAGCGTATCATCGTTGGGGAACACCTTGACCCCCATCATCACCTTATTGATAAGCTCAGGTTCGTCCGCAATGAATCCACGCAGACGGTAGTGGTTGCGCAGATTGACACGCAATGCCTTGGCAATGTTGACCCCGGCTTCCTTGGCACCGTAAATGAACACATTGGCACTATGGGTGCCGTCAAAGTTCAGCGCCTCAAAGAAAGTCTTGACAACCACACGGGAGCATGCCATCATGGCAAAGCTGATGATATAGGACATGAACAGCACGCTGACCGGAGCCAGGTTAAACTCCAAATAGCTTTCCGTCAGGACACTCGTTATCATCAGCAGTGCATACGACACCGTCAATGACACAAAAATGCGCATGATATCCACAAAGGAGGAAAAGCGCAACACATTGGAATACGTACGGAAAACACGGAAGAAAATCAGGTTGACAACAACCGTCCATAAAATGGTCTTGTCAATGGTAGAGGATTCCAAAAAAATGCTTCTGAAATCATATCGGAGAGCATAGGCCAACAGACTGGATATGACGATGATAAATACGTCAATTAATAGAATAGTCCATATCGGAAGCACTTTCGCGGAAAGATACCGATGAAAAAAATTTCGCTTCATTTTGCTTGACAGTTTTGTTTTAGGCGAGGCAAAGATACACTATTTTAGTCAAAACGGGCAAGAAATCGATAAAAAAATGTTATAATAATTATTTATCGTCTATAAAGAAACTATCCCGCCTCCCTCGTTTTAACAGTTGGAAAGCGGGATGGAAATAATTTTACCCCAGAAAATGCGGTATCCGCTACATCAGATTACTTGCCAACTCGCTCAACTGGCTACGCTCCCCTTTCACCAGATTGACATGGGCAAACAAATTCTGGTCTCTCATGCGGTCTATCATATAGACAAGCCCGTTGGACTGACTGTCCAGATAGGGTTGGTCTATCTGCTGAATATCACCGGTAAACACCATTTTTGTGCCTTCACCGGCACGGGTGATGATGGTCTTAATCTCATGCGGAGTCAGGTTTTGGGCTTCATCAATAATACAGTAGGTCTCGCTCAAACTGCGCCCGCGGATAAAGGCTAATGCCTCGATGACCAATTGTTCACTTTTTTGCATATCCTCCAAGCGTTTCACTTCAGAGGAATTGGCAGCGAACTGATGCTTGATTACATTCAAATTATCGAACAAAGGCTGCATGTAAGGAGCCACTTTCTCATTGGCATCACCGGGAAGGAATCCAAGGTCTTTATTGGATAAGGCCACGATGGGACGTGCCAGAAGAATCTGCTTGTAGTCGGTAAGTTTTCCCAATGCGGCGGCCAGTGCCAGCAGGGTCTTACCGGTTCCCGCCTTACCGGTCAGGGCAACCAGCTTGATATTCGGGTCGTTCAGCACCTCAAAAGCAAAGCTCTGCTCGGCATTACGCGGTTCAATGCCATAGTTCTTTGTCTTGTTGACCCGGCAAATCGAATGGGTAAAGGGATTATAACGTGCAAGCACACTGCTGCGGTCACTCTTCAGCACAAAGCATTCGTTGGGACGAATGATGTCCTTAAAATCGAACTCGTTGATGTCCAGTCCTTCTTTGGAAGAATAAATGCGGTCTATCAGCGCAGGGTCAATACCCTCGAACACTTCATTCGACTTTTCGAATATATCCACATTGATTACCTTATCATTGATGTAGTCTTCGCACAGCAGACCGATGGAACGCGCCTTCATGCGCAGATTCACGTCTTTCGTGACAAGGATGGTTTTCATTTTAGGCTTTTTGGTGGAAAGCCAGTCCACTACCGACAGAATCTGATGGTCGGGGATGCGTTCGGGAAAGGAATCACGTACCCGGGGAGAGTCCACCATGCCTGCCACCACAAACAGACGGCCTAAGCCCTCTCCCAATGGCGCCCCTTTGGTGAACAGATTATCATCGGTAATCAAATCAAGCTCACGGACGAACTCACGCGCATTGAAATTAATCTGCTCATTACCTTTCTTGAATTTGTCCAGTTCTTCAAGGACTACGATGGGAAGATAAATGTCATTCTCTTGAAAATTCTTCAAACAGTTATAATCGTGAAGAATCACATTCGTATCAATCACAAAATTTTTCTTAGCTCCCATACACGTTAGATTTAAATTGTTAATACCTTTGCATAAGCTTAAGATAAGCTACACTGCAAGCAATTTCAAGCAAGCTTGATTGCGTCCGGTTTGCATTATCTTTGTCGCTTTTAAAGATAACAAATTAATAGGGAGAAAGGATTGCTTCTCCGTTAAATATTATAAAAGATGGATTATCAGGACACTTTAACTTACTTATATAACAGTGTGCCCATGTTTCAGCAAGTGGGCGGCTCAGCATACAAGGAAGGGTTGGAAAACACTCTGACCCTGGACGCACACTTCGAACATCCCCACCGCAGTTTCCGCAGCATTCATGTGGCCGGTACCAATGGAAAGGGTTCCTGCTCGCATACGCTTGCCGCCATACTGCAAGAGGCAGGATACAGGGTCGGGCTCTATACCTCGCCCCATCTGGTGGATTTCCGGGAGCGCATCCGGATTAACGGACAGCCTATACCCGAGGAATACGTCATCCGTTTTGTAGAGCAGGAACGTGGCTTCTTCGAACCCCTCCATCCCTCTTTCTTTGAGCTGACCACCGCCATGGCCTTCCGCTACTTTGCCGATGAAAAGGTGGATGTAGCCGTAATCGAGGTGGGACTAGGCGGACGCCTGGACTGTACCAATATCATCCGTCCGGATGTATGCATCATCACCAACATCAGTTTTGACCATACCCAATTCCTGGGGGACACCTTGGCAAAAATCGCAGGAGAGAAGGCAGGAATCATTAAAAGCGGTATCCCCGTTGTAATCGGCGAGACCACTCCCGAAACGAAACCGGTATTTCTGGAAAAAGCACAGACAACGGGTGCTCCCATCTACTTTGCCGAGGAGAATGACCGTGAAGACTATCCCGGAATAGAATACGAACTGAAAGGACTCTACCAGCAGAAAAATGCCCGGACCATCCTCACCGCCCTCCCGCTACTGAAAGAAGCCGGCTACCGGCTGGACGGACAAGCAGTGCGCAGTGGCTTTGCCCGTGTGGTGGAACTGACGGGCTTGATGGGACGCTGGCAAAAACTGCAGGACTCGCCCACCCTGATTTGTGACACCGGCCACAATGTGGGAGGCATCACCTACATTACAGAACAACTGAAACAGCAGGCTTACCGCCAGCTACACATCATCATAGGCATGGTGAATGACAAGGATATACGGGGGGTACTGGCCCTGCTGCCCCGGGAAGCGACCTACTACTTCACCAAAGCCAGCGTGAAGCGAGCATTGCCCGAAAGCGAACTACAGGAGCTTGCCGAAGCAGCAGGTCTGGAAGGACATTGCTATCCTGATGTACCTGCTGCCGTGCGGGCCGCACAAGAAAAAAGCCTCCCGGAAGATTTCATCTTCGTGGGAGGCAGCAGTTTCATTGTGGCCGACTTGTTAGCGAACCGCGATGCACTCAATCTCTACTAAGGCATCTTTGGGCAGCGCCTTCACTGCCACAGCCGAACGTGCCGGGAAAGCACCGTCAAAATAGGTGGCATATACCTTGTTCATATCAGCGAACAAGGACATGTCTGCCAGAAAAACGGTTGTCTTCACAATATTCGCCATACTCAGACCTGCCTCTTCCAGGATATGCTTTATATTCTCCAAGGACTGGCGGGCTTGCGCTTCCGTACCTTCAGCCATCACTCCGGTAGCTGCATCAATAGGCAACTGACCTGATACAAATACCATTCCACTGGCTTCGATAGCCTGGCTATAAGGACCTATGGCGCCCGGTGCCTTCTGGCTGCAAATAACTTTCTTCATGATTGTCAAAGTTTGTTTTTATTAATAATCGAGTCTATTTTCTTTTTTGAAATAAAAAAAATCCGAAGTATATGCAGTATTCCGGAAATCCACGCATTTTATAAATAAAACAACGTAATTTCACTCATAACCTGTTATACCTAGACTTAACTCATTTAACACGGGGGAGTTCCCCAAAACAGAGGCTCTGCTTGCGAAAGCAGAGCCTTTATTCTATCCCATCCCTTTACTTGCAATGCTTCTCAATCAAAGCATCCACATTGGGGTCACCCAATTCCTTTGCCTTGGCAAAGCTGGCACAAGCTTCCTTGTCCTTCTTCATCTGCAGCTGGGCGATACCCATCAGACGGTAGGCCTCGGCATACTTAGGGTCTTTCTCCAGAGCAGCCTTCAGCACATTCAACGCCTCTTCGTAACGTCCCACGCGAAGATTCACCACTGCCAGTTCGGCACGGTAAGTCAAATCCTCCGGATTCAGTTCGATGGCTTTCGCCATATCGTCCAGCGCACGCTGGTACTGCTTGGCCTTCAAAGCAGCCTGCTCACGGTAATAGTAGAACATGTCGTTCACTTTACCGTTCACGGCATTGTAATAGGCGTCATAATCCAGCATGGCATTACGCGCCTGGTCTGCATTCATACGGGCTTGGGCACGCTCCAGCAAGTAAGGGGCGGCTTCCTCCGTATAGGGCTGGGTAAAGCGGGCCACACAACTGTCCATCAAAGCCAGTACCTCCTCGGCAGGCGCCTGCATCAATTCCTTGGTCTTGGCGGCACTGAAGAAGGTAGCCGGAGAGGCCAGAATGGTCTTATTCACTTTATCATAGCTGGTAAATGCCGACGGATAGTCCTGCTTGGCAAACTGGATGTCACCCTCCAACTGGACATAAACCGGAAGCTCGTCAATGGCTATCGCTTTCCGTACCTCGTCCAAAGCCTTGTCGAGCGACCAGTCCTTATAAACTTTCTCGGGCTTGCCCAATGCATAATTATAGATTATCTTGGCCCGGTTGTAATACACATCATCTTTCTTTGCGGCAACCTCCAAAGCCTTATCCATATCTGCGGCGACCTTATCCATGGAAGCATCTTCACGGGACATGAACAGATGCTGGGAAGCACGGCGCAGATAACCGTCGGCACTGGCAGGATATTGTGCAATGAAATCGTTCAGAGTCTCCATATACTTCTCCGGAGACAGTTGGGAAGAAGCCATGTAGAGGAACACCAAAGCCTGCTCTTCGGTATCGGGCAATGCCTTCTTGATACCGATGCCCTTTAATGACATATCTCCATAAGACAATGCGGAGATATTCTGCGACATGGCGAAATTGGCATCAATGGCATAGCAGATGGTAGCCGTGTCTTGTCCGGAGGACTTCTGCGCAAGGCCGAAGACCTGCCCGTCCACAGTCATCAGCGGACAACTCACCATCTTGTCTTTCATCTGCATACTCAAGGTATAGTAATGGTATTCTCCGGCAATCTTCGATACATCCTTCACTTTACCCGAAACGCAGGCAATGCTCTTCTGCGTAGAATAAGGAAGCATCCATGCGTCAGCGCCTGCAGCCGGAGCAGTAGTCGCCACTACCAGTGACGGCACTTTCTTCTCGGTGATGGCCACACGAAACTTGATCACATCGTACATATCATCTGCTCCCAAAATCAGGCTGACCGGCATTTGCTTGCCTTCGGCTGTGACAATCACCGCACGCTCAGCCCCTTTGAAAAGACTGTAGTCAGAAAGAGCCAGTCCGTCTTCGGATACGAAAAATCCGTTTCCGGTATTCAGCATCTTGTCATTCTTATCATAAGTTATTACTGAGAAAACAGCACGTTTCGCCTTCTCCACCCATTTCGGGGTTTGCGCCAGACCGCTCTGCAGCAAGAGGAAAAGCGCTAAAGGTAAGATTAAAAGTTTCTTCATATCAGTCGTTGTTTCTTTGTTTCACAGCTTCATAAATCAAAATACCGGCAGCTACGGAAACATTCAGAGATTCGATGGTTCCCAGCATCGGTATCTTCACCCATTCGTCACAGAGAGCCAGATGATCATATGATACACCGGTGTCCTCCGCTCCCATGATGATACACATCGGTCCCGTATAATCGGCTTTCGTATAGTCATAATCTCCTTTCTCGGTAGCGGCAACGATACGGAAACCGCTGTCCTTAAGATACTGCAAAGTCGCACGCAGATTCTGTTCACGGCAGACAGGCAATGTATGCAACGCACCTGCGGAAGTCTTCATGGCATCGGCATTCACCGATACGCTGCCACGCGCAGGAATAATCACCGCATCCACCGCGGCACATTCGCAGGTACGGGCTATCGCACCAAAGTTACGCACATCCGTTATGCCATCCAACATCACAAAAAACGGATTCTTGCCTTGCTCGAATAAGAAAGGAACGAGGTCTTCCGTCTTCTGATAGGTCACAGAGGAAATGAAGGCAACCACACCCTGATGATTCTTCCGTGTGATGCGGTTGATACGTTCCACCGGCACACGCTGAACAGGAATCAGCAATCCTTTCAATGCTGCGAAAAGCTCTTTGGAAAGATCACTTTGAATGTCTTTCTTAACGAGGATCTTATCAATCTCTTTTCCAGCCTGAATGGCCTCTATGACGGCACGGACGCCGAAAATCATTTCACTTTTATCGGTCATTGTAATTTTGAATTATAAATTTTGAATTATGTATTATGAAGTACGGGCCAACAGGGCCTTCGCATTGCTGAGAGCAGCCTCGGTCAATGTGGCTCCGCTCAGCATGTGAGCGATCTCCTCTACCCGTTCTTCATCGGTGAGACGGCGGATATGGCTGTTCGTTTCCGTATCGCTGTCCTTCTTATATACTTTATAATGAGCACGCCCGCGAGCTGCGATCTGAGGCAGATGTGTGATACTGATCACCTGACGGTTGCAGTCACCCATTTCCTGCATCATATCCGCCATACGGTCGGCTATTTCACCGG
>ENA-OOSX01001232-OOSX01001232.1-human-gut-metagenome-genome-assembly--contig:-NODE-1232-length-10053-cov-3.999100_pt1 | contig 10053 bp, 6 predicted proteins | sample MGYA00241315_ERZ501225 | MGnify/ENA primary metagenome ERZ501225 (study PRJEB25962, sample SAMEA2042496) | human gut metagenome | biome: human gut; feature: human-associated habitat; material: faeces... | reverse complement strand
TACAAAAGTAATATCACATTTTTAGAATGAAAGGGGGAGTTTATCGAATGCTTACAGTGTAACGGTGGATTTTGGAAAGGTTGTTACTATAGACAATTTTATGTATATGCCCCGTAACGATGATAACTTTGTCAGGATAGGGGATTGTTATGAACTCTTCTATTGGGGAGAGGGCTGTTGGAACTCATTGGGGAAGAAAATGGCAGAAAAACCTTTTCTGCCATATGACGGGATACCATCGGGAGCTTTGCTCTATTTGCATGACAGTACCCGTGGAGAAGAAGAACTGATATTTCATATGGAAGATGGTAAGCAGGTATTTGTATCGGATTGTAAGGATTGATTGGATTGTCTTTCAGATTGGAATAGAAAAAAATGGAATAGTGATATGAAACATTGGTGTGTATGGGTATGGTTTACAGCAGGTCTGTTTATGGCTTGTTCTTCGGAAAATCAGTGGTTGGACACAGCTTTGAATCTTGCCGGTGATAACCGTGCGGAGTTGCAAAAGGTACTGGACCGTTACAAGGAAGAGGACGGTGACAAATATCGTGCTGCTTGTTTTCTGATAGAGAATATGCCTTTTCATGGTGCTTACGAGGGAAAGGCCTTGGAGAATTACAGGAAGTATTTCAGTGAATACGTTTCATTTCCTTATTCCAGGCATGTGCAAGAGTTGATTGATTCCTTGAAAAGAGCAGATGGAGAATTTTCTATAAATCAATTGACTTATAAGAGGGACATTATGACGGTGGATTCCGCTTTTTTGGTCAATCATATAGAATGGGCATTCAAAGTCTGGCGGGAGCAACCTTGGGGAAAGCATGTTGATTTTGATACTTTCTGCGAATATATATTGCCTTATAGAATAGGGGATGAGCCGCTTTCTCTCTGGCGCAAAGAAATTTATGAGTGCTATAGCCCGATTTTGGATGAATTCAGGAAGACAGATGAGGCTGATAATCCTAAGGTTGCCGCCCAGTTGTTGATGGATACGTTGCGGAAAGCGAACTACCGGAATACGGCTCTTTTTCCGGTGGGGCCTCATTTGGGACCGGATGTACTGAAATGGCATACGGGCAGTTGCCGAGAGTTTACGGATGCCATGATATATGTGTTGCGGGCATTGGGCATTCCGTGCGGAGTAGATAGGGTGATGGTATTAGGAGACAACAATGCCTCTCATTTCTGGAATTTTGTTTTGGATAAGGAAGGAAAGACATACATTGCAAATCTTCCTTATGAAGAAGTATGGAGCAAAGCGGAAGAATATAGCATTTCGAGGGGAAAAATGTACCGGGCAACCTATAGTATTGATAAGGAGGCGGTACGGAAACTGGGGAAATATTCCGATGTTTACCCGGCATTCCGACGTCCGTTCTTCCGCGATGTCACTGCACTTTATACCGGTAGCAGGAATTGGACTGTAGCTCTTCCGGATTCTTTGCTTTCCGGACAGTTTCGTGAGGGGGATATGGTGTATTTGTGCCTTGCCAACAGACTACAATGGCAACCTATAGGATATACTTTCTTTAAAAAGCGGGAGGCTCGTTTTGAGGATGTGGGAGGCGGGGCGGTCTTTACGCTGGCTGCCTGGAACGGAAAGGAATACGCTGCAGTATCTTCTCCTTTTCTTCTGGAGCGTGAAACCGGAAAGATACGGTTCATTGTTCCGGAAGCTGAAAAGCAGGAATTGGTCTTGTATAGGAAGTGCCATCTTACTTTGAGTGTTCTTTTCAATGACCGGATGATTGGGGGAGTAGTGGAAGGAAGCGACCGGGCAGACTTTGGGTGGAAGGATACTCTACTTTTGATAAAGGAGGCTCCGTATCGGCTATATACTGTGGCCCGGTTGAAGTCTGATAAACCGTATCGGTATATGCGCTATAAGGGTGCTGACGGATGTTTCTGTAATATCTCGGAACTGGCTTTTTATGAGAATACGGAAGATACCATACCTCTATATGGGGAAATCATAGGTACTCCGGGAAGTTTTGAAGACAATACACATGAATATTTGAACGCATTTGACGGTAATCCGGATACTTCATTTGATTATATACATCCGGATGGAGGATGGACCGGGATGGACTTTGGAAGTCCCCATCGTGTGGAGAAGGTGGTGTATACTCCTCGTAATGAGGTGAATTTTATTTATAAAGGTAATTTGTATGAATTGTTTTATTGGGGTGGAGGAAAATGGAATTCTGTCGGGCGGCAAATGGCTGTGTCAGATTCTATTGTCTATTCAGGGTTTCAAGGTGCTTTATTTTATCTGAAGAATCACACAGCCGGTAAAGATGAACGGATTTTTGAATATAAAGACGGGAAACAAATCTTTTGGTGAATTATAGAATACTATTGAATATTTGATAGATAGAATGAATAATGTACGTAATCTATTGACTGGAAGTTTGGTCTACATTGCTTGTATAGTTTTATTGTCTTTGGCATGTAACGTTTCTTCCGGACTTCCTGTAGCTGATGTTATAGGGCAATGGCTCTATTTCGATAAAAGTGCATTGGTAGTTGCAGGATGTCTGTTGATGGCTGGATTGATGATGGAAAAAAGGTATTTTCTTTTTATACCGGTTTCGTGGGTATTGGTAATGCTGGGGGGCATTGAGGCTGTTTGGGGATTGAGGCAGCTTTATGGTTATGCTGTGTCCAACCATTCCTTGTATGTATTGACAGGTTCTTTCTTCAATCCGGGGCCTTATTCCGGCTATTTGGCCATGATACTTCCGGTCTGTCTGCATCAATGGCTGACCAAGAGGGGGGAGATTCTCTGCTCTGACCGGAATGATGGAAGAAGATGGAAAAAGGTGATGGATAAGGCTGGAACTATGGTCGCTGGTGGTGTGATGCTGCTTATCCTTTGTGTGCTTCCGGCAGGAATGAGCCGTTCGGCATGGTTGGCGGCAGGAGTTTCCTGTCTGTGTGTATATGCTTGGCATATGGATTGGACGGATAAGTTCAGATTATTATGGCAGCAGCAAAGGCAGCGTGTGGTGATGGTAGTGGTCGGTGGATTCTGTGTCTTGCTATTGGCGGGCTATTTACTGTTTGTCTTGAAACCCGATTCTGCACGTGGCCGTCTTTTCATGTGGAAGATAACTTGTCGTGCCATTGCAGAAAAGCCGTTGACCGGATATGGGATTCATAATTTCGCAGCAGCCTACGGAAATGCGCAGGAAACTTATTTTGCAGCAGGTGATTATGAACCGTGGGAGGAACGTGTGGCGGGAAGTCCGGAATATGCATTCAATGAATATCTGCAGGTTGCGGTCGAACTGGGTATTCCTTTGGCTGTATGTCTATTGGTTGTGGTCGTGCTGTGTTTGTATAGGGGAGTCCGTAAAGGACGTTATGGTATCTGTGGGGCCATTCTTTCCTTGATGATATTTTCTTTTTCCTCCTATCCGCTACAACTTCCGGTATTTATCGTTACATTTGGAGGATTGCTTGTGGCGTGCTTGTCCGGTGCCGACCGTTGGCAATGGTTGGGGCTGGCTGTATCAGTAGGCATCATTGGCGGTTTTCGCCTGAAGAATGACTTGCAAGTGGAGCAGGCCTGTCGGGAGTGGATGAATGCGCGGGTGCTGTATAATGCAGGTGCGTATCAATCGGCAGAGAAAGAGTACGGGCGCCTTTATCCTCTGTTGAGGGACCGGGCATCTTTCTTGTTCGAATATGGGCATGGATTGCACAAGCAGCAGCAGTTCAGTAAATCCAACCGTATTTTGAAAGAAGCTTTACAGCGTAGTTGTGACCCCATGATACTGAATGTGATAGGCAAAAACTATCAGCAGATGGGTGATTGCTTGTCAGCGGAAGACTGGTTTATCCGTTCCACCCATCGTTTGCCGGGACGTATTTATCCCTATTATCTGCTTGCGAAGCTTTATGCGGAACCAAGCTTCAGGCAACCGGACAAGTTTGAAAAAATGAAGTGGATGGTATTGACGAAAGAGCCGAAAGTGCATTCTACGGCAATACGACAGATGAGGGAGGAAATAAAAAAGATTCAGCTTATTTTTGTCCATATTAAAAAAGATGAATAAAAACGTAAAGCGTTAATAATGAGCGAACTAATTACTAAAGTGCTATGAAAAAAGTGTCCACATGCAAATATCGGTTCGTTTTTTTGAAACGATTAATTTTATCAATTTATAATTGAGTATGAATATGAAGACACAGAACTATCGATACCTGCTATGCATGGCCGTTGCCCTGCTTGCCGCCTGCTCCGATGCCGGAAAGGGAAAAGAGTCCGAGGAAGGGGTGGCAACCGTCCTGCCAAGTGAAAGCAATGAAGTGACCGTGAAAGTCCTGAAGCGGGGGACCTTTGAGCATGAACTGGTGAGCAACGGAAAAGTAACCGCCGGTGCCATGGCGGATTTGCGTTTTGAGACCACCGGTGTAGTGGCACACATCTACGTGAAGAACGGTGCCCCGGTGCGCAAAGGGCAGAAACTTGCCGAACTGGATAAGTTCCGTCTGAAGAACAAGACCGCGCAAGCCAAGGATGCTCTGGACAAAGCGGAACTTGAGCTGCAGGACGTATTGATAGGGCAAGGCTATCCGGTGGGTGATACTTCCAAAATTCCTGCCGACATCATGAAGCTGGCACGAGTAAAGAGCGGTTACGACCAAAGTCTCTCCCAGTACGAACTCGCCGCCTATGAAGAAGAGCATGCTACGCTGGTTGCCCCCTTCGACGGCGTGGTGGCGAACCTCTTTTCCAAGCCCTTCAACGAGGCAAGCACTTCGGAATCTTTCTGCTCCATCATTGGCACTCAGGGCATGGAAGTGGACTTTACGGTACTGGAAAGTGAACTCCCCCTGATAAAGAGTGGCGACAAGGTGATTGTCACCCCTTACTCGGATGCCTCTTCCAAACAAGAGGGCCGCATCACCCAAATCAATCCTCTGGTAGATGATAAGGGAATGGTGAAAGTAAAGGCATCCGTCAATGGCAGGGGACGTCTGTTTAGCGGCATGAATGTGAGGGTAAATGTACACCGTTCTCTGGACGGTCAGCTCGTGATACCCAAAAGTGCCGTCGTACTGCGTTCGGGTAAGCAAGTCGTCTTTACCCTGAAAGGCGGAAAGGCGCAGTGGAACTATGTGCAGACCGGACTGGAGAATGCGGAAAGCTACAGCATGGCCGACGATGCCCTGAAAGAAGGCGATACGGTCATTGTGACGGGAAATGTGAATCTGGCACATGAAGCATCGGTGAAGGTGGTTGATAGATAATGAGTGATAAGTGGTAATTCAAAATTCATAGTTCAATTGATAAAGTTTTTGATACAGCGGCCTATTGCCGTACTGATGGCATTTACAGCATGCTTCATTGTCGGGCTGGTGACTTACTTCACCTTGCCGGTATCCTTGCTGCCCGATATTGCCATCCCGGAAATTACAGTGCAGGTGTCGGCGCAGAATACCTCGGCGCGTGAATTAGAGAATACGGTGGTGAAACCTCTGCGGCAGCAGCTCATCCAGGTGGCGAAACTGAAGGACATGGACAGCGAGACGCGCGATGGTGCAGGCATCATCCGCCTGGGCTTCGACTTCGGTACGAATACCGACCTTGCCTTCATAGAAGTGAACGAGAAGATTGACGCCGCCATGAACTATCTGCCCAAGGATGCCGAACGCCCGAAGGTGATAAAGGCAAGTGCGACGGACATTCCTGTCTTCTACCTCAATCTGACCCTAAAAAACGACAGTGCATACGGCAAGGTGGACGAACGCGCGTTTCTTGATTTGTGCGAGTTTGCCGAAAATGTCATAAAGCGTCGCATCGAGCAGTTGGCGGAAGTGGCAATGGTGGATGTCACGGGTTTGGTCGAACGCCAGTTACAGATTGTGCCCGACCCGGGTAAGCTTGCTGTGTTGGGGCTCTCCATTGAAGACATAGAAAACGTGCTGGCGCAAAACAACGTGGAGCCGGGCAGCATGACCGTGCGCGACGGCTACTACGAATACAACATTAAGTTCTCCACCCTGCTGCGGACAGAGGAGGACGTGAAGGGCATCCTGCTGCGAAAGGAAGGACGTATCATCCGCTTGGGAGACTTCTGCCGGGTAGAGATTGTTCCTGCCAAGGAGAAAGGTGTCTCCATGAGCAATGGCAAGCGTGCCGTTACCCTTGCCGTCATCAAGCAGGCGGACGAGAATATGGAAGACATGAAGCTTGCCATCAACAGCACGATGGACTACTTCAAGAAAGTATATCCCGACATTGATTTTAGCATCAGCCGTAACCAGACGGAGTTGCTGGACTATACCATCTCCAATCTTCAGCAAAATTTGTCGTTGGGTTTCCTGTTCATCTGCATTGTGGCGGTACTCTTCTTGGGTGACATCAAATCACCGTTCATCATCGGGTTGAGTATGGTGGTATCTATTGTCATCTGCTTCCTGTTCTTCTACTTGTTCAAGATGTCACTCAATATCATTTCTTTGTCGGGATTAATCCTGGCGTTGGGTATGATGATTGACAGCAGCATCATTGTGACGGAGAACATTTCGCAGTATCGCGAACGGGGCTATTCGTTGCGGCGGGCTTGCGTGACGGGAACGAGTGAGGTGATTACGCCCATGCTGAGTTCGTCGCTGACCACTATTGCCGTATTTGTGCCGCTGATATTTATGAGCGGCATTGCAGGGGCGTTGTTCTATGACCAGGCATTCTCTGTTACGGTAGGGTTGCTGGTTTCCTACTTCACGGGTATCATGCTGCTGCCGGTCCTCTATATGCTGGTCTACCGGACAGGGTTGCGCGGCAGGTCGTGGTTCTCCCGCATCCGCATCAACAATCCGTTGAAGGAACATACGCTGGACCGTTTTTATGATGTGGGCATCGACTGGGTATTTTCCCATAAGACGGTAAGTATCATATTCTGTGTGGTTTCTATTCCTCTTTGTGTCTTTCTGTTTTATTCCATAGCCAAGGAGCGTATGCCGCAGATAGACCAGAATGAACTGATAGTCCACGTGGAATGGAACGAAAACATACATGTGGACGAGAACCGGCATCGTGTGAATGTGCTGTTCGGACAGTTGTTGGACAAGACTGTGGAACAGACGGCTGCCATAGGCCAGCAGGACTATCTGCTGAACCGTGAGCAGGCTCTCTCTTCTTCGGAGGCAGAATTGTATTTCAAGACTTCCTCGCCTGACGGGATTGCTCCCTTGCAGAAGCAGGCGGGCGAGTGGCTGACACGGGAATATCCGTTGGCGACAGTCTCCTTTTCTCCACCCGAAACCGTGTTCGAGAAGCTTTTCGTGACCGGGGAGGCCGATGTGGTGGCGGAACTTTATGCCCGCAATAAGGAGAAGGCGCCGGCGGCGGAAGAATTGCGCGGACTGGAACAACAGTTTGCGGAGCTTACGGGGACAGCGCCCGTAGGTATCGCTTTCGAGAACCAGCTTGACATAAGCATCCTGCAGGAAAAGCTGTTGCTCTATGACGTTTCGTATGACGAGCTTTACCGTACGCTGCGGACGGCATTCAAGGAGAACAGCGTAGCTATGCTCCATTCCTACCAGCAATACCTGCCTATCAGCATTGTGGGCGAGGAGCGGACAGTGAACGAGGTGCTGCTGCAGACATTGATACAGACCCGTCCGGACAGTAAGGGCGAAGTGGAGTATATTCCGCTTCGGGAGCTGGTAAAGGTGCGTCCGGCCGAGGATTTGAAAACGATTACGGCAGGACGCAACGGTGAATATATACCGTTCCGTTTCTATGAAGTGGACGATGCTCCGGAGTTGATGGAAAAGGTGAAGCGGGAGGCAGATGCCACGGGTGACTGGGATACGGCCTTCTCCGGCAGTTTCTTCTCCAACCGCCAGATGCTGGACGAGTTGGTGGTGATTCTTTTCATCTCTATCCTGCTGATGTATTTCATTCTTGCCGCCCAGTTCGAAAGCTTCGTGCAGCCGCTCATCGTGCTGCTGGAAATTCCGATAGATGTGGCGTTTGCCCTGCTTCTGTTGTGGATATGCGGGCATACCCTGAACCTGATGTCTGCCATCGGACTGATTGTGACGTGCGGTATCATCATCAACGACTCCATCTTGAAGCTGGATGCCATTAATGAATTACGGAGGGCTGGTATGCCGTTGCTCGAGGCCATCCACGAGGCGGGGCGCAGAAGGCTCCGGCCCATCATCATGACATCGCTCACCACCATTTTCGCTATGGTTCCGCTGCTGTTCTCGTTCGACATGGGCTCGGAGCTGCAGAAGCCGCTTTCCATAGCAATGATTGGGGCGATGTTCGTGGGGACACTGGTCAGTCTGTTCATCATCCCGTTGATATATTGGTTTATTTATAGAAAAGAAAGAGCATGAAGAAATTAAGTCTTATACTTTTGTTCAGTCTGGGAGCCCTTTCCGCTTTTGCCCAGCAGCGGATAACGCTCGATTTGCAGCAGACCATTGCCCTGGCGAATGACAGTTCGCTGGAAGCCTTCCGCACCAAGAACATGTATCTGGCCGGTTATTGGGAATACCGCACCTATAAGGCAAACCGCCTTCCCAGCCTGACGCTGAACATGACTCCGGCACAGTACAACCGCGATATCACCAAGCGTTACGACTCCGAACAGGACCTTGACATCTATCGCAGCCAGCAATCCTTCTATGCATACGGCAATCTTGCCGTCAGACAGAATTTCGACTTGACGGGCGGTACGTTCTATCTGGATACGGAGCTGGGCTATATGCGGAGCTTCGGTGGAAACAAGTATACCCAGTTCACCAGTGTTCCGGTTCGTTTGGGCTACTCGCAGAGTCTGGTCGGTTACAATCCTTTCCGTTGGGAACGCAGGATTGAGCCGCTGAAGTACGAAAAGGTGAAGAAGGAGTATATTTACAATGCAGAGCGAGTATCCGAGCAGGCCACTACCTATTTCTTTGCGCTTGCCATGGCACAGGCGGAATATGACTTGGCCAAGGACAATGCCGTCTCCACCGATACCCTCTACCGCATCGGTATGCAGCGCCTGAAGATAGCCGCCATCAGCCGTGCCGACCTGCTGACGCTGAAACTCGACGTGGTGAACGCCCGCAATACTTTGCAGAATGCCGCCAGTGCCTTGAAGCGCGCCATGTTTTCGTTGGCATCTTTCCTGAATATGGAGAAGAACACGGATATCAGGGTGTCGCTTCCGGGACGTCCGAGGGCGCTGACCATACCGGTTGATGAGGCTTTGCTGGCCGCTCAAGCCAACAATCCGGAATTTCTGGGGCTTCGTCAGGAAGTGCTGGAAGCCGAGCAGACAGTAGACAAGACGAAGAAGGAATCGCGCTTCAACGCCAGCATCAACGCCAGCGTCGGCTTCAACCAGGTGGCGGAGAAATTCGGTGAAGCATACAGGCATCCCATGCAGCAGGAGATGGTGTCGGTCAGTGTCTCCATTCCACTGGTGGACTGGGGCGTGAGGAAAGGCAAATACAACATGGCGAGGAACAATCTGAACGTGGTGAAGACTTCTGCCAGGCAAAGTGAAATCAGCATTGAGGAGGAGGTTATCATGACCGTCAGCGACTTCAACGTCCAGCAAGCCCTCGTCGCCAGTGCCGAAGAGGCCCTCGACCTTGCCATCCTGGCGTATAACGAAACCCGCCAGCGCTTCATTATCGGCAAGGCAGACATCAACAGCCTGACCCTCTCGCTGAACCGCCAGCAGGAAGCGCAACGCAATTACATCTCCGCCTTGCAGGACTACTGGCTGAATTATTACAAGATACGGAAACTGACGTTGCACGACTTTGCCAGCGGATTTTCGCTGTCGGAAAAATTTGATTATAATAACTGATGAAACGAGTTTCTTCCTTCACCGTCATAGTGGCGTTTGTCTGCCTTGCTTTGGTAGGGGTGGCGTTGATACCGCTGCTCCCCGTCAAGCTGAATCCGTCACGCAGCCTGCCCGGCTTCACGGTGGGTTTCAGCATGCCTGGCACTTCGTCGCGGGTGGTGGAGATGGAAGTGACCAGCAAGCTGGAATCCATGCTGGCGCGTATCCGCGGAGT
>ENA-OOSX01001228-OOSX01001228.1-human-gut-metagenome-genome-assembly--contig:-NODE-1228-length-10095-cov-2.764243_pt1 | contig 10095 bp, 5 predicted proteins | sample MGYA00241315_ERZ501225 | MGnify/ENA primary metagenome ERZ501225 (study PRJEB25962, sample SAMEA2042496) | human gut metagenome | biome: human gut; feature: human-associated habitat; material: faeces... | reverse complement strand
TGCCAGTGTAACACCGATGCCTTTGATGGAGGTGAGCAAGTCCATCTGTTTCCTGTACTCGCCTTACGCCAAGGAAGTGATATTCTCTTCCATTGCCTTGATTTGCTTCTCGAGGAAAGCAATCGTCTTTTCGATGGTTTTCTTGCATTCAGGGTCAAAAGAAGAAAGAACTCCATCGAGCCTTTAAGGTTGCGTGTTGCCACAAGTTGCTTCTTTAGCTGGCGTAGTACCGTTCGTTTCTGCTTCAGTACGAGGATTGAGTCACTGCGGAGCTTATAAGGATCCGGCTGCATCCTCTCCCCGTACAGGGCTATCAGACGGGCATCTATCTCGTCCGTCTTGGTGACGGAGAGCATGGCACGGGCGAAGTTCTCTATCTTCAGCGGATTCTCAAGGCTGACGGTTATCCCTGCTTCGGAAAGCAGATAGACGAGCAACGCACTGTAATTGCCTGTGGCTTCTAATACTCAATGGTACTCTGCTACTGAAATGGTTTGGATGAACTCATGGACACCCTTAACCGTGGTTCTTGAATGTTTTTGTCCTGCCGGTCTTGGCGGACGAATAAGCGACAACAAAGGTCGCCTTGCTGACATCGATTCCAACGTAGGTCATAGTCTGAAACTTTAATTAAACAACATCACTACATCGTGAGCCATCATTACGAATGCGGGGGCTCAAAAGCCCATTGAACTATCCGGTTTCTGATGTATAAAGTGTGGGGTAAAACATACTACACGGTCTTTTTGACTAATGAAAACTCAGCCTTATTCCACACTTTGATGTTGAATGTTTATGCAAAAATATAATAATTAAAAATTATACAATGAAAATAAGATATGTGACATTATTGGCTGCCATTGCCGGATTAATGGCCGCTTGCGGCAATGACCGGAAGGTCGAGCCGGGTCCTTCGCTGAAGGAAGCAGCTTCGGGCAAGTTTCTGATGGGGGTAGCGTTGAATGTACGTCAGGCAGCAGGTCAGGATACTTACGCCTCGAAAGTGGTAAAACGTCATTTTAATTCCATTGTGGCCGAGAATTGCATGAAATGCGAAGTGATTCATCCGGAGGAAGACCGTTTTGATTTTACGGAAGCGGACCGGTTGGTTCGTTTTGGCGAGGAGAACGATATGGCTGTTATCGGGCATTGCCTTATCTGGCATTCACAGCTGGCACCTTGGTTCTGTGTGGACGAACAAGGAAAAACAGTAAGTGCCGACATCTTGAAGGAGCGTATAAAAAAACATATCCAGACTATTGTGACGCACTATAAAGGGCGTATAAAGGGCTGGGATGTATTGAATGAAGCCATTGAATCGGACGGCTCCTGGCGTAAATCTCCTTTTTACGAGATATTAGGCGAAGAGTACATCCCGCTTATTTTTCAGTATGCTCATGAAGCGGATCCGGAAGCCGAACTTTACTATAATGATTATGGCATGGACGGGAAGGCTAAGCGTGACAAAGTAGTCGAATTGGTAAAGATGCTGAAAGACCGTGGACTGCGCATCGACGCGGTAGGTATGCAGGGACACATGGGAATGGATTATCCGTCAGTGTCCGAATTTGAAGCCAGTATACTGGCATTTGCAGCTACCGGAGTAAAGGTGATGGTAACCGAATGGGATATGAGTGCATTGCCCACGGCACGGATGGGAGCCAATATTTCGGATACGGTGTCTTATAAACAATCCTTGAATCCCTATCCCGACGGTTTGCCCGACTCTGTGTCTGTGGCATGGAATAACCGGATGAAGGAATTTTTCGGTCTTTTCCTGAAACATTCGGATATCATTACCCGTGTGACAGTGTGGGGGGTGACGGACGGTGACTCATGGAAGAATAATTTCCCTGTGCCCGGACGTGTGGATTACCCTTTATTGTTCGACCGTGATTGCCAGCCGAAACCTTTTGTGGAAGAACTGATAGGAAAACATAACATTTAATAACGTAACGATATGGAAAAGAAATTCAGATACTTGGTGCCCGGAGACTATATGGCAGATCCTGCTGTACATGTTTTTGACGGAAAGCTTTACATTTATCCTTCTCATGATCGCGAGAGCGGAGTGGAGGAGAATGACAATGGTGATCATTTTGACATGTGTGACTATCATGTCTTTTCTACAGAAGATGTGATGAACGGAACAGTGACTGATCACGGAGTCGTACTGAAAGTTTCGGATGTCCCTTGGGCCGGGCGTCAGTTGTGGGATTGTGATGTGGCCTGTAAAAACGGGAACTATTATATGTATTTTCCATTGAAAGACCGGAACGACATCTTCCGTATCGGCGTGGCGGTGAGCGATTGCCCCGAAGGGCCGTTCATTCCCCAGCCCGATCCCATGCGTGGAAGCTACAGTATAGATCCGGCGGTATTTGATGATGGTAATGGGAACTATTATATGTATTTCGGCGGTTTATGGGGTGGACAGCTTCAGCGTTATCGCAACAACAAGGCATTGGAGTGGGCGGCTTTTCCGGCTGATGGTGAACCGGCTTTGCCTTCACGTGTGGTAAAACTTTCGGACGATATGCTTCAGTTTGCCGAAGAGCCGCGGCCTTTGGTTATTCTGGATGAACACGGACATCCGTTGAGTGCCGGTGACAATGCGCGTCGCTTTTTCGAGGCTTCATGGATGCACAAGTACAACGGGAAATATTATTTTTCTTATTCTACGGGAGACACTCATCTGCTTTGCTATGCCACAGGAGATAATCCGTATGGTCCGTTCACTTATCAAGGGGTTATTTTGCAGCCTGTGGTAGGTTGGACTACTCATCATGCCATTGTAGAATACAAAGGAAAATGGTATCTGTTTCATCACGATTGTGTCCCTTCGGGGGGAACCACTTGGTTGCGTAGCCTAAAGGTATGCGAATTGGAGTATGATGCGGAAGGGAAAATAAAGACCATAGAATCTGTCTGAAAATAAATCAGTGATACATCATTCGGACAGATTGGACCGGTTACTTTGCCGGGCATTGTCCAAACAGACCGTTTGCAGAAATTATGTTCATTGTCCGGAACTTGCAAACGGTCTGTTTATATCTGTGCTCTTCAAATATAATGTCTGGTGGTGTGAATGGAATTTGTTGTAATATAATGTGTTATGTGTGTATTGTAACGCAAGTAAAGATTCATGTAACACGTTTGAAGCAAGATGTAACTCTACGAAAGATGCGTGTATCATGCAGAGAATTTATATTCGGCGACACTTTCTATATTTGCGTCTGAAATCCGTAAAGGAATTGGTCAATTATAATACTAGAAAGACAATGAAACAAAAACAAAAGCTGAAAAGATGGTCGGGCGTGCTGATCGCTTTAGGGGTGCTGGGCTCCTCTTTTACCTCATGTAGTTCGATCAAGAAAGGAAATGATTTGCCAGTTGTAGGAAAGTCTGTCGCTCTTTTCGATTACTTTAATTATAAAGGTGAGGATGATGTCTATATTTCCAATCCGCTTCCGGGAGATGATTATTTTTATAATCCCATTCTGCCGGGATGGTATTCCGATCCCAGCATTTGCACCAATGGTGAAGGTGATTATTTTCTGGCTGTTTCCACCTTTACTTATTATCCGGGTGTGCCTCTTTTCCACAGCAAGGACTTGGTGAACTGGAAGCAGGTGGGGCATATCTTGAATCGTCCTTCTCAATTAGTCAACATGGAGGGGCAACACGTAAGTGGAGGGATTTTTGCCCCGGCCATATCCTACAACCCGCATAACAAGACTTATTATATGGTTACTACCAATGTAGGGGTTGGAAACTTCTTTGTGAAGACACAAGATCCTTTTGGCGAATGGTCTGATCCTATTATGTTGCCCGAAGTGACAGGCATTGATCCCTCTTTCTTTTTCGATGAAGATGGGAAGGCCTACCTTGTCAATAATGATGACGCGCCGGACAACAAGCCTGAATACAGCGGACATCGTACCATCCGTGTGCAGGAATTTGATGTGAATGCGGACAAGACGGTGGGGCCGCGCAAGATTCTGGTGAACAAGGGAGCTCGTCCGGAGGACAAGCCCATCTGGATTGAAGGTCCGCACCTTTATAAAATAAACGGGAACTACTTCTTGATGTCTGCCGAGGGTGGAACAGCCGGATGGCATTCGGAAGTGATTTTCCGTGGTGATTCTCCGACGGGCAAATTCACACCGTGGAAGAACAACCCTATTCTGACCCAGCGTCAGTTGGATGCGGAGCGTCCTAATCCGGTGACGTGCGCTGGACATGCCGACTTGGTTCAAACCCGGGAAGGGGATTGGTGGGCAGTCTTTCTGGCTTGCCGTCCCATAAACAACACGTTCGAGAATTTAGGACGTGAGACTTTTATGATGCCCGTTAAGTGGAGTGAGGATGGTTTCCCCTATATGACGCAGGGGGATGATCTGGTGCCAGTCATTGTTCGCCGCGAAGGAGTGAAGCGTGACGAATCTGCCACCTTCGGAAACTTTGAAATGAATGACGGTTTCGACGGACAAACATTGGGTATGGAATGGATGACTTTGCGTGCTCCTGCTACCGGACTTTACTCGCTTTCCCAGACTCCGGGTTATCTCACTTTGAAATGTGATTCAGTCAGTGCTTCCGAAAAGAAGGTGCCGGCTTTTATATGCCGCCGGTTGCAGCATCATAAGTTCGAATGCAGCACACGTATGTTGTTCTGTCCGCAGAGCAAGGCGGAGCAAGCGGGCATATTGTTGTTCAAGGACGAAAAGCATCAATATTTCCTAGCTGTAGGCAGGGATGATCAAGGTGAATGTATTTCCCTCAGGCAGATAGGCGATGGGGAAAGTAAGGTGCTGGCTTCCGTTCGCTTGGACGACGGAGGAGTGCTTACCGACCTGAAGGTGGTTTCGCGCGGAACACATTATGATTTCTACTATGCTCGCCAGGAAGGTGTGTGGTACGTGTTGTGCAGGAATGTGGACGCTGGGTATCTGTCAACGGCCACTGCCGGAGGCTTTACTGGAACAACGATAGGCATGTATGCTACCTTAAAATAAATGACTGTTTGATTTTTTGTATAACTTAAATTAATGTATTAATGAAAAATGCTATGAATTTTAGGCCGGTGGGGCTGATGCTTCTATTCTGTCTCATTCCTTTGTGGGCATTTGCACAGAGCGTGATGGTAAAAGGTGTAGTAAAGGACACAAGTGGTGAAGCCATCATCGGAGCCAGTGTCTTGGAAAAAGGCACTACCAACGGTACGATTACCGATTTTGATGGTAACTTTGCATTGAATGTATCGAAAAACGCCGTGTTGGTGGTGAGTTTTGTCGGTTATAAGAACGAGGAAATCCCGGTAGCGGGAAAAAGTTCTTTAAAGATTACATTGAAGGAAGATTCCAAAGCTTTGGAAGAAGTGGTGGTGATTGGTTACGGTAGCGCCCGCAAGAGTGATGTGACCGGATCTATTGCATCGGTAGGCGGAGAGAAGCTGCGTGAGATGCCTGCCACCAATATTACATACGCTTTGCAGAACCGCGTGGCAGGTGTGGATATGTCGCAGACTTCTTCCGCACCGGGTGCTTCCATGCAGATCCGTATCCGTGGTACCCGTTCGTTGAACGCCAGTAACGACCCGTTGGTGGTATTGGACGGAATCCCCTTTATGGGTAATTTGTCCGATATCAACCCCGGTGACATCAAGAGCATGGATATTTTGAAGGATGCATCCTCTACTGCTATCTACGGTTCGCGTGGTGCCAATGGTGTTATCCTGATCACTACACACAAAGGGGCACAGGGTAGTCCCGCCCGGTTTACTTACAATGGGTATGCAGGTATGAAGAAGGTATTTTCCAAATATCCCATGATGAACGGTAGCAAGTTTGCCGAAATGCGTAAACTAGCAGGCAAGTTCGAGAATTCGGTGGACGAGTCGGACGATGTGGATACTGACTGGCAGGACTTGATGTTACGAGACGGTTATGTAAACAGCCACGATGTCAGCGTGTCCGGTGGTACCAACGGTGGAGGCTATAGCTTTGGCGCGGCTTACTATAAGGATCAAGGTGTCATTCCTACTCAGAACTATACCCGTTACTCTCTGCGTGGTTCTTTCGATCAGGGTGTGGGAAAATATTTCCGCTTCGGACTGGTGAACAATACCAACTATAACGTCACCAAAGGTTCCAATATCGGACTGTATGGTGTACTTTCCATGTCTCCTATCGCCGACCCCTATAATGCGGACGGCACATTGAAACGTACCGTGAAATACAACAGTCAGGATGAGTCATTTGTACTGACCAGAGGCGTTGTGGAAGAATTGGAAGACAGTTGGCTGAGCAAGACCGAAGGCTTCGGTACGTACAATAACCTGTTTGCCGAAGTGAAATGCCCGTGGATGGAAGGTTTGAAATACCGTGTCAACCTGGGTTTGAACTATCGTTCTACTAAAGGTGGATCGTTCACTGGCGAAGGCATCAACAGCACTACGGCAGACACTCCGTCCACCGCTTCGCTGAACCACTCGGAAACGACTAATTGGACTGTGGAGAACCTGCTGACTTACGACCGTACTTTTGGAAAGCACCAGCTGAATGTTGTCGGTATGTACTCTGCCGAACAGACTGTCTATACACGTTCGGACGTTGCCGGACGGGATATTCCTGCCGAATATTTCCAGTTCTATAACATCGGGCGTGCGGAAGGCACCATTACGGTGAACCCCGACAACTGGAACTATCAGAAGAGCGGTCTGATGTCTTGGATGGGTCGTGTGATGTACACTTACGACAATCGCTATATGTTGATGGCGACTGTACGTGCCGACGCTTCTTCACGTTTGGCAAAGGGACACCAATGGCACACTTATCCCGCCGTATCGGCAGGATGGAACATTCGTCAGGAAGAGTTTATGGACGAGGTGGACTGGATAGATATCCTGAAACTGCGTGTAGGTTACGGACAGACCTCCAACCAGGCTGTTGATCCTTATAAGACCTGGGGACGCTTGGCAACCCGTCCTTATAACTTCGGTCCTACTGGCTATGTCACCGGTTACTATGTATCCGAACTGCCTAATGCCGAATTGGGTTGGGAATACTCTTCTACATGGAACTTCGGTCTGGACTTCACCTTGCTAAGAGGACGCCTGTCCGGTACATTTGAGTATTACATTCAGAAAACCACCGACTTGCTGCAAAGCGTAAGCCTTCCTTCCACTTCGGGAGTAAGCAGCTATATGGCTAATGTGGGAAAGACGGAAAATAAAGGTTTTGAATTTACCTTGAACGGAACGATTCTGGACAACCATAACGGATGGACATGGGAGGCAAGCCTCAACCTGTCTGCCAACCGTAACAAACTTACCGAACTGGCTTCGGGTTCCAAAGATGATAAAGCGAACAACTGGTTTGTAGGACATCCCATCGACTGTATCTACGACTATGAAAAAGTAGGCTTATGGAACAGTGATGATCCCGATTTCCAATACTTGGACATTCTGGAGCCGGGTGGCAATGAAGGTATGATCAAAGTGAAATATACCGGTGATCGTGATGCCAGCGGCAAGCCGACCCGCGCCATTGGTCCCGAAGACCGTCAGATTATCAGCTTGGAACCTAAATTCCAAGGAGGTTTCAGCACTCGCGTGGCCTATAAAGGCTTTGACTTGAACGTTATCACCGCCTTCCGTTGCGGAGGCAAGCTGATCAGTACACTGCACCACAGCAACGGTTACCTGAATATGCTGACCGGTCGTCGCGGACAAGTAGATGTAGACTACTGGACACCGGAGAACAAGGGGGCCAAGTACCCGAAACCGGGTGGTATCCAGAGTGGTGACAATCCGAAATACGGAAGCACATTGGGCTATTTTGACTCTTCTTACTGGAAAGTACGCAACATTACGCTGGGCTACAACTTCGAGAAGCAGGCTTGGCTGACCCGCATGGGCATACAGAGCCTGCGTGCTTACCTGTCCGTGCAGAATCCGTTCATTATCTGTTCTCCTTTCCATAAAGAAACCGGACTGGATCCCGAAACCAACTCTTACGGTAACGAGAATGTAGCTGTGACAGAAGGTATTCAGAAACGATTCCTGACAGTAGGTACTAACTCACCGTCCACCCGTAACTATTTATTCGGTATTAACTTAACATTCTAAATGAAAGCATGACTATGAAACCTATATTTTCAAAAATAAGAGTTTTGGGAACAGCCGCACTGGCTTTGTTCCTGACAGCATCCTGTTCAGACATTCTGGACGAGCAGCCGCGCAGCAGTTATGATCCTACTTTCTTTAAGACAGAAAAGGGAGTGGAAGGCGGTGTGACCTCTATGTATGCACACTTGCGCTATATTTACGGACAAGCTTATTATTATAATTCCTGTCTGACGGGAACCGACGAGGCAACCTGGGGATGGAGTGCCGATGGTAACTTCAAGGATGCCGACCTGTCCGGAGTAGGCAACCTGACTGCCACGACTTGCCGTTCCGACGCCTTGTGGGGAACCGCTTTCTCGAACATCAACACCGCTAACGGAGTGATAGAGAACGGTGCCGAAGTAGGAGTCAATGAATCATTGGTTTCCGAAGCCCGCTTCTTCCGTGCGTTCGATTATTTCCTGTTGGTGCAGACCTTCGGCGGAGTGCCTTTGGACCTGGGGTCCGGCGAACTGAAGTTCAATATCACTCCTTCACGTACATCCGTGCGCAATACCGTGCCCGAAGTGTATACCAAGGCCATCTTCCCCGACTTGCTGACCGCTATCGAGAACTTGCCTGCCAATCCCCGTGTGACGGGTGGAGTGACCAAAACCGTTGCTCGCCTGTACTTGGCAAAGGCTTACCTGACTTATGCCTGGTGGCTGAAGAATCCGAATAACATTCCTACTTATCCCGAGTGCCAGCGTACGGACCCCAACGGACACGATGCGGCATGGTACTTCCAGCAGGCATACGATGTGGCGGTTACCGCTATCGAGAACCCTGGTCCTTTCGGCTTGCAGGAAAGTTTCTGGATGGTGAATGCCGGACCCAATGATCGTAACATGGAAATCCTGCTCTATGCAGACCATACGCAGGAAGACGAGTATTATAATGGTGGCAGCCTGAGCTACGGTGGCGGTGGTGCTCCCGATAACTTTGCCGGATGGATGATGAATTGGAACTATACCGACGCGCGTTCGGCTGATAATCAGGCTGTCATCCACCGTATTGCCGAGCAGTGTTATGGCCGCCCTTGGACCCGTATGGCTCCTCCGTTGGGTGTGTTTACCAAGACGTTTGCCGACAAGGTGAACGACTCCCGTTACGACGGTACTTTCACTACTGTTTATCGCGGCAACTGGTCTACAGCCGGACAGAACTGGGAATCGGTGACCAATGCCAACGGAATGAAAGTGAAAGAACGTGAACCTATATTCTCTTTCGTATTCCAGGATATGGATAAGATAGACTATGCAGGAGAAGGTTCTAAAAGCAATCTGGGAGCAGGTACGTTGCTCGGTCGTGCCGACTGGGTATTGGGACTGGATGCGGTAGGTCGCTATGTATATCCCGGTCTTTGGAAACTCGGCCCGTATCGTACAGACAACGGCTCCGGAGCAGGACAGCCCAATGCGGGAAGTACCCGTCCGTATAACATCGCCAAGTTCTCCGAACTTTATCTGGTTGCTGCCGAAGCTGCCACACAAGCCGGCAAGTCTGCCCGTGACCTGGTGAACGTGCTTCGTGCCCGTGCCGGTCGCTGGACTTACAGCAATGCCGAGTACAAGGAAGTGGATCGTGATTTCAGTGCTGAAATGACAGCCGCTACTCCGGCAACCATTGACATCAACTATATCCTGGATGAACGCAGCCGCGAGTTCTATGGCGAAGGTTATCGTTGGTTCGACTTGGTTCGTACTCAGAAATGGAACGAATATGCTGACAGTTACGTGATTTGTGGAGGCAAGGGTGATCACAATCCGCAGACTTACAGCCGTACCATCGAAGCGTTCCATTATCTCCGTCCTATCCCACAAGGACAGTTGGATGGCATGGAAATGACAGAGGAGGAAAAAGACGCTTATCAGAATCCGGGATACAGAGATTGATTTTTTGTTTTTTAAGAGTACCCGCCGTTT
>ENA-OOSX01001219-OOSX01001219.1-human-gut-metagenome-genome-assembly--contig:-NODE-1219-length-10142-cov-1.794488_pt1 | contig 10142 bp, 10 predicted proteins | sample MGYA00241315_ERZ501225 | MGnify/ENA primary metagenome ERZ501225 (study PRJEB25962, sample SAMEA2042496) | human gut metagenome | biome: human gut; feature: human-associated habitat; material: faeces... | reverse complement strand
AATGGCTATGTATACAGCATCGGCGGCGCAATCCTCGACAAAGAGAATCCGTCCATCGTAAAGTACCGCTGCCAGAACTTCCTTCTGACACCGGAAGAGTGGTATGAGGAGAGAGGCTTCGTTCCGAACGTAACCTTCCCGTGCGCAACCATTCACGATGCAGAGACCGGAAAGATCGCGATCTACTACGGCGCAGCCGATACGTATGTAGGACTGGCATTCACAACCGTAGATCTGATTGTAGATTATATCAAGAAAAACAGTGTCGTACGCGAGTCTGACACCGAAATTGGAAGAAGATAAGAAAGAAGGAAAGAAGGAAAGAAAAGATGCAGTCTTTGGCAAAGGAAGTAAAGCAGGAGCTTACTGGACGGATCGTTCCGTTCTGGGAGGGCTTAAGAGATGAGGAATACGGCGGATTTTACGGCTATCAGGACTTTGATCTGAACGTGCAGAAAACGTATGAGAAGGGCTGCATCTTAAACAGCAGAATTCTCTGGTTTTTCTCGAATGCGTACCTGACCTTAAAGGACGAGAAGCTGCGCGCCGATGCGGAGCATGCGTACCGCTTTATGAAACAGGCGTGTGTGGACCGCGAGTACGGTGGCGTGTTCTGGTCTGTCACCTACGACGGAAAGCCGCTCGATACGACAAAGCATACGTACAATCAGGCATTTGCAATTTATGCGCTGTCTACGTATTTTGATGCGACAGGCGACACCGAGGCGCTGGAGCTGGCAAAATCGCTGCAGCAGATCATCGAGACACACTGCACCGACGAGTACGGTTATCTCGAGGCATTTACCCGCGATTTCAAGCCGGAGAGCAATGAAAAGCTCTCGGAGAACGGCGTCATGGCAGAGAAGACCATGAATACGCTGCTGCATGTTTTCGAAGCATATACCGAGCTGTACCGCGTGACAAAGGATCCGTTTACCGGTGACCGTCTCCGCTTTATGATGGATCTCTTCGCGGATAAAGTATACAACAAAGAAAAAGGCCGTCAGGAAGTATTTTTCGACCGGACATGGAATACGCTGATTGATCTGTATTCTTATGGCCATGATATCGAGACTTCCTGGCTGATCGACCGGGGTACAGAAGTGCTCGGCGATCCGGCTTACCGGGAAAAACTGCTGCCGATCACCGGAGAGATTGCGGAAAATATCTACAATACGGCATACAAAAATCATTCGCTGATGAATGAGTGCGAGCGCGGTGTGGATGATACCACAAGAGTCTGGTGGGTACAGGCAGAAGCTGTCGTTGGATTTTTAAATGCATGGCAGAAAAAACCAGAGGAAACAAAGTATCTCGATGCGGCAAAAGACATCTGGGGCTACATCAAGGACTATGTGATCGACAAACGAGAGGGGTCTGAGTGGTTCTGGTGCGTGAATGCAGACGGAAGCCCGATTCATGAGCCGATTGTAGAACCGTGGAAATGCCCGTATCACAATGGACGTATGTGTATGGAAGTAATTGGGAGGTTAAAAGATGCTGAATAAACAGTATTATGTGGAAAAAGCCAAGGTAGACCGCCTTGTGGCAAGAAAGAACACAAAAGCAGATTTTTACAACGGTATTTATGACCGCTATGAGTATCCGGTGCTGACAAGAGAGTTCGCTCCTGTTCACTGGAGATATGATCTGGATGAGGAGACGAATCCGTACTTTATGGAGCGTCTCGGCATCAACGCTGTGATGAACTCCGGCGCGATTTATCTGAATGGAAAGTATTATCTCGTTGTCCGCGTGGAGGGCAATGACAGAAAATCTTTCTTTGCTGTTGCAGAGAGTGATACTGGTATCGACGGATTCCATTTCTGGGATTACCCGGTTGTGCTGCCGGATACCTGCGCAGAGGAAACCAACGTTTATGACATGCGTCTGACCCAGCACGAGGACGGCTGGATTTACGGAGTGTTCTGCTCTGAGAGCAAGGACAAAAACGATCCGGATCTGTCCGCGGCTGTTGCTGAGGCTGGTATCGTAAGAACGAAAGACCTGAAGACCTGGGAGCGTCTGGACAACCTGAAAACCTTACGTTCTCCGCAGCAGAGAAACGTTGTTCTGCATCCGGAGTTCGTAGACGGAAAATATGCCTTCTACACCCGTCCGATGGATGGTTTCATTGAGACCGGAAGCGGCGGAGGAATCGGCTTCGGACTCTGCGATGATATCACACATGCTGTCATCGACGAGGAGAAGATCATCAGCAAACGTATTTATCATACCCTGACCGAGTCCAAAAACGGTGCCGGAGCAGTGCCGATCCGCGGTAAGAAATGCTGGATCAACATTGCACACGGTGTAAGAAATACAGCAGCAGGCCTTCGCTACGTTCTGTATGTCTTCGGTACCGATCTGAACGATCCGTCCAAAGTCATTGCAGAGCCGTCCGGTGTATTCCTGGTTCCGCTTGGAAAAGAGAGAGTCGGAGACGTTTCCAACGTTGTATTTACAAACGGCGCGATTGCGCGTGAGAACGGAGAGGTTTACATCTACTATGCATCCTGCGATACAAGAATGCATGTAGCAACCACCACAATCGACAAACTCGAGGACTATCTGTTCAACACACCGCAGGATCCGCACAGATCCCCGGACTGCGTAAAACAGAGATGCGAGCTGATCTCCAAAAACCTGGAGCTGCTGAAAAACGAGAAATAAAAGCGTCCGCTGCGGCGCATGAAAAAAGGAGCTGTTCTCTTTACGGAAACGCTCCTTTTTTCATGCATATTATTTGTTTTTGGGTTTCTGATCGTCGATGGAAGTTAAAATTCCATAGAAGAAGCGCGGTGCATCGGGATCTGTAAAGGTCATGAAAACCTGGAAAGTGTTTCGAGAAGAACCGAAACGTCAACGGGTTTCGCGATATGGGCGTTCATGCCGGATTCCAGTGCTTTTCGGCGGTCCTCTTCAAACGCGTTTGCCGTCATGGCGACAATCGGGATTTCCCCGCGTTTTCCCGGGAGTGCACGGATCGCTTCTGCGGCCTGATAGCCGTTCATGTTCGGCATCTGAATATCCATCAGAATCAGACTGTAGTAATTTTGCTTTGCTTTGTTAAACATATCAATACATGCAACGCCGTTCTCCGCTCTTTCTATCATGATTCCCTCTTCCGTCAAAAGTTCCGTTGCAATTTCTGCGTTCAAGTCATTATCTTCTACCAGAAGAACCCTTTTTCCTTCCAGTTTTTTGATATTCAACTGACCGTCTGCATGTTTCGGATTCCTTTCTTCCGCATTTGCTATTTTTAATGGAAGCGTGATTGTAAAAGTAGAACCTGCTCCCGGTTTGCTCTGAACTGTGATCTTGCCATTCATTAAATCCACCAGTTTCTTCACGATTCCCATGCCAAGTCCGCTACCTTCTATTCCGCTGTCTGACGAAGATCGTTCCTGTGAAAATGATTCAAAAATATGTTTTTGGAATTCTTCTGACATTCCGATTCCGTTGTCTGCTATGATAAGCTCTAATACACTCCAACCTTCTTTTTCGCCGGGATATTGGTTCAATGTACAGCTTATGTTACCGCCTTCACCCGTGTATTTCACAGCATTACTCAAAATGTTAATCGTAATTTCAGATGATCTTGCATCATCCATATGCAGATATGGATATCGAATGTTCTTATTGACTTTCAGTGTTTGATGTTTTTCTTCTATCGGTTTTCTAAACATATCAATGCATAAATCAAAGTTTTTAGAAACATCTGTTATTGTTTCATCCAGCGTTGCTTGGTTGTTTTCGATTCGTGCTAATTCAAGAATGTTATCAATCAAATGCAGCATTTTCTTTCCGCACAATAATATTTTTTCAAAGTAATCCTCTAATATAGTTGGCTCCTTTAAATGTTTCTCTCCCAATTCTGCATATCCAATGATTGCATTCATAGGGGTACGAATATCATGAGACATATTAAACAGAAATGTTGATTTTGCTTTATTAGCTGAATCGGCCAGTCTTGCAGCTTCCTGCAACAGTTTTTGCTGTTTCTGCTCATTTTCTTTTTGCTTCTTATATACAGAATATCCACAGGTACATAATATTACCAAAATACACGCTGTAATGCATCCCAGTACAATACTTAACTTATTCGTCTTCTCAACCATTCCATACGCTTTCTGCATATCCATTTCTATGCAGAAAGCACCTATCACTTCATTAGATTCATCTTCCGCTGTCACAGGATAACAGGCTGTAAAAATAGGTCCCCATGTTGTATCAACAATATCCTGAGAATATACTGTTTTTCCAGAAAGTGCTTTTTCTATATAAGGAACCATCTCCTTTTCAATCGGATCTCCTGGATGTCTGACGTCACCAGCCGATGGATCCAGTCCGTCTACAACGTAAATCAATCTACCGTCTTCATTTCTGGTTGCTGTGTAAATATATCTCGTAGAATTCAGCGTTCTGATTTCATTCATATATGTCGACATATTCTTGAATAGTTCTGTATTCTCATCAGCTTTACTTTTTATTTCATTAAAATCTTTTCGTCCCAGTCTGTCATTTACCAGCTTATGAACCGCATCTGCACTGGAAATATCTCGTTCAATTTCTGTTTTCAGAGCAGTTTTGGTATATGCTTGTTGTAAAATAAAAGTATATGCAACAACAACCAAAATCACCATTGCCAGAAGGAATACCAACCGTCCCTCAAAAATTTTCCAATGATTTACCGGATTTTGATCTTTTCTTTTTTGTTTTATATAGTTATTTTTCATCATCGTATTTCACATGCCTTTTATCTAATTTTAATTTAACACAAAAACGTCTCAACTCTTCACGTATTTTGAAAACATGGGTTACATTTCCAGACTCATCCCTTTTTTTACAGTAAAAAGTATCCTGTGCCAACTGCCATCACACATACGGTATTCTGTGGAAATACATTCTTCCGCCTTCAATCTTGCTGAAAGTGTAGAGATATCCAGAAATGGACGGATCAGCGAGCGGTATTCAGATGCAGCCATTGTATCACAAAACTGATACAGTTTCTCCGATGCACATCCTCTGTTTCCTGTCTGCTTATCCCATGCACCTGGAAGTCTCCTGATTGCTGCGGTTGCCTCATAATCATTCATGACAGGCATTTTGCTTTCTCAACTCTTCGCTTATGGTCTGCTTAATTTTTTCATCATCCAACGGCTTTGCAAGATGTGCGTTCATTCCTGCTTCCATACACCTTTCGGCATCTTCCCTGAATGCATTTGCAGTCATAGCAATGATAGGGATTGTTTTTGCATCCTGCCGTTCCAGGGATCTTATTGTTTTTGTGGCAGTAAGCCCATCCATCACCGGCATCATAACATCCATTAAAATAACATCGTATGTCCCCGGTTCGGAAGCTTCAAAATGCTGAACAGCTTCTAACCCATTGTTCACTGTTTCTACTTTAGCTCCATTTTCCGTCAGCATAAATTCTGCTATTTCCACATTCAGCTCATTATCTTCAACCAGCAATACCCGGATATCTGATATATCTGCATCAAAATCTTCTTTTTCTTCTGGCCGTGCATTCGTATCAATTTTAAATGGAAGTATTACAGTAAAACAGCTTCCTTCACCAAGCTTGCTTTCAACTGTTATGGTTCCGCCCATCTTTTCTACAAGTTGTTTCACAATAGGCATTCCCAGACCTGTCCCATTATAATCAGAACGTGGGGAATTATCTGCCTGTACAAATGGAGTAAACAATTCATTTTTTATAAATTCTTCTGACATTCCAATTCCATTATCTCTTATTTTAAATTCACATGTCATGTGATCTTCTGATCTTTCAATCGTTCTCATACTCATGTAAATAAAACCATTCACCTTATTGTACTTCATACTGTTTGTAAACAGATTCATCAATACTTTTTTCAGATGAACTGCATTGCTCCAAACATATATACCACTGTAATCATCATGTTCTCCTATAACATGAAGTCCTTTTTCTTCTGCCTGAAAAGATAGTGACTCCGTGATTTCCTGACATACCTGATCCAGATTGATGGATTCATCACTAAAAACCACGGTATCCGATTCTAACTTTGCCATATCCAAAACATCATTTACCAATGATAATAGCAGTTTCGAAGACTCATTTATTTTATTCAGGCAATCTTTTGCCCGCTCACCATCATTTCCGCTTTTTTCAAGAATTGTAAGCATGCCCATAATGCCATTGATCGGTGTCCTGATGTCATGAGACATGTTATTTAAAAAGGAAGTCTTAGCCTTATTGGCACTCTGTGCTTCTACAAGTGCATTTTGTAATTCCTGCTGTTTTTCTTCAAGCTCCTGATTCAGCTTCAATGCCTGCTCAGCAGACTTCTTGGATTTTTCTTCCGCACGTTTTGATTTTTTCAAAGAATCAAGAATTATACACAGAACAACGAAAAAAGAAATTCCAACGATAAGTGAAACTGTCAGTAAATTGTCCTGAATAAAATCCTTCGCTGTAACTTTTCGTGAGGAAGCATTATACGAAACTACTGCACCTGAAAATTGAGTTGTAGGCATAGATGTCAGTGTTTTATTCAGAATGGACAAAAGAACCGGTTCTCCCTGCTGAACAGCAAATGAAACATCAGCTTCTTTTGTCAGGAAAACACTATGAAGCTTATTATTTTTCAAATAGTCTGAAACAGTACCTGAATTGCTTACAATACAATCCGTCTCCCCTTTCTGCATTGCTTTTACTGCTGCATCTGATGTCCCATATTCTATAATCTCCCATTTTGGATAATTGTATGAAAGATATGCCTTCAATGAAAAATTATCTTTTTCAACGGCAACTGTATTCTCTTTATTTTCATCAAAAGAATCCTTTGCCGTAATTGCTGCCATATTGAGAGTCAATAGCGTATCCGACAAAGCAAATCCATTTGTTTCTGCAAAGTATGGATTCTGGTTTGCATGAAAAATCAGGTCTATTTTTCCATCCTGCAATGCCTGAAGCAGTTCACTTCTTGTATCATATCCATTTAATTCAAATTCCAGAGTCTGACCTTGCAGACAATTTTCTGCAAGATCCACATAATCTGTGATAACACCTATCAATTTGCCTGTTGATGGATCTACACTGCTGATACCTCCATCCTGATTCAGATACCCTATCCTGATTGCTCCATGCTGCCCGATCCACTCCCTTTCTTCTTTTGAAAGAAACGAGCTGCTCTGTGCAGAAAGATAACGCCTGTAGAGATCATCTGTGTAAAATGGGTTGTCATCCTTGATTCTGCGCATAGCACTATCCAGTGCTTCTTTGATATCCGGACGTTCTGGATTTATAGCGAAATAGATTTCTGTCTCTCCAATACTTGTAAGCGGTGAAATATCCGATTCTTCCCAACGGGATTCTTCTACCGAAACGAAGCAGTCAATTTCATGTTTCGACAGTTTGTCCATAATTTCTGTGGTTGTAGAAACATTGATATGCTTCGTATGCAGACCATATTTTGATTCCCATTCATTAAGCACATCCTCCACTATATTATCTTTAGACACACCAATATTTTTTCCCTCAAAAGAATCCAAATTTCCTGCTGTAAGATCCATATTGGATGCATCCGTATAGATGTAATATTTCTCTTCCCCCATAGGCATATCGGAAAAAAGCATATTTTCAGCACGTTCGTCTGTATAGGAAATGCCACCAAGAATATCAATTTCTCCATTTTCCAACTGTGTAAAGCAGTTTTTCCAATCACTTGTTATGTATTTATATGTCCATCCTGCATAACCTGCAATATCTTGAAGATACTCATAACCATAGCCGCTTCTTTCTCCCTTTTCATTGACTACATTATAAGTTTCCTCAAAAGATCCTACCCGGATAACATTGTCAGAGTTTTCTTTGGCAAATGTAGGAACGGATAAAACAATAAAACATATAATTGTGCAAAATATAATGTAACAAAATTTGAAATTCATTATATTCTGTACTAATTTGCACTTCTTCATCTTTCTCCCACCCTCCAGGCTACAGTCGCTTGCTTGCTTCCAGATTTTAATTTTACATTCATTAATTATCAATAACCTCCCCGCTATTTTTCACAATATTTTTCCAAAAGCTTCTGTATTACTTATTCAAGTGCTCTACCATAAAAAAGCACTGCCAAACAGACAGTGCACCTCATTTCATGCAACTGGCTGCCATTTTACAGGCCCTGTAGCTTTGCGTCCCAGACTTTCATCTGGTTTGCCGATCATCCTTTTTAAGCTTTTAAACTTATGCAAAAAACTGATTTTATTATACTATGGCACTCTACTGTACACAAGAAAAACATTACCATTTTAACCTTCAAAAGCAAAAAAAGAACAGCCGATACATATACTCGAACTGTTCTTCTACTTCCGAAGTCCACGCAGCATTGCTTTTAGTAGAAATCTATCACAATCATAAACGAGTTCCTCTTCAAGAATTTTACGAAAGGGCCATGGCAAAAGCTAAATGCCGCTCTGCTTGATTTTTCTGCCTGTCTGTATCATACTGGACTTATTAACAGACAAGGAGGAATTTAAACCATGGATGCAAAGCTTATAGAGGAACTCAGACAAAAATACAGCAAGAATCCTCCAGAGGGAATGACATCCAATCTGGTCAAAAACATGACAGACTCTGACCTTTTGGATATGCACTATTTTCTTACCGAGGATGATGACCTCGATGACGATGAATTTGAAGAAGGTTTTTACATCGACTTCTTTTAATCTATCGTCTGTTTTCTATGCCCGCTTTTGTGCGGGCTCTTTTTATCAAGAGTTCGACGAATGTCGAACTTTCCTATTATATAAGAAAATTCCGCATAGCCGCTGATGATAATGAGCTACATATCTTCCCGGATTTTTCTCAGCACCGAGCAGACTTCCAGTTCAAGTTCTTCCCCCAGGATCCTACCTTCCATCCTTTCTTTTCTGTCATACCCTGCTGTAAGTATAGCATAGACTTTTGTTTCCGACATTAAAAATTCCATCGACATCCGTTTCTGCACACGGTATAATAGGTATCATGTAAAGAAAAAGGAGGTTGTTTTCTTATGTTATCCTGCACCTACGAAGTAGTCGCCATCGATGGTGATTACGCGCATTTACGCCGCAATGACATCGAACCGGAGGACAATGAAATGAAACTGGTTGCCCGCGCACTGCTGCCGCCGGAAATTATGGAGGGCAGTATTTTGAAATACGAGATGCTGCAGTATGAAATCATTGGCTGATGCTGTTTTTCCGGCCGAGGTGTTTTCTCTCCCGCTCTTTCATGGCATCTCGGAAACCGGGCGGACGGCTCTTGTTTCGAGCGGGTGGCTGCGGACGTGTTCGTTTGAGAAAAACCAGACCATTTATCACATGGGTGACCGCGTGTCCGAACTGGGGATTGTGCTGTCCGGCAGCGTTTTCGTGGAGAATACGGATCTCTGGGGCAACCGCAGTATCTTAAGCAAGATCACCCCCGGCCAGGTATTTGCCGAAACGTATGCCTTCTGTCGGGAGCCGATGATGGTGAGCCGAAGCCTCGACGGTTCTCTTTTTCAATCTTCGAAACCTCGACCAGACCGCCGATGGTGATGATGCATGGCTGTCCCAGCTTCGCAGTAACATGCTCCGCATCTCCATGCAGAAAAATCTTACCCTCTCCAACCGCATTTTCTGCACTACACCAAAGACGATCCGCGAGCGCGTGCTGGTCTACCTCGCCGCGCAGTCTGCCAAAACCGGCGCCGACACCTTTACGATCCCCTTCGACCGCCAGGGCCTCGCCGACTACCTGAACCTCGACCGGAGCGCCCTCTCCAAAGAACTCGGAAAAATGCAGAAAGAGGGAATCCTCGAATTTCATAAAAACAAATTTACGCTGCGTCATCCGTCTCTCTAGGCGGTACCGCAACGTAAATTTTTTACCGTTTCATCGTTTCAAATGCTTATTTTTCATAAACGAATATACACAAAAAGTATTTTTCCGTGGTTATAACCACATACTTTTCCTGTTATATCCGATATTCTGTACGTGTAAATTATGAAACTCCGCGCAGATCTGTTTTTCCCTCTGCGCTTAACCCCTCGGAAATACCCTACAGGAGGAACTATTTTTATGGAACAGAATATGTTTTGCTACCAGTGTCAGGAAACTGCCGGCTGCT
>ENA-OOSX01001182-OOSX01001182.1-human-gut-metagenome-genome-assembly--contig:-NODE-1182-length-10481-cov-1.667946_pt1 | contig 10481 bp, 9 predicted proteins | sample MGYA00241315_ERZ501225 | MGnify/ENA primary metagenome ERZ501225 (study PRJEB25962, sample SAMEA2042496) | human gut metagenome | biome: human gut; feature: human-associated habitat; material: faeces... | reverse complement strand
TATGCCTGCCGCTGTTGCAATTAATGCACCAGCAAGTGTCCAGCGCGTTTTTTTAATGCGTGCCGCCATATAATATACTGACATTGTGTAAAATACTGTTTCTGTACACCCCATAAGTATAGACGTTATAAGTCCTGTATATGAGTCTGTTCCGTACTGCTTGAATATATCAAGGCTAAGTCCGGTTGCAGCTGACGAACTGAACAGCCTTACTATAATAAGCGGCACTATGCTTGCTGGTATTCCAAGCTTTCCACACACACCGCTTAAAAGTTCAGCTATAAAATCAAGAAATCCAGAAGCTCTTAATACTCCAACCGCAACCATAAGCCCAATCAGTGTAGGTGCTATTGAAACCACTGTCCTCATTCCATCCTCTGCACCATTTACAAAGTTATCGTAATTATCACTCTTTTTGTACATTCCATATCCAACAATAATCAATATGACAAACGGCATTATATACGCTGAAATCTTAGTTATCATCGCTCCCTCCTTGTCATAACCCTGCAAAATATAACAGCCGCAAGCGTGCTTATAGTTGTTGCTATTATTGAGGGAAATAGTATTGCAGTCGGGTCAGGACTTTTGTACTGGCTTCTGTATGCTATTATATTTACTGGAATTAACTGAATTGAAGAAATGTTAATCACAAGAAATGTACACATATCACAGCTTGCTATATTCTTATTCTGATTAAGCACTGCCATCTCTTTCATAGCCTTTATTCCTGCCGGTGTAGCCGCCCAGCCAAGTCCAAGAAAATTAGATATCATATTGGTAACTATATAGCCAAATGCTTTGGAGCTGCTTGGAACCCCCGGAAACAGCCATTTTATAAGAGGCTCTATCATGTATCTGCACTTGTCTATAAGTCCTGATTTTTCTGCTATTTCCATAAGACCGCACCAGAATGACATAATACCGAACATAGTTATACATAATGTAACAGCTTCCTTGGCGGAGGCAAATGCCCCCTGCGTGACACTTTCTATATTACCTGTGATAAGGGCGTATACTATTCCTATGATAATCATAAAGCCCCATAACCAATTAAGCATAGAACCACCCCACATATGTTTGGGATAATTCTATGCTTAATAATTATGTATTATTCTAATTAGACTGAATAATTGTATGCTCTTTTTTGAATTTTAATATCATCTCTCTTGTAAGACTTATTCCATCATCTTCTAAGTCAAGGTCGTCTGCCTTAACCCAGGTTCCAAGTGATAATTCATCTTCCTGCAATGTGATTTTATCATCACCGTCAAGCTCACAGAAGAACCCTGAAAGCAGTGAGCCGCTAAGTCCCCAAGGCTGGCTCTTGTAATATTTAAGGTTCTTGACCTTAAGTCCTACTTCTTCCATTACCTCACGCCTGACTGTCTGCTCTATTGTCTCTCCAGCCTCATTAAAGCCCGCGACTAAAGCATAATTCTTATATGTTCTTCCTGCATACTTTGTAAGCAGAACCCTGTCGTTATCTGTAACTGCCACGATAACCGCAGGACTTATCTTTGGAAATACCATATTGCCACATACCGGACACTTTACCATACGCTCTTTGTTATCGTGTATTGTAGGTCTGCCACATCGTCCACAATAATGATTGTCCCTGTACCAGCCATACAGATGATATGCCGTTATTGCTGCAAATGCTGTGGCTTTCGGTTTGGCTTTTCTAAATGAGTCTACCCCGACAAATGAAAATCCTTCCACCACTGATGTATACTCATTATGCACTTTGGAATCTGCCATTTCACCAGCATATTGTCCTCTTAATAATTCGCCTTTTCTCTGTGCAAGAAAATATTTCGTATCATCCACAGATAAAAGGTATGTAAATGAATAATTATCAACAGAATCTTTTGATATACCTGTCTTTATCCCCTGTATGAACTGCTTGTACAGTGGATAAGTTAATGTATCTTCTTTAATATACTTCGCAAGAAGTGATGAACCCTCAAAGAAGAATACTACATCATTATCCTGCGGACTACATTCTACATATTGGTTATCAAGTCTATTAGGAAATATATCCTGTATCATTGTTCTCTCCAGCCGTATTACTAATTGTTATATATGTCCGATTTATTCAAAAATGTATAATAGAACATTCCATTTTCTCTACACTGCAATCCTAGAAATAAACCATCTCTTCCACTGGTGGCTCTGCATTTTCAACCTTTTCTACATAAAGAACAGGTCCTTTCTTCTTGTATGCCATCTGGAATTCATTCTTGATTGTTGCTGTAACCATTATCCACTGTCTATTCTCTAAAGAAGCAATGTTATTATAAAAGCTTATATAGCCAATAAACTGTGTATCCTCAGCACAGCATGTCATAACCTTTCGTCCTGGTACAAAGTTCTTATCTTTGAAATATTTATTCTTTAATACCTGACCCTTAAATCTTACTTTCTTGCCAACATATACATCTGGTCTTTCTGATACATCCATATACCATATTCCATAATCAGCATCATCAACCTCGATAATATCCGCATTAACATCATAAGGAAGCTGTTCTGCAATTGACATCATCTCTCCCTTATCGTCCTCAAATACAATCTGAAGTGTGTTATTAAGTGCTCTCATACTTCTTCTGTAGCTTCCAAGATCCATACCTGACTTACATCTGTTAAATATAACCATATCTGTATACTTAACAGTCTCTGCAATTATTGATCTCATATTGTTCCACTGAAGATTGAATGCTGTAGCATCAATAAGTGTTATTGACTGGTATATCTCCCAGCCTCTTGGCTTAGCTGTTCCCATAAGAAGGGCTGGATCCCACATACCATTATACTCAACAATTACTATCCAAGGGTCATACTCTTTATCAAGTTCATTAAGCTTGGCTTCTGTTAATTCTTCTTTTCCAAAACCTACCATATCCACACCATTATCTTTTAAAAGCTTCTCGCTGTATTCTTCTTCGCCTTCCTCACATACGATAAGGAGCTTATTCTTTGCCTCTGCAAACTGTCCCATTGCTATAGTATCTGAGATAAATCTGGTCTTGCCACTATCTAACTGGCCATTTATTAAAAATATAGGAATCTGATACTCTTCCTGTGCCATTATATGTCCTCCATCTATTCTAACTATATATAACACTGGCTTATGCCCCCAGTCTGTGATGTCTGCGGATTGTCCAGTACTTTAACTTCCGCAATTATACATTAAATAATTCTTTAAGAGCAGCTTCTTTTAATTCTGCTCCTATTACACATATTCTTCCTGTAAAATCAGGCTTACCTTCCCTGATTTCATATTCTTCTGGTACAAGGTCAAAGAACATCCACTTACCATCTGTGCAAGGAAGCATACCCTTAGCTCTTAAGATGTTACCATAATCATCTGTCTCAGAAAGCTTTCTTAATATCTCTGAAAGTTCTTCCTTGTCATACTTGTTAGGAGTTTCTACGCCCCAGCTTGTAAATACTTCATCGGCGTGGTGATGACCATGCTCGTGATGATGTCCACAGCCACACTCGCCATCGTGATGATGATGTTCATGCTCTTCATCGTGGTGGTCATGTCCGCAGCCACATTCATCATCGTGATGATGGTGATGTTCGTGTTCCTCTGCAACCTTTGCTGCTGCCTCTGCAAGCATTTCAAGTTCAAGATTAGTAACATTTTCCATAGCATCAAGTATCTGCTTGCCATCAATATCATCCCAAGGAGTTGTTATAATATGAGCATCCTTATTAAGTGATCTGATAAGTTCAATATCTGTCTTTAACTTGGCTTCTGACACATTCTGTGTTCTACTAAGAATAATAGTTCCAGCGTGCTCAATCTGGTTGTTAAAGAACTCACCAAAGTTCTTCATATATACCTTTACCTTAGAAGCATCGGCTACTGTTGAAGCACTGTTTAAACGGATTTCATTCTCAATATGAAGATCCTTTACAGCCTTAATAACGTCTGAAAGCTTTCCAACACCTGATGGTTCGATAATAATTCTGTCTGGGTGGTACTTCTCAACAACTTCCTTTAAAGATGTTCCGAAATCACCAACTAAAGAACAGCAGATGCATCCGGAATTCATCTCTGTGATCTCAATTCCTGCATCCTTTAAAAATCCGCCATCAATACCTATCTCGCCAAATTCATTTTCTATAAGCACAACCTGCTCACCAGCAAGTCCTTCTTTTAAAAGCTTTGCAATAAGAGTAGTCTTACCTGCTCCCAAAAATCCTGATATAATATCTACTTTTGTCATATTATCCTCCATTCTGTCTATACATTTAACTAATAATTTACCTTACCTAATTTTTATTATACGCTTGTTGTCAATCCCCTCTTTCAAGTCTTAACTGTTCTGCGTATTCGCTTATCTTTCTGAGTCTGTGATTGACACCCGACTTGCCAACAGGCGGGTCTAAAAATGCACCTATATCTTTAAGGTTCATATCCTCGTGTTCAAGCCTTACCTCGGCAACCTGTCTTAAGCTGTCCTTAAGGCTTCCAAGACCAACTGTATCCCTTATATATATTATGTCCTTAGTCTGCTTTACCGCAGCGGCAACCGTCTTGTTAAGGTTCGCAGTTTCGCAGTTAACCTTACGGTTCACGTCATTACGCATTTCTTTAAGAATCATAACATTGTAGAGATTCATCTGCGAAACATATGCTCCCATAAGATTAAGCACATCTGTTATATTACTGCCTTCCTTCATATATACTATATAATCATTCTTGCGGACTGTAATCTTAGCATCAAGCCCGAAGAATATAAGCATATCACACAGGCACTGTGCATCTTCTTCATAGTCGCATACTATTTCATAATGATAGAACTTATTAGGATCGCTTATAGAACCTGCCGCTATAAATGCACCTCTTATAAATGCTTTCTTACAGCAGTCCTTCTGCACTATTCTTGGGTCAACAAATACAGGTTCAATATTATCAAATGTTTCATCAGCCCATTTAAGTGTCTGCAATATTTTAGCGACATATTCCTGATTTTCTATTCTGATTGTTGTGTCACGACTGCTCTTTGAAACATATATTATATCGCCTGTATCAATATCAAATATCTGCTCTAATAATACTATAAACTTGTATCTTGCAATCTCGTTCTCAGTAGACATCTCTATCTGCATTCTTTTGCCCGATGCTCTCCTGATACGTCCTGACATTCCCATAATCGCAGCAAATTCAGCTATCTGGCAGTGTCTTGCCATATCAATTCTGGTGCTTAATTCTTCTTTAACATCTGAAGAAAACGACATTACTTATCTCCCTTTCTCTTAGCATCTTTGTCTATATCACGATGTTCAGCTTTACAGCCATATGGTGTACTTGCTATTCTTGCCGCCAGCTCATTGGCAAGTGTTACTGAACGGTGCTTTCCTCCTGTCCAGCCAACAGCTATAACAAGGCTTGACTTGCCCTCTTTTACATAGTTAGGAAGAAGAAATTGTATAAGATCATCTACCTTATTAAGAAATTCTTTCGCCTCTGGTGCTTTCATTACAAATGACTGTATTGGTTTGTCATTGCCTGTAAGCGGCCTTAATTCTTCAACATAATATGGATTAGGCAGAAATCTTACATCAAATACAATATCTGCATCTACTGGTATTCCGTATTTAAAGCCAAATGACAGCACAGTTACAAATAAATTGTTATACTCCTTACGTTCAAGAATTATCTTCTGTAACTCCTGCTTTAATTCTCTTGTAAGAAGCGTACTTGTATCAACAATATAATCTGCCCTCTGCTTAAGGAACTTTAACTGTTTCCTCTCAAGCTCAATACCTCTGTCAACTCGTCCGTCCTTCGCAAGCGGATGTGTCCTTCTCGTTTCTTTATAACGCTTTACAAGCACTTCGTCACTAGATTCAAGGAATAATATTTTATAGTTATACTGGCGTTTTTTCATATAATCAAGTACGGACTCGAACTCTGCAAGAGAATGTCCGCTTCTTATATCAACGCCTAATGCTATATTATTATATCCGTTATCCTGTTCCTGACAGTCTGCCAGCTCCGCAAATTTAGGTATAAGCGATATAGGCATATTATCAACACAATAATATCCCTCATCTTCAAGCATATTTAATGCTGTTGATTTACCTGCACCTGACATTCCCGTTACAATAACTATCTTCATAAGTTCCTCCACGGCATTTAACTAAAATCTCCGAGCTTTATAACCTCCAGTTCAAGATCTACACCTGACTGCTGTTTAACTTTATCCTTAACCATATCAGTAAGCATACACACATCCTTTGCTGTTGCATTGCCTGTATTAACAACAAAACCAGAATGTTTCTCTGAAACCATTGCTCCGCCAACTGACACTCCTTTAAGTCCTGCATCTTCTATAAGCTTAGCTGCAAAGAAGCCTTGTGGACGTTTAAATGTACTTCCTGCACTTGGATATTCCAAAGGCTGCTTAGCTCTTCTCTTAACAGCAAGTTCCTTTATAAGTGCCTTGATTGTGTCAGTATCACCTTTCTGTAATCTGAACACAGCACTGACAACTATATAATCCATAGCCGCTATACAGCTTGTTCTATAACCTAACTCAAGTTCGTCCCTGCTAAGGCTTATAAGCCTGCCGCTTCGGTCGAGTACATCGGCACTAACTATTATGTCTTTAATCTCTCCACCATATGCACCTGCATTCATTCTAACTGCACCGCCTACGCTTCCCGGTATTCCCGTTGCGAATTCAAAGCCTGCAAGTCCCTTATCTGCCAGCTTGTTACCGAGTCTTGACAACATCATTCCTGACATAACCTTTACAGTAACATCATCAATATATTCTACCTCGTCAAATGTATCTGAAAGCTGTATTACAACTCCTCTTATTCCTTTATCTGATACTAAAAGGTTGCTTCCGTTACCTATAACGCAGCATTCTATGTCCGATTTATTCAAAAATCGAATTAATGATTGTAACTCCTCAATAGAAGATGGCTGTACATAATAATCTGCACAGCCTCCAATTCTAAATGTAGTATGAATATTCATAGGTTCACCAGTTCTTACCTGTGTGTCACCCACAATTAATTTAAGATTATCTAACAGCTCATTATTATCCATAAGCTTCTTACTCTCCAATCTTTTATATTAACCTAATGCCAGCTTGGCAGCTCCATACATACCTGCATCATTACCAAGTTCAGCCCTGACTATCTTAGTATTCTTGCACGCGTGAAATGCGTATTCTTTGTAATACTTAGCACCTCTTTCTATAAGATAATCACCTGCCGCTGATACTCCGCCGCCAATACATATAACCTCTGTATCAGTCATAGCAGAAGCACAGGCAATGCCTTTTCCTAAATATCTGCATACATAATCAACAATCTTTATGGCACACGAATCTCCTGATTTAGCTTCATCAAATACTGCCTTAGCAGATATATAAGGAAGTGCTCTAAGTGCCGATGGCTCATCGGTTGCATTTAACATTCTTGTCGCTGTTCTGACTATGCCTGTTGCTGATGCCACCTGCTCAAGGCAGCCCTTATTACCGCAGTTACAGTATTCTGTCTCCTCCTCTACTATAGGCAGATGTCCTATCTCTGCCGCAGCACCATTGTATCCGCATATTGGCTTACCGTCAATTATAACTCCGCCGCCAACACCTGTTCCTATTGTAACTAATACAACGCTTGAATATGCTTTCGCACTTCCCATCCAGTATTCACCAAGTGCCGCCATATTGGCATCATTGCCAACTTTAACTTCATAGCCTGTCATATCTTTAAAAGTCTGTGCAACGTTAAATACACCCCAGCCAAGATTAACACATTTGTTGACTGTTCCATCTTCTCTTACTGCACCTGGAACACCTATTCCAACACCTTTAATCTCATCACAGCTTCGTCCTGCCGCTTTCACAAGCTCTGGAATATGTTCTTTAATGTCTGATAAAATAAGACTTCCACCCTCATCTTTCCTTGTTGGTATCTCATCCTTGTATACAAGCGTGCCATCTGTTGTGAACACGCCGCATTTGCAAGTTGTTCCACCTATATCAATGCCAAGAACTATATCCTTAAATAAACTCATCTTCATCATCACCCCTCATAAGGTTCTCTTGTACTCTTCTATATAACTCCTTAGCCGCATTGTAACCCATCTTCTTCTGTCTGTGGTTTACAGCCGCAGCCTCAACTATTACTGCAAGATTACGTCCTGGTCTTATTGGAAGCGAATGACACACTACTTTATTGCCAAGATATTCTGTGTATTCTTCTTCGAGTCCAAGTCTGTCATACTCCTTGTCCTTATTCCAGTCCTCAAGCTTGATAACCATATCAATCTCCTGAGTTTCCTTAACACTCTCTACACCGAAAAGTGTCTTTACATCAATAATACCAATACCTCTTAACTCTATGAAATACTTAGTAACTCCGGGTGCTGAACCAACTAATGTTTCATCACTTACTTTTCTAATCTCGACAGCATCATCTGTTACAAGACGGTGGCCTCTCTTTATAAGCTCAAGTGCTGCTTCACTCTTACCTATACCACTCTCACCTGTAATAAGCACACCTTCGCCATATACATCAACTAATACACCGTGTATTACTATACAAGGTGCAAGCTGTACTTTAAGCCATCTTATAACTTCTGCTGAAAATGAAGATGTTGACTCAGCAGACTTTAATATTGGAATCTGATATTTCTTTGCAAGCTCTATAATCTCTGCCTCCGGCTCTAAATTCCTACAGAAGATAAGGCAGGGAATATTGCTTGATAACAACTGCATATATCTTTCATAACGCTCTGTTTCTGAAAGGCTCTTAAGATAAGCATATTCTACATTACCTATAATCTGTATTCTGTCATTATCGAACTGGTCATAAAATCCGGTGAGCTGTAACGCTGGCCTGTTAAATTCTGGAACGTGAATCCATATTCCCTTAACATCAATATCAGGTGTAAGATTAACAAGATTCATCTTCTCGATTACCTTGAATAAATTAACTCTTTCTTTTCCGTTCATATCTACTCCAATCCTGCGCAATTATGCCACATTTTATATTTCATTGCCTTACTTAAGACTATATATCTTCTGACTATCTATTATTAATAGTTTAACACAGTGCAATTAATATTGAAAGACATTAAAATAACACATCAATGAAAATATTTGTATATGTTCTGCGCTACATTTTCTGTAATTCCTTCTGCCTCCATAAGCTCACTTACATTGGCATTACGGATTTTGTCAATATCAAGAAAATGTTTCATCAACGCTTTTCTTCTTGCTGGTCCGATTCCTTCAATCTCATCAAGAACTGAGCTTACCTGCTTCTTGCTTCTTAATGACCTGTGGTATTCTATCGCAAATCTATGTGCCTCATCCTGAACCCTTGTTATAAGCTTAAAACCTTCACTATGCCTGTCTATTGGAATTTCTACATTATTATAGTAAAGTCCCCTTGTGTTATGGTTATCGTCCTTAACCATACCGCATACAGGAATATTAATATGAAGTTCATCAAGAACCTCCAGTGCAATGTTCACCTGTCCTCGTCCACCATCCATCATTATAAGGTCCGGGTACACAGCAAACCCCCTTGTCTCTTCCTCACCTGCACGCTCTCTCATTCCTCTTGTAAAACGTCTTGTAAGTACTTCTCTCATACTCTTATAATCATCAGGCCCTTTGACCGTCTTAATCTTGAACTTTCTATAATCATTTTTCTTAGGTCTTCCGTCCTCAAATACAACCATTGAACCAACTGACTCAACACCACTTGTATTAGATATATCATAAGCCTCTGCACGCCTTATCGAAACAAGCCCAAGCCAGTCTGCTATCTGCTTCATAGCACCTGTTGTCCTTTTCTCCTCAAGCTTAATCTTCTCTGCATCTTTAGTTAATACCATAAGTGCATTCTTATGGGCAAGTTCAACCATTTTCTCCTTATCGCCCTTCTTTGGCGTGATAATTGTAACTTTCCGCTTCTTCCTGCTTGAAAGCCAGTCGGCGATTGTACCAGCATCCTCAATCTCCTCCTGTGTCATTATCACATTGGGAATATATGGTGTTCCACCATAATACTGCTTCATAAATTCTGACAAAATGCCGCTTCTGCTGTCATTCGTTGCAACCTTCATATGGAAATGCTCACGTCCAAGAAGCTTGCCCTGTCTTATAAAGAATACCTGTACAACTGCATCTTCCGCGTCCATAGCGCACGCAATTACATCTCTGTCTGTTGCATCATCTGCTGTTATCTTCTGCTTCTGTGCGATCTGCTTAACGCTGATTAACAAATCCCTGTATCTAGCGGCTTCCTCATATTCCATACGCTCGGAACAATCCTGCATTTTATTCGTCAGCTCATTAATAATCTCAGAATAATTACCATTAAGGAAGCTTATTACTTTATCTATATTTTTTTTATATTCATCTTTGTTCACATAACCCTGACAAGGTGCATTGCACTGTCCGATATGGTAATTAAGGCATGGTCTGTCCTTG
>ENA-OOSX01001177-OOSX01001177.1-human-gut-metagenome-genome-assembly--contig:-NODE-1177-length-10532-cov-5.565143_pt1 | contig 10532 bp, 8 predicted proteins | sample MGYA00241315_ERZ501225 | MGnify/ENA primary metagenome ERZ501225 (study PRJEB25962, sample SAMEA2042496) | human gut metagenome | biome: human gut; feature: human-associated habitat; material: faeces... | reverse complement strand
CGCTCTTCCAACATCTTAGCGAGGCCAGCCTCATCCATCACCTCCTTACGAGCCGTATTCACTACGATAGCCCCCTTCGGCATGGAATTCATCAACTCGAAATTGATAGAACCCTTCGTCTCGGCCGTAGCCGGGATATGCAAGGAAACGATCTGGCAAGCCTTGAACAAGTCCGCCGTAGAAGCTACAGCCTTCACACCATCGGCCTCAATCACGGAAGCCGGACAGAACGCGTCATAAGCGTAAACCTCCATACCGAAGCCTTTAGCGATACGAGCCACGTTACGGCCCACGTTTCCATAAGCCAAGATACCCAATTTCTTTCCTTTCAACTCTGTTCCGGAAGTTCCGTTATAGAAATTACGAACCCCGTACACCAACATACCGAATACCAATTCGGCGACAGCGTTAGAGTTTTGTCCCGGCGTATTCATCACGCATACCTTATGGGCAGTAGCCGCATCCAAGTCCACGTTATCATACCCCGCACCGGCACGAACCACGATCTTCAGGTTCTTAGCGGCATCCAATACCTCAGCGTCCACCTTATCGCTACGGATAATCACGGCATCGGCATCCTTAACCGCATCCAGCAATTGCGCCTTCTCTGTATATTTCTCCAAAAGAGCCAGTTCCATGCCAGCGCCTTCCACTACCTCCCGGATACCTTTCACAGCGACAGCGGCGAAAGGTTTCTCTGTAGCAACTAATATCTTTGCCATGTCTGAATCCTCCTTGATTAATGTTGTTTCTCGAACTCTTTCATGCAAGCTACCAAAGCCTCCACGCTGCTCTTCGGCATTGCGTTATAAAGAGAGGCACGGAAACCACCTACAGAACGGTGTCCCTTGATACCTACCATACCAGCGGCAGTAGCATATTTACTGAACTCGTCCTCCAACTCCTTATACTCATCATTCATCACGAAACAAACATTCATGATCGAACGATCTTCCTCCGCTACCGTACCACGGAACAACTTATTGCGATCGATCTCATCGTATAAGATCGCCGCATTCTCAAGATCCTTCTTCTCCATAGCGGCGATACCACCTTGTTCCTTATACCATTTCAAGGTCTGTAAAGCCGCGTAAATAGGCAATACAGGAGGTGTATTGAACATGGAATCCTTTTTAATATGGGTAGCGTAGTTCAACATGGTCGGGATCGGACGGTCTACATGTCCTAAAGCGTCCACACGAACGATAGCCAAAGTCACGCCGGCAGGAGCCAAGTTCTTTTGAGCACCCGCATAGATAATATCATATTTGGAAATATCGATCGGACGAGAGAAAATATCGGAAGACATATCGCAAACCAAACGTTGCTTCACATCCGGATCCTTACGCATCTCTGTTCCGTAAATCGTATTATTAGAAGTAAAATGGAAATAATCCGAGTCATCAGCGATCGCATAACCCTTCGGGATGTAAGTATAGTTCTTGTCTTTGGAAGAAGCGACAACATCTACCTCCCCAAACAACTTAGCTTCCTTGATAGCGTTCGAAGCCCATGTGCCGGTATCCAAATAAGAGGCTTTCTTATTCAACAGATTGTAAGGAACCATACAGAACTGCATGCTGGCGCCACCGCCCATGAATACAACCTCATAGCCTGCCGGAACATCCAGTAATTCCTTGATCAACGCACGTGCCTCGTCGTTTACGGCTACAAACTCCTTACTTCTATGAGAGATCTCAAGAAGTGATAACCCCATACCCGCAAAATTTTCTACCGCAGCGGCTGTATTCTTAATTGTATACTCGCTCAAGATAGAAGGACCTGCATAAAAATTGTGCTTCTTCATACCAATGTCTTTTTAGAATGTTATTATAAATAAAGTAACTATTTTTTCAAAAACAGGCGGCTAATGTAACTATTTTTTCTCATTTGCCGACACTTTTCGAGCATTTTTTAATTTACAATCAGAATATGTCAATTAAAAACGATCTCCCCAAAGGCGCCTCATTTGCTCAATTAGTTTGTGCTCGGCCGGATTTTCCTGTCCTTTCCACAAACGTTCGCCCAAAATTTCCTTCGGAAGATACTCCTGCTTTACAAAATGATTTTCGTAGTCGTGCGCATATTTATATTCCTTGCCATACTCCAATTCAGCCATTAATTTGGTAGGCGCGTTGCGTAGATGAAGCGGTACGGGTAAATTCCCAGTCCGGTTAACAAGTGCCAAAGCGTCGTTGATCGCCATATAGGCCGAATTACTTTTCGGGCTGCAAGCCAGATAAACGGTCGTCTCGGCCAGAATGATCCGGCCCTCCGGCCAGCCGATCTTCTTCAAGGCATCGAAACATGCGTTCGCCAGCAAAAGCGCATTCGGATTCGCCAATCCGATATCCTCAGAAGCGGAGATCACCAACCGCCGTGCGATAAACTCAGGGTCTTCTCCCCCGGCCACCATACGGGCGAGCCAGTAAATGGCGCCATCGGGATCGCTACCCCGGATCGACTTGATAAAAGCGGAGATTATATCGTAATGCATCTCCCCTCCCTTATCATACGCCGCAGGGTTCTCCTGCAACCTCTCCACTACCTTCTCATCCAGAATCTCAATATTGTCACTCTCCTCGGCAGACACCACCAGTTCCAGAATATTCAGCAACTTCCGGGCATCTCCTCCCGAGTAACGTAACATGGCATCCGTTTCCGTCAGCCTTATGTTTTTATCCTTCAGAACGACATCCTCGGCGATCGCCTTATGCAATAGCGTAAGCAAGTCATTCTTGTCCAGCGATTTCAACACGTACACCTGACAACGGGATAACAAAGGACGGATTACCTCGAACGAGGGATTCTCCGTGGTTGCCCCAATCAGCGTCACCACGCCCGTCTCCACGGCGTTCAGCAATGAGTCTTGCTGCGACTTACTGAACCGGTGTATCTCATCAATAAACAATATCGGCGATACCGTATTGAAGAAGCAGTTGCTCTTGGCCTTCTCTATCACCTCCCGCACGTCCTTCACTCCCGAACTGATCGCGCTTAACGTATAAAAAGGCGCATCCAACTTATTCGCTATGATCTGCGCTAAGGTAGTCTTCCCGACTCCCGGCGGCCCCCACAATATAAAAGAGGGAACCCGTCCCGCATCAATCATCTTCCTCAACACGGCTCCCTGGCCTACCAGGTGCTTCTGTCCAATATAATCATCCAACGTCTTCGGACGTAATCTCTCTGCTAATGGTTGACTCATCATGGAAGCAAAAGTCGGATATTTTATTTACTTTTCAAAGGATAAGTCAAGAAATTTATCGTATAAAAAGAATGTTAAACAACAGGAAATAGTGACATAATGAAAGAACAATCACTACAAATACACTTTTACCCATATAATATACTAACATTATGACAATGAAAATTTAACATTCCCTTAATTCCCTATCCTTTCTATCCCATACTTTTAGCGATATCTTCTTAACACATTATACCTTCTTTCTTGAAGCATTAAATATCTATCAACTGGTGCATGATCGTCCAACAGTTGGTGCATGATCATGCAACGTCTGTTAGATGATCATGCACCAATTGTTAGATGATCTATATTTCCATATAAAACCAATAAGCCTTCCAAGGAAATGGGATAAGGGAAGCTATCAAAACATGTAAGATATATAACAAAAAAAGATGCCCCTCCATAATCGGAGAGGCACCCTATACCTTATATTATATATGTTAGATTAGCGAGTTCCGCCAGCCCACCATACAGGCTCTGAATATACGTATTGACCGTCGCCATAAGCGGCTTTTACTTCCGGATTTGATACCACGTCACTATTACCATAAGGCATACGAAGAGGGAATTTTTTCGTATTCGCCAATGTCACGAAATTCTCTCCTAATCCTTTCATTCTACGGATATCATTAAAAGTCTCGGTAGCCTCTCCCGATGCCCCCCACAAAGCCAGATATTTCTGGATCATGGTCTCTTTCAAAGGATTTACAGCAAACAACGGTTTAACTTGGTTATCGAAATATGTATTGGCCGTCTCCTCTGTCATTTTTTCTGAATTCACGACCATTTTGCTACCCATATAAGTGATAGCAGAAGAGACACTTCTCTCAGCATTTGCGATTCCGGCAGCTACCGCCTCTTTCAACGCTTTCTCGGCGTCAGACGTACGGTTTAAGCGACATAACGCCTCAGCTTGCAAGAATTTCAACTCATGATAACTCATCAACATCGTAGGAGCCGTGTTTGAATATACAAAGGCGGAAACACCATATTTCTGCATATTCTGCTCAGGAGTACCATTCGGGGCCGGAACTAAGTTCTTATCAGCAGAGCCTGTAACCTGTACGCGTTTCTTGTCAGCCGTAGTAGGAGAAAGCATCACTCTTTCCAATCGAGGATCTTTACGCTCAATCAACTTGTCCGTCAAGCTCTGGCTATTGGCAAAACCAGCGCGAGAATCGAAGTAACCAAAGAATGGGTTGATATTATTCGCATCATAGACAGCGTATGCAGCCTCGTCATCCGCAGAAGTAAAAGATTTTGATACATAGTCCAAAACCTTATTCAAGTCAGCTTGCTTATCCGTGGAACGATTGATCAGACGCATCGTATAACGAGCCTTCAAACCATAAGCGAATTTAATCCATTTCTCGGCATCTCCATTATACAAATAATCATACGTACCAACCGGTGAACGATCAGACTGATTCAAATCCTCGATCGCCTTGTCCAAGGAGGCCATTATAGAGACATAAATCTCCTCTTGCTTATCTATTTTAGGATTCATATTCACCGGTGAGCCATTCTCATCCAATAAAGAAGCTTCACTATAAGGTGTATCTCCAAATATATCCGCCAATAGAGCGCCATTGTAAGCTTCCATGACCTCAGCGATACCTCTCGTCACTAAATTTCCCTCATCACGCTTACCTTCTTGACATTGACCGATAATAACACGAGCGTTCTTCAAGCTTGTATAAACATTTCCCCACGTATTCTCAAACGTAGAAGAGGCAGAAGGCTCATTCAAACGAATTTCCGCGTTATATAACTGGTTTTCGATACCCACTTCATATTCCACGTAGGAAGATGAATAGGTATTGAAGTCTCCGCTAACGTTGGAAAATGCAGTAGAAGTAATCAAGTCGGCCAAGATAAATTTGCCATCCACGCTATTTGTATGGCTCGTATCTTGGTTAATCCGATCCATTACATCCTCGGAACATCCAGCCAATGCCAAGGATACGGCCGACATAACAGCCAACCCTTTAAATGATTTTATTATTGTATTCATATATATCTGTCTTCTTTATAAATTAGAAATTTACGTTGACACCAAAACCGTAGCTAGATGTACCCGGTAAGGAGAAACGCTCGAAAGCGCCAGCCATATTGTTATTTCCTTGAGTAGCCTCTGGATCGAAGCCTTTTATCTCAGACCATACAATGATATTACGGGCGAAAACATTCACGTTTACATTCAAGTTATCTTTCTTATATACAGGATATGACAATGAAAGTTCACGCAATTTCAAGAACGAGTTGTCATAAACATAGGCTTCGTCAATGCCCCTCACGCTTTTGAAATACTCCTCTGCATCTGATCCTTTCACTCCACCCGTATAGGGAACATAGATAGGTTTACCATCCGCATCTACGCCCTTCTGTTCAACAGCAGCATAGTCAAAATGATATTTATCACTCTTACGAACCTCTCCAGATAACTTACTTGTACCATAGAAGTTCGTCTCACCAGCCGTACCACTATACATTTGTCCACCTTGCTTCCAGTCAAATACAGCAGCCAAACGGAATTTATACAACTCGATATTCGTATTGAAACCCAAACGGAAATCAGGAGAAACCTTACCGATTACTTGGGTCTCACCAGCCTCTGGTATACCTTTTTCGTTTACTACAATTCGTCCTTCGCCATCACGTTTGTAACCAACACCATAGATTACCGGGAATTTATCGCCGATACCTGCACGTACTTGAGGAGTCACGAAACCACCCAACATAATGCTCTCTACGCCCGGAGCCAACTCGTCTACATAATTGTCGATCTTTGAGAAGTTAAAAGCGAAGTCCAGCTTGAAATTCTTCGTATCAACCGGAGAGATACCTAATGTAATCTCATGTACGTTTGAGTGCATCTTTCCACCATTCATCATCATACTGGAAGCACCTGTGGAGCCAGCCAAAGGCACCTCGAAGATTTGGTCTTTCACGTTCTGACGAGAATACGTATAATTCAATGAAACTAAACCATTCAAGAAAGTCAAGTCAGCACCAAGCTCATAAGACTTCGTGTTCTGAGGCTTCAAGTTCGGATCATAAACCACGAAATAAGGAATATACGCCATATTTCCATTAATCGGATACATAATAGGTGTTCCCTGGAAGAAACCACCACCATAACTTGGCGTATAATAATAAGACGGCACATATTCTCCTGCCATACCTACCTCTGCGTAAGAGCCACGGATCTTACCAAATGTCAAGATATCATTCTTCAAGGCTTCCACTTCCGTGAATACCCATCCAAGGGATACGGAAGGATAAAAGAACGAACGGTTATCTCTCGGCATAGAAGACACGATATCGTTACGTCCCGTAACATTCAAATAAAGCATATTCTTCCAAGCCAAAGATAAGCTAGCGAAGTTACCTACCGTACGTTTTCTCTTATACTCATGAGAGCTGTTGAATACAGAAGCGTTGTTCAAATGGTTCCAGCCCGGGAAGTTGAAGCTATATCCCACGGCTTGAGTATTACTGATTCGCTTATCTACAAGCTCATTACCCAACAAAGCATCGAATACGAAGTCCTCATTGATATTCCAGTTATACGTAAACGTCAACAATGAGTTCATCTCATTTACCGTAAAACCGTATTCGCTAGCATAACCATTCGCATAACCAGTTGTACCGTAGCCGTAAATATCAGAGTAATTGGTCGTATAAGCGTCATCACCAATTTGGTATTTCACATCCAATTTATGATTGTCCGTACCAAATTTAGTAGAATACTTCAAGAACGCATTCCCGAAGAAACGTTGAGATCTCTCCGTAAAGCTATTATTGTCGCACGCCCAGTTTCCATCATCGATCCAGTTCTCACGGAACGTATTCTGAGTATAAGGATCACCTTCGATATGGGAAGGTATGCCCGCCATAGTATAACTGATAGGAGCCGTATAAACCGTAGCGGTAACACCGTCATTAGCGGTTCCTTGCTTCTTGATCTTTGATGTCACGAAGTTTCCGTTAAAACCAGTCGTCCAGTTATCATGCAATTGCGCCTCACCCGACAGCTTCACGTTATAACGATCCATTCCCGTAGAACGAACGATACCATCAGAAGTCGTATTACCCAAAGAAAATGAATAGTTTCCTTTATCGAAAGATTGAGCTACATTTACAGAGTTACTCCAAGTAACGCCAGTCTGGAAGAAATCTTTCGCATTATTATAAGCTTGGGGAGTAGCCCATGGATCCAATCCTGCCGCAGCACGCTGAGGCACATAGTATTGTCCATTATGCAATCCACCTTCCGTATATTCATTTTGTACATTACCGCCATATACAGGATCATTCGCCAAGTCAGAGATAGACGGTCCCCAGCTAAATCCCGAATATGGGTTATAAGCACCTTCATTACCTTGTCCATATTCAGTTTGTAACTCAGGTAATGTAGAAACCTTATCAAACGCAAGATTCGTGTTGAATGAGATCTGAGGTTTTCCTTTACGAGCACCTTTTCCGCTCTTTGTAGTAATAACGATCACACCATTAGAAGCACGCATACCATACAACGCAGAAGCGGCTTGTCCTTTCAAGATGTTGATACTCTCGATATCGTTCGGATCTAAGTCTACGGCACGGTTCGCATAGTCAGCTCCACTAACACTACCATTATTCATAGTATCCGTATTAACATCCGCCGTAGAAGCGATCGGCATACCATCGATCACATACAGCGGTTGGTTGTCACTCGCCACCGAACGGATTCCACGGATACTGACTTTGGCTGAGGCTCCCAGACCGGAAGAAACCTGATTAACACGCACACCTGCCGACTTGCCGGTCAACGAAGTAATTAAGTTGGGCATTTTTACTCGCGTCAACTCCTCGTTTTTTATTAAATCTGTGGCGTAAGAAAGAGAATTTTCTTTCTTTTCGATACCCAAAGCGGTAACAATAACGTTATCCAGCTCTATCATATCTTCTCTTAGTGTGATATGAAAGGTCGAATGTCCTTCCACCTCAATATCCTGGGAAATGTAGCCGATAAACGAAACACGAAGCACTGCATTATCGGCAACCACCAGAGTGAATTTTCCTTCCGAATCCGCTATCGCACCATTGGCAGTTTCTTTCTCTTGAATAGTGGCACCGGCCAACGGAAACCCGCTTTCATCCAGCACACGGCCACTTATCATCACTTTAGAAAGCTGTATTTCAGAATGTCCCGGACGCTGCATACGCTCCATAAAATCCTCCGGGCAATCCGTCCATCCTATAGAAAACAGCCCTAAAATTAACGTATATAATGTAGTATATTTCATTGCATTAAATTGCCAATTACTTGCAAACTTAAGTATTTTCTCCGAATAAAAAAAGCCATAAAATCTGAGAAAAGAAACTTTTAAAATGAAAAACAGCGAAGAACGTTGGTTTATTGTGGAATATTATGTATATTAGGGGCATGTATAGCAATATAAATCTATTCAAGATAGAAACAAACCATGTGGTTCCTGCCCGGGGAAAGGTCTTGATTTCCGAACCCTTTTTGTGTGACCATATGTTTGGACGATCCGTCATTCTACTGGTGGACCATACACATGACGGCACAATGGGACTGGTTCTGAACAAACCGCTCCCCCTATTCTTGAATGATGTGCTGAAAGACTTCGACTGCCCGGAAAGTATACCTATCTATAAAGGAGGACCACTCAGCACAGATACATTGTTCTATCTGCACACGCTCGAGGGTATTACCGGAGCGCTGTCCATCGGCAAAGGCTTCTACCTGAACGGTGACTTTGAAGCCATTAAAAACTACATCATGCAGGGAAATCCCGTTCAAGGCAGAATCAGATTCTTCTTGGGATACTCCGGCTGGGAGCACGAACAACTGGGCCGGGAAATTGAAGAAAACACCTGGCTGGTAGGCAAAGAAAACATCAGTTCGCTAATGAACGAGGCGGCCAGCGGCACACTCTGGAAGAAGGCATTGTGCAAGCTGGGAGCAAAATATGAAATATGGTCGCGTTTCCCTCAGATTCCAACGCTCAATTAGTGCTTCGGAGAAGTTGCAACAGCACGACATCCTTATAGCATCCTCCTACGCGCCACCACTCCTTCAAAAGCCCGCAACGCACAAAACCGCAGGATTCAAAAAGGCGGATACTTGCCTCATTATCCACCGAGATATGGACTATCAACTGTTTCAGATACAAGAAACTGAAAACATAGTCGCACAGCAAACGCAGCGCTTCCTTGGCATAACCATTGCCCTGATACTCCTTCCGTATGGCAATGCCCACCTCTCCCCGGGCATGCATGGGAGAAAACTCTGTAATATCGATGGTACCTATCAGCGCATCATCCTCTGCACGTACAATCATCATACGCAGCTGGCGGTCGGCAAACATATCGCACTCGGAATTCTCAATATATTGTTTCAAGACAAATCTGGAATAGGGTACGGTGAAGTTCGTCACATCCCAAGTCTGGGAATCATTCTCCATAGCATACATCACTTCCAGATCTTCCGGCTCCATAGCACGGAGACGCACCCTTTCACTGCAGAAATAAGATTTATTCATATCTTCCAGTCGGTTACATTTCTTCTTCTTTATTGATATGCAGTTCTTTACGCAGGCGTCCCTCACCCGGTAGGCAGAACAGAGAAGCCGTCAGTCCTATCAGTGCACACAGTGCACCCGTACTGCTCAACATGATATAATAGGTGAAAAAGCCTGCAAGCACCGGTATGGCAAGCAATGCCAGCCGCACGCCACTCCACAGCGCATAGAGGCGGAGGGCTTCGGGAAGCGTCACTACATCTATTTTCCGGATTAATACCCATGAAAAGAGTTTCAAGGCTATGGGTACGCAAGAGGCAGCCAGCAGAATGGTTACCGTCTCGGCCATATAGGTGGCACGTACATCTCCGGCATACATACCTACCCATTCGCCTCCGGTTTCTCCAAGCAGGACGAGCAGGATGGGAAGCATCCAGAAATAGGCAAAAGTTGTTCGGACACGCGCTGCGGTCTTCTTTATTTGTTCTTCCATTTAGTAAATTGATAGTGGATAATGAATAATTGATAATGGCCCAAACAATCAGGCAGTTCCGGAAAATGGAGTGCGGTTCACAATACTGCGTCCCAGAGTCACTTCATCCGTATACTCCAATTCGTCACCGATGGAAATGCCACGGGCTATGACGGAGAGCTTCACGCCCAGTTTTTCCAGCTTGCGGTAGATATAAAAGTTGGTGGTATCTCCCTCCATCGTCGTGCTCAGCGCAAGAATCACTTCATTGATGCCGCCG
>ENA-OOSX01001161-OOSX01001161.1-human-gut-metagenome-genome-assembly--contig:-NODE-1161-length-10664-cov-2.533509_pt1 | contig 10664 bp, 14 predicted proteins | sample MGYA00241315_ERZ501225 | MGnify/ENA primary metagenome ERZ501225 (study PRJEB25962, sample SAMEA2042496) | human gut metagenome | biome: human gut; feature: human-associated habitat; material: faeces... | reverse complement strand
GAAAAGCCCAACTACGGCCTGAGTTGAGGGAGGTGGAAACATGGCAGCGGTCAAAAATTTCACGCTCGATCAAGGCTCCGATAAGACGGTGTCCTTCGTCCTGAGCGACAAGAACGGTCCGCTTGACCTGACAGGATATTCAGCCGCCATGCAGTTGCGCAGGTACGCATTCAGCGAGGAAGCAATTGACACGCTGACGACGTGTAATGGTCGTCTTCTGCTCGATGAATCGGCGGGAAAGGTCACAGCGAAATTCAAACATGAAAACACAGAAGGGTACCCGGGTGACACGGTGCTGTACGACCTGGAGCTTCAGTCTCCGGACGGCGAAATCACGCGGGTCGTTGAGGGAAAAATCAAGGTCTCCCCGGAGGTGACTCGTGTTAAATGCGCGCGCAAGGCGTGAGCTCGCAATTACTGCGCAAATCACGTCAGAAGAAGAAATTCAAGTCGATGCTCAATGTCAGGACATCGTTCCCAAGGTCGTGACCGTTGAGGTCCCGGGCATTCAGGGACCTCCGGGCAAGGATGGGGCAGACGGGAAACCTGGAGAACCCGGTAAACCGGGCGAAGGGGCTCACGTCGAAAGCATTGACAACTCTTTCATTGACAATCTTTTTTAATCGTAAAGGGAGTGAGAAAAATGAGTAATTTGAACGCTTTTTTGGATAAGCAAGGGTTAACTCATTACGACAGCAAATTGAAGACGGTCGCTGCAGGGCAGATGACGATCGAGGGGCGCACGATCACGCTGAAGAGCGTCTCTGGTGCAACTCTCGCAACGGTGACGATGCCGCAGACGATCTATGAGCTTGCAACGGCTCAGAAAGACGGTCTGATGAGCAAGGAAGACTTCGCCAAGCTGCAAGGTATCGCGGCTCAGGCGACGAAGGTCGAAAACTCTGAAACGAACGGGAACATCCAGATCAATGACGTGGAGACGCCTGTTTATGTTCACCCGACCGTGACGGCCGGTGCCCTCGGAGCAGGGCTTTACAAGATCACGACTGATGGTAACGGGCATGTCACGCTCGGGACGAAGGTCGTCAAGGGCGACATTACGGCTCTTGGCATTCCAGCGCAGGACACGACGTATGGTCCGGCCACGGCTGATGCTGCGGGTCTGATGTCTGCTGCCGACTTCACAAAACTGCAAGGAGTCGCTGTGGGAGCTCAGGTCAACGTACTCGAAAAAGTGAGCGTCAACGGTGGTGCTCTGCCGGTCAGTTCGAAGGGCGTCAATATTGATCTCACGCCGTACGCGCTGAAAACGGACATCGCCAGTGCCGTGAATTACAAGGGCTCTGTCGAAAACTATGAGGCTCTGCCGACCAAGGATGTGAAGGCAGGCGATATGTACAACGTCGAGAGTGCCGATCCTGCTCATCAGATTGACGCAGGGATGAATGTCGTCTGGAACGGCGAAAGTTGGGACCCGATGGCCCCGATGATCACGATGACTGGCATTACGAACGAAGAGATCGACGCCCTCTTCGCGTAGGGGGCGTTCCGATGGCTAACTCTTTTCTTGATTTGATAGGGCTGGCTCACTTCAAAGAGAAGCAGAGTCAGCAAATTAGCAAAGAGTTCGCAAAGAAGTCCGAGGTCGTCACAAAGGCTGAGGCCTCGGACTTCGCGAAACACAAGACGTGCAGCGCGATTCGAGATCGAGCACCGTCAAAGCCGGACTACGGCTTATCAAAAACAAAGGAGGGGGCTAAGTAATGGCTCTGAAAGAACAGGATATCGTCTTTACGACGACGGATGAGGCGGGTAATACCGTCATTCAGTTTCCGGTTACGCGCGTTGAAAATGTCGAAGACGCCGTGCGGACTGTGAACAAGAAGAAGCCTGACAGCAATGGCGACATTCAGATCGATGTCGACATGAGTCATCTGGCGACAAAAGATGAGCTGACGAAGGGCTTGGCGAATAAGCGAGATCACACGATCCAGATCGCCAACGCGGACCTGAACACGCTGCTTGAGGACAAAACATGGGCCTGCAGTGGGACGCTGAAAAATACACCGATCGCTTGCACCTTCTGCATCGTGCAGGCTTATGACACGGGTGCTCCTGTCAGCGGGAACATCGTGCAAGTCTGCTACGTTCCGAACCAAACCGACAACACAGTCCGCACCTTTTGGCGCAACTGCAATAATGGGGTGACCTTCGGTAAGTGGAGCGAGTCCGGAGCGGTGAAGACGGTGAATAGTATCGCTCCTGACGCTTCTGGCGAAGTTACGTTGCCGAACGCTACGACGAGTAAGTTTGGCCTTGTGCGCCTTGCTGCCGAAGAGGACGTTTTGAACGAGGCTCCCCAGACAGCGGTCTGCACTCAGCTGATCTACGAAATCAACGAGTTCCGACGTAAGTCTACGGCCTACAACGTCGGCGACAAGGTGGACTGTGCCTTCCAGTACGAGCGCTTCCTCGAATGCACGAAGGCGGGGACGACGAGTGCGGATCTGCTCGACACGCGCAGCGTCACGCACGGGCAGGTCATCGCAGACGGCACGGCTGAATGGACCGTTCGGACACATGTGCGCTCGATCAATGGAACACCGGCCAAAGCTGATGGGGATGTTCCAGTGGACGTTGGAGCAAAAACCGTCGAAGGAAAGGCTCCTGACAGCAAAGGGAACGTTTCTCTCGGGCTTCATGCTGTAGCGACCTCTGGGAACTACAACGACTTGTCGAATAAGCCGACGATTCCTCCTGCGACACGAATGATGCCTAACTATGGATCGTTCGTTCAAATTTCAAAAGGGGATTTCACTCCGGTTGAAGACGGATGGCTGAGGCTCGAAAATATGAATAGTGGTGACTATACGGGCGGTAACGTCATACACAAAGCCAGCGGTGCAAAACTTTTTGAGTTCTACCAAAACAGATATCCTGGGACGGCTACAGGAATTCTTCCTGTACGGGCTGGAGAAACATATACCGTTTCAAACGTAGGCAATGTCTATTTCCATCCAATGAGGTGAATGTTATGATCCACAGACACAAGATTCAAAATGAGGACACCAAGGAAGTGCTTATTGCCGTAGGAAAATCCGTTGAGCTTTTCGAGGCAATGGGCTATACGGAAGTCGGAGAAGTGGAGCAAGCCTACGATGGCCGCTATTACGTCGCGGGCTATGCGCCAGAGATTCCGGCTGAAGAGTTGGAGGCGCGGCGTCTCGCAGAAGCAAAGCGCATTCGAGCAGAGCAAGTTGGCACAATCATCGTCGAGGTCGACGGAATGCCCTTTGATGGTGGAGAGCATGCTCAAGCGAGAATGGCGAACGCCATTAAGGCGTCTGAAATTCTGGGTCGCTCGTCCGTCATCTGGGTGTTGGCGAACGACGAAGTCGCGACCGTCACGGTCGAGCAGCTGAAAGAGGCGTTTGCAAAGTCCGTGGTGACAATGGGTGAGTTCTGGCCAAGGCCTTACGAGAAGGCATAACGGCGTCAACTCCCAAGAAACTTGACACCTCTGCCCGCAGGCGATAGGCCGATCATCAATCGTGCGTCAGCGTTAAGGGTCTTTTCTTCTGGAACATCGTTGCAAGACGATAGCCGCCGGACTTGAGAGCACGTAGTAATCGCACTTTTACGCTCGTCGGCAGCCGTCTGCGGTTGGTTCGGTCCCCAATGTCCGACGGGGCGTCGAGTGTTGTAGCGCAAGCCGAAAGCAGTCTATGCGGAGGAAAACGCTTCGCGAAGTCGGAGTAAGGGCAGAACAGCCAGTCGTCGACGGGGGCCGGTATCGGCATATAGGTAGCTAGTGCGTAGGCAGCGGCTTCACGATGAATCAGATATGCCAGGCAGCCAAGTGGTGTTGGCCGAATGATCCGCAACAATTCCGTGTCGTGAACTGGATAGCCATCTCCGACAGTGAACGTTTGACGGAATCCGTGGAGCTGGATGACGCGGACTCCTTGAGGAATCCATTCGGAAGACGCGGCGAACAGCTTGAAGCGGGGTGAAAGGACGATGTCATCCTCCATGATCAAGGCCCAGTCGCAGTTGCTGTTGACAAGCTTTTCCCAACAGGCCGCGTGCGACAAGAAACACGCAATTTCAGTTGGCCACAACGCCTTTCGGAAGACGAATTTCTCGGGGGCGTTGTATGGGGCTTCGAGGCGGGAGAGTTGCTCGGGGCTCAGTTTGCGCCCGTCTACAGCGGGTATGCGCTGGAAGGAGAGGCCTTGCGCTGAAAGTTGTTTTGAAACTGACTCAAGACGCTCTTTCGAGCGATCGAGGTTAATTACCAAGCGGAGAATCTGGTTGAGGGGGGTAACGTCTTGAAACATTTCTAATGCAGATGCAAAAATGGCTCACGGCTTCCGAATCGGCCATGAGCAGGGTACGTACACATAACTTTATCACACCGCCCTCTGGCGGTTTTTTCATATGTGGGATTTGATTGTCAAGGCGCTGAAAGATGCGCTAAAGGAAAAGGTGACTGAAATGACGAAAGAAGAAGTGAAGGAATGGCTCGCCAAGCTCGGCGTCAAGGTCGAGGAAGTGACGGACGAGATCCTTGCCAAGGTGGAAGCCCAGAAGGCTCTGCTCGATGCGGAGACCCGTCGGAAGACTCGACTCTTCTGGGGACCGGTTGGTTTCCTGGCCGGGGTTCTCTGCACGTGGCTGTACAACGTCCTCTTCTGAGGATAGATGCAACGAGCTGTGAGAATCAGCACGTTGCGACTAAGGGCATGCTACTGTGTGCTCATGGCCGGGGGACTGTCCCTCGGCCTTTTTTTATAAGGAAAGCCATTGTTTTATTACGGCTTCATTAACGACCAGAGCATCTGCACTGGCACATACGGTTTCCCGACTGAGGTGACCATTCCCAACTACATCTACATCGGAACGACCGACGACAAGACCGTCATCGGGAAGAAGTGGACGGGCAACGGCTGGGTTGAAGTGATCTATTACTTCTACGCCCAGCTCAACGAAAAGGACCTCTGCATCGGCGTGCAGGAGTATCCGACCGAGGTCGTCGACGCGAAGTTGATTCGCATTAACTCTCTCGACGAGTCTCTCATTGGCCTTTGGTACGACCGCACGGATTCGACCTTCAAGCCTGCGCCGATCCGCGTGCTTGCCGATCACTCGACAGACGTTGTGAACTATCGCGACGAAGACCGTTGGCTTTCGGACGTGCTTGACGAAAAGGCAAACAGCCTCACGATCTACAGCAAGACCGAAGCGGACGCTCGCTTTGCCCTCAAGGGCGAAGGCGGCTCTGGTGGAACCCCGGGCGCTGACGGCGCTGATGGTTTGAGCGCTTACGAGGTGGCTGTCGCCAACGGCTTCATTGGTAGCGAGGTTGAATGGCTCGCGAGCCTTATGGGTGAGCCTGGCCTGCCCGGCAAGGACGGTGTTGATGGAAAGGACGGCATCGACGGCGCTCGTGGTGAGCAGGGGCTTCCTGGTAAGGATGGACTTCCCGGTGCTGAGGGTGCGCCCGGTAAAGACGGCGCTCCTGGTAAGGATGGACTTCCTGGTCGAGATGGCGAACGCGGTCCGCAGGGCTATCCGGGTGCCGATGGTCGCGATGGAACGAATGGCCGAGATGGTCGGGACGGCCAGGATTTCGGTGGTTCTGTAGCTTCTGACGTTATTCGCCTCAACGGGACTCAGGCGCTCTTCAAAACGTCGTCCATGATGACGCTCGCGACGAACAGCCTTGAGACGATGATTGCCGGTTCGAAAATCTACTCGAAGACGGCCATCAGCGTTTCGTCGGACGTTCGACTCAAGGAAGGAATTGCGAAGGTCGATGCCGATCGAGCGATTGCGTTCATTCGCAAGCTCCCAGTTGTCACCTATTCCTACCTCGGCGAGGAAGACGGTCAGAAGCACATGGGGCTCATCGCGCAGCAGGTCCAGAATGCGGACCCGCAGATTGCGAAGCTCTTTGTCAGCAAGTCGTCTGAGGGCTATCTGGCGGTGGACTATGCTTCGCTCGTTTGTCCGTTGATCCTCGCGGTTCAGCGACTTTCGGAAGAGGTTGAGCGACTTAAAAGATAAGGCTTAAAGCTCCATAACAGGGGGACGGGAAACCGTCCCCTTTTTTTACGCCTGTAGTGATGGCAGGCGTGTCAGGGCTAGGGATTTTGACGGTCGTTGAATATGGTGAAGGGGAGAACAAACAAGGAGGTGATTTATGGAGAGAGGGTTTGTGCAGACGTTCATCGACTACATGTCGTTGCTCGTACCTGCTAAAGGGGAGGCGTATTTGATGCTCGCTTCAGGGGCTGTCGGAAGCGCACTGGCTTGGGCGCTAGGAGGTATTGACCTGCAGTTGCAGTGGCTGTTGATGTTCGTCGCCGTGGACTACGTGACGGGGACCATCGCTGCAGGAAAGACCGGCGAGTGGAACAGCCGTGTCGGCTTTCGAGGGCTTTTCAAAAAGGTTTTCATTTTCGTCGTCGTTGCGCTGTCGCATGGGCTTGATGTCATCACAGGCACCGAGATGCTACGCAACGCTGCCATTGTGGCTTACGCCGTGAATGAGCTCGGCAGCACGCTTGAGAATCTCGACCGCCTTGGCTTCGGCGGCATGATCCCAGGCTTTCTGCATCGAGCGATTAAGGAAATTAAAAGTAGGGAGGTTGTCAAAAAATGAGTAAGAAACTGACTATCGTTCTGGACCCTGGGCACGGCGGGACCGATCCGGGGGCTGTGAATGGTCGCTACAAAGAGTCCGAGGCGACCTTGGGTATCGCAAACAAAATTGCGGACAAACTAAAGGCGAAAGGGCATCGCGTTGTGCTCACTCGAACGAAGGATCAGGCGCTTCTGCTTCAACAGCGATGCGATATTTCGAACGCAGCCAAGGTGGACGCGTTTATTTCGATCCATTGCAATAGTGCCGAGAACAAGGACGCAAGCGGAATTGAGACGTTCAAATATCCGGGGGTCGGAGGCGTGACGAAACGCCTTGCTGAAAACATCCAGAACGGTCTAGCTTCAAACTTTCCTGAAGAAAAAGACCGAGGTGTCAAGGAGGCGAAGTACTACGTTCTGAAGCGCACGAACGCACCGGCCGCACTGGTGGAGGTTGGCTTCATCTCACACGATCCGACAGCCGAGAAATTGTTCAGGTTCAGCTACCAAGACAAGCTCGCACGAGTAATTGCCGAGGGAGTCGAAAAAACTTTTTCTTGAGCCGAATTTCAAAAATTCTTGTGACCTATAAGGGTTTACGATATACTAATTAGGCATGCAGAGAATTACGCGGGAAGTGACGCGTAAGTGACACGAGAACACAAAAACCGCGTCACACCGGGCTTTGTCCGACTAATCAAGTTACTGTTGTAGTAAATTCTGTAGCGTCCTACAAGACACGAGAAAAGCCCCTGAAACCTACGTACGGCGCGGTTTCTGGGGCTTTTTAACTTTCAGAGAATTACGGGAAAACGCCCTGTTTTAAAGTGCGTAAGTGACACGTAAGTTACACGACACGCCTAGAAAAAAGCCTTTCGGCTTGACTTTTCCAGTTCACTGAATTGTCACACAACGTTCACTTGCATTCGATCGCTCATGTCTTTGCGCGTATATAATGTGTTATGTTGTTTGCGTTTCGACTCGTATCGTCATGGCTAAATTGATCGATCTTACAGGCAAGAAATTCGGCAAGTTGCTCGTTCTGAGGCGAGCTGAAAACAAGGGCAAGAAAACGTGCTGGCTCTGCCTATGTGATTGTGGAAACGAAACGGTTGTGGCCGGGTCAAACCTCCACAGCGGAAACACTTCCTCTTGCGGGTGCTCATACAACCATGAGTTCCATGGTCTTCGATACACGAAGCTTTATGGCGTTTGGGCTACGATGAAAAATCGTTGTTCAAACCCGAGCGTTAAAGAGTTCAAAAGTTACGGTGCGCGCGGCATTAAAGTTTGCCCAAAATGGGCGTCGAGCTTTATCGCGTTTCACGACTGGGCTATGTCCAATGGATACAAGGATGGCTTAACCATTGACCGTATCGATGTAGACGGTAACTATGAACCTTCAAATTGTCAGTGGGTAGACAAAAAAACACAGCAGTCAAATAGGCGAAACAATCTGCTAATCGAAATTGATGGAGAAACGCACATCGTTACGGAGTGGGGCCGAATCAGCGGTGTTAGCAGGCAAACCATTGTTCGCCGGTACAAAAAAGGCGTACGAGGAAAAACGCTGATAGGACATCAGCGGATCTCCAGTTGAAGCTTGTCGATAGTGTCCAGTAATTCGTCGAGTGTTTTGTGCGTGTAATGTTCGCTGACATTCGAATTCGAGTGGCCGACGATGCGTTTCAAGGCGACTGAGTTCGACGATACGCCGCAAGAATCCATCAGAGAAACGAACGTATGTCGGAGTGCGTGAGGCGTGTGCGAGACGCCTAGGCGCTCCATATACGGGTCGAAAAAGTGCTTCTTGTACTGGTCGTACTTGATCGGCTTGCCGTTCGCGTTTTCGATCAGGTGTTCGCCATCGAGGCGCTTCGAAAGGATCGGGGCGAGCTCTCGGTGGATCGGCACGATCCGGTCTGCGCTTTCGGTCTTTGTCCCGCGCACGTGGATGATGCGCTGCGCAAGGTCCACGTCTTCGGTCTTGACCCCGAGGAGCTCTCCTATCCGCATGCCGGTGTAAAGCATGATGAGCACCGTGTCAGCCAGTTGCAATTCCGCGTAAGACTTCTTGCCAGTAGGGAATTGCACTGCGAAGTCTTGCGAGCCAAATACAGCGCCGAGCTCCTCTACCGTGAAGAATTTTTCCTTCGCGGCCTTTTTCTTTTTGGGCGGTGTGATCACCAGGAACTGCGAGTAGTCTTTCGTGACGATGTCGTTCTCGATGCAGTACTTGAACGCGTTTTTGAAGATCGATTTCACCTTGCCCTGACTCTCCTCCGACATGTGATTCATGCCGTCGAGGATGTCCTGCATGTGGACCTTCTTGATGTCGGCCATCTGCATGTCGTAGAGCGGGGCGCAGCGCTTGTAGGCTGACCTGAGCCCGGCGGCGCTGCTCGGGTACTTCTTGAAGTGCGGCGGCGTCCAGATGTCCCAGACCTCAGCAAAGGTGAGCGTCTTTCTTGTGAGGTCGATTGGGTTCTGGTGGTACTCGGCCAAAGCGATCATCGCTTCTTTTCGGCTTGCGTAGTATCCAAGCGTGGACGTGAGCTGCTTTGCCTTTCCCGTCTCTTCGTTGATCTCCCATCCGGTTGTGATTCGTACCCAGAAGGGCCGTCGGCGATTGCCGCTTAATTTTGAAATGTTTCCATAGCCGTTTGGCGCTTTAATTGTCATCACCTTCTTTGAGGTGCTTGGTTTGATACTCCTTCAAGAAGTTCTCCATTCCAATGCGCTCGGTTTTCGATAGCTGCTTGAGGAAATCCGTCTGAACTGGCAGGCCTATCAGCAACGCAGGATTCACTCTCAGTTCGACGGCCATATCCCTGAGGATGTTTCGCTTGATGTTCGTGACCTTTCCGCTTTCCCATTTTTGGACCGCAGCGGCCTGCACACCAAGTCGCTCACCGAGTTCCGCCTGCGTCAGATTTCGAAGCATCCTCGCGCGTTTGATGATGTAGCCTATTTCTTTGTCGGATAAATACTCCATTAAACCCTCTCCCTTTGCTGTTATAAATATCTAATTTAGATATATATCTAATTTAGATCATTTAATTTATCAAAGCAAGAGAAACGATTAACTTCCAAAAATTCACTATTGAACTCAATTATCTTATTTCGTACTATTTTTTTGAAAGGCAGTGAGAGGCACCGTGCGATCATGCGCGATTTTTTTTAACCGCAACTGTCTAAAAAAGATGAAAAAGGAGATGTTTTCCATTGAGAAACCTAACGGTGAACGATGTCGCTAAGGCGCTCAATAAGTCGCCCCAGTACATACGAATCTGTCTGCAAAAGGGATTGCTTCCGTTTGGAACGGCTGCAAAGATGCCGGGGAGCAATCAGTGGTCTTATTGTATCTTCCCAAAGAAGTTCAAGGAATACGTTGGCGATGAAGCCGTTTGAGAGAGCTGCGTTGAAGAGGGCACGCAGGGAAGCGGGGTTCACGCAGGCGGAGCTGGCCGCGCTTGTCGGATGCGGACAGCAAACAGTCTCAAAACATGAGAGCGGTGCCGCGACACCGGCGCACTTCAAGACGTTGCGAGCGTATGAGGAAGTGCTCGGCGTTCCGGCTTGCGAGCTCTTTCCGGACGTTTTCGGGGCGGAGGAATGAAAAAGGCCCCGCCGTGACAGTTCGGCGAGGCTATCGAATGAAATGAGGGGAGGAATTCGCTATCTCTAGTATGACATCCCCCGAAGAAAAAGCAATAAGCCCAAACATGTCGGGCGTAAAGCACCATTTCAGCGTGTCGGTTGCCGTCGAGGTCGGCGTCAACGCAGCCGTCGTTTTGGAGAACATCGCGTTCTGGGTCCGAGCGAACAGGAAAGCAGGTCGTCACAAGCACGATGGCAAGCACTGGACCTATGGCAGCACGCGTCACTTTGCCGAGCTCTTCGACTATCTGAGCGAGAAGCAGGTGAGGGGCGCTCTGGATAAGTTGATAACCTGTGGATACGTGGAAACAGGGAACTTCAACCGATCGGCATATGACCGGACCAGGTGGTTCACTCTGACCGAAAAAGGCGAGCGCGCGACCCAGGAGCGGCAG
>ENA-OOSX01001137-OOSX01001137.1-human-gut-metagenome-genome-assembly--contig:-NODE-1137-length-11000-cov-3.892828_pt1 | contig 11000 bp, 10 predicted proteins | sample MGYA00241315_ERZ501225 | MGnify/ENA primary metagenome ERZ501225 (study PRJEB25962, sample SAMEA2042496) | human gut metagenome | biome: human gut; feature: human-associated habitat; material: faeces... | reverse complement strand
TTGCTACCACACTTGCTACCACACCGAAAACCACGATGAATAAAGGGATACAGACTGTTTGTTAGAGCATGAGGGCAAAACTGCTGTCAAATTACTGGGGAGCTATTGTAAAACCTCATTGGTTTCTCTTTCTTGACTAATTTATTGACTCTTCCGTAAACTTACGATGGTAAGACTTACGGCTGTAAGTTTACGATGGTGGGTTAGTGTAAAGGTGGAAATTCTGATCAATAAATCTACAGATATTCCTTACTTATATTTGAAAAATAGTATCTTTGCAGTGACTAACATAATATACAAGGGTGCAGGGAATCCTGCTTCTGAAAAGTTGCGGGCATTTGTTTGCCTGTAGCTTTCCTCATAGGCGGTTTCGTACCCCCGTGGGGAGTATGTAATGTACCTCCAGCATCCTTGTATGTGTTAGTCAACGGGAAAGGCGAAACCGTTCTTTTTTGCCCCTTTATTAAACTTTTATCTTATGGATACTGAAAACGCTTTGACTAACGCGAAAGAAAGTCCCAATGAAATTTTTTTTGAAGAAGAAGCCCGTCTATGGGCAGAGGTGTATGGCAAGCAATCTGATAAGCCGGACCTTGAGTCTCTTCAACGTATGCTGGAGAATATGAACCATTTGTTGCTTAGCTTAGAACTTCCGTGGGAACGCTTTATTCCTATCTTGTACCGAAGTTTTGCCCTTTATATGCGTCGTCCGGACGAAAATACAAATAATCGGAAAGCCTACCAACTGTCTGCCCAACTTATGGACTCTGTCGTTTACTTGTCACAGAATACTAACTTGATTCATCACATACACCTTTTCTGTAATATGCAGATTGCCGCTCTTGAAAAGCTAAAGAATGAAAAAGTAGAAATTGAGCAAACTGAAGATTAAACAAACAGAAAGTCAACCAATCTGAAGGTTACTTCGTTTTAAAAGAATCATACAAAGACTGAAAAGCCGAGTGCGATCTCCCATCGTACCCGGCTTTAATCTTATATGTTTAACCTAAAACCTATGAAACTTTTCTTTTATTAATCACACGCATTGCTGCTGTATAATATTCGCATGGAACAGAAATGAGTATACTGTTCAATCCATTGTCTTTCATTGATGCCTCGATATACGCTGCTTTCAATAAACTCTTTACGCTGGCTACTTCCCAGGGACTACCAGCAAAAACATTGACCTGAGAAACCTTTCTACTTGTAATCATATTCTTTTTGTGTTTTAATTGTTATGGCTGCAAATATAGGAAGTTGGATTTATAGATTAGAGCAATTTTGAGTCATAATAGTATAGAAATGATGCAATGATCTGATTTTAGCATAAATTGGTCAGTTTTTAGCATTGGAAAAAAGTGGAGAGAAAGGAGTGAAAGCTATATGCTAGTCGTCAGCCTTCTGATGATTTACCGGCTTATGTCCCATTTTCTCTTCAAAAAGTTCTTTTATTCAATTAAAATATATTTCTTTGCAATCATTAAAGACCTTTGGATATACTTAAACTATACGCATAAGCGCCATTAATATAGATCGAAATGACTGCAATTAATTTTAATTCGATATATACTACCTATTATAGGAGAGCATTCCTGTTTACCTTATCATACGTCCATAATGATTTGGTAGCTGAAGATATTGTATCGGAAGCAATCATTTATTTGTGGGAATTAAGTAAAAAACAGGAAATTCCGAGTATCGAAGCTGTATTAATCACTTATATACGTAGCAAGTCACTCAATTACCTGAAACATTTGCAGGTTCAGGAGAACGTCTACCAAAACCTGACAGATAAGGGACAACGGGAATTGGAAATCCGTATTTCAACCTTGGAAGCCTGTGATCCGAAGGAAGTTATGTCCGAAGAATTACGCTCAAAGGTGAAAACATTGTTGGCTGGTATGCCGGAAAAGACGCGCATTGCATTTATATCCGATCGTCTGGATGGAAAATCTCATAAAGAAATAGCTGAAGAATTGGGTATCAGTGTCAAAGGAGTGGAGTATCATATAAGCAAAGCTGTGAAGCTGCTGCGTGATAATCTGAAAGAGTATGCTCCTTTCCTGATATTTTTTATTTGATGATCTTGAAAATATCTTTTTCTCCTCTTTTTTTAATAACAGCAAAAAAAGTTGTATTTCTCACTAGGGATTATTTTTAGTGAGTGGTATTCTATATGAAAGGGGGAGCAAATATACTCCTGTTTATTACTTATAAAGTAACTCAACTTATAATATGAATCAGAATTTACTTTTAAAATATATATCCGGAAAAGCCTCTCAAAGGGAGAAAGAAGAAGTTGCAGCATGGATTGATGCCGATGCCGCTAATCTCAAAGAATTTATGTCACTCCGCAAAAGTTATGATGCACTTGTTTGGCAGGATGCGGATGAGTTGAAAACGGGGCGTGACAAGCTGCTTTCACTACGCACTTTTACGATGAAGGCGATGCGGATTGCGGCTATATTTGTTTTGGCTTTCGGATTAAGTTATATACTGATACAAACTCTGCAAAAGGAAAATGTAGAAATGCAGACCGTATATGTGCCTGCCGGACAACGTACGCAAGTGACGCTTGCTGACGGAACAATGGTATGGGTAAACGGAAAAAGTACGCTGACTTTTCCCAGTCAGTTCGCTTCCCGTACCCGTAAAGTGGAACTGGACGGGGAGGCCTATTTCGAAGTTCAGAAAGACCCGGAGAAACAGTTCATTGTTTCCACAGCCCATCAGTCTGCGATTAAAGTGTTGGGCACAAAGTTCAATGTAAAGGCGTATAGGGATTCCGAAGAGATTACTACCACTCTGATAGAAGGGAAAGTGCATTTCGAATTTAATAATACCGCACAGAAGCCTCAGTACATTACTATGGCACCCGGTCAGAAGCTGATCTATTATTCGCAGAGTGGAAAAACGGAGCTCTATACTACTTCCGGTGAGGGAGAACTGGCATGGAAGGATGGTATTATCGTCTTTAAGCAGACATCTTTGCAGGATGCTCTGGAGATTTTGGCAGACAGATATGATGTGGAATTTATCGTTCGACGCAATGTGCCCGATGATGACCTGTTCTCCGGGACATTCACGAGCAGGAGCCTGGAGCAGATACTGAATTATATAGAAGCTTCTTCGAAAATACGCTGGCGTTATCTGAACAGTGTACAAGGAAGTAAAGAGAAGATGAAGATAGAAATTTTTATTTAGTGTTATTAATAACCTTATTTCAAAAAAGCTTATTGCCATGAAAAACAAAGACCCTTGAAACTAAAAAAGATACGGGATGATATTGGTCGTATCTTCCCGTATTGAGCCCAGTAATCGTGAATCTACTTGTTTCCCGACAAGTATAACTACTAGTTTTTTAATTAAACTCGTTACAAATTTATGCAAAATTATTGTATCGTCCAATTTCTTGGAGGATTAAACCTTCTTAGGCGGTCTTCAAGGAAAATATCACTATCTATGAAGTTACTATTTATACTCATTGTCTGCTCATTCGGACTGGCATATGCGTCCGATGGATATGCGCAAAAGACTTCCATCACATTGAAGGCAAACGATTGTACCATAGAGGAAGTGCTTCACAAAATCGAACTTGAGTCCGGATTCGGCTTTTTTGTAAACAGTAAGAATCTCGATTTGAAACGCAAAGTGTCGGTGTCAGTGTCTAATAAGAATATATTCCAGGTTCTGGAGCAAGTTTTTAAAGGTGTGGGCATCGAATATAAAGTTTTGGATAATAAAATAGTACTGGCTGCAAAAGAAAAAGACGTTGCACAGCAGAGAAAAGAAAGACTTATTGCCGGCACGGTAAAAGATAAGAATGGAGAGCCGTTGATTGGTGTCTCTATCCGGGAGAAGAGTTCCGGTGAGGGAACCATCACCGATATGGATGGAAACTATAAGCTTTCCACTTCATCGGCGAATCCTGTTCTTGTATTTTCCTATGTAGGTTATCAGTCAAAAGAAGTACCCGTAAAAGGAAATGTTGCCAATGTGGTGCTAGAGGATGCGACGCAGGAACTGAATGAGGTGGTAGTGACGGCATTGGGTATCAAACGCTCGGAGAAGGCATTGTCATACAACGTGCAGCAGCTGAGCGGTGATGAACTGACTACTGTGAAAGATGCGAACTTCATCTCTTCTCTGAATGGTAAGGTGGCCGGTGTTAATATTAATTCGTCCAATACCACGGGAGGTGCTTCGCGTGTCGTGATGCGTGGTGTCAAATCTATCACTTCTTCCAATCTGGCGCTTTATGTGATCGACGGTGTACCGATGTATAACATGATGAATGGAGGTGGCGGTGGTATCTATGACCAGCAGGGTACGGATGGCGCTGCCGACATTAACCCGGAAGACATCGAATCTATCTCTATGCTGACCGGACCTTCTGCCGCAGCTCTGTATGGTAATGCTGCCGCTGCCGGTGTTGTGCTGATAACCACCAAGAAGGGGTCTGCGGACAAGACTTCTGTCACGGTCTCCAATAATACTACTTTCTCGAAGGTGTCAATGATGCCTGAGATGCAGAGCAAATATGGTAACCTGCCCAACAGCCTGGATAGCTGGGGACCGATTGTAAACAGTGACTACGATCCGCGTGACTTCTTCCAGACCGGAGCGAATGTCATTAACTCATTTGCTTTGTCAACCGGTAACAAGAAGAATCAGGCGTATTTGTCGGCTTCTACTACCAACACCACCAATATATTGCCCAACAGTGGATACAACCGCTATAATTTCACTGTCCGTAACACGACCAGTTTCCTGAAAGACAAGATGACACTCGATGCCGGTGCCAGTTATATTCTTCAGAATGACAAGAATATGATGTCGCAGGGTTATTACTATAATCCTCTGCCGGGACTTTACCGTTTCCCTCGTAGTGAGAATTTCGATGATGTACGTATGTTCGAACGTTATAATTCCGGTATGGACCTGATGGAGCAATACTGGCCTTACGGCGGTACTTCAAGTGGTCTTGCCAACCCCTACTGGATACAGAATCGCCAGTTGCGGGAGAATAAGAAGACCCGTTATATGATCAACGCTTCCCTCAAATATCAGTTGTTCGACTGGCTGGATGTGGTAGGACGTGTGAAAATAGATAATTATGATAATCGTAGTACTTATAAGGCATACGCTTCTACCGGCACACTGGTGTCGGGTGACCGTGGAACGTACAGTGACACCTCTACACAATCAAAGAACACGTATGCGGATGCGATTGCTACACTGAATAAGAGTTTTAACGACTGGTCGGTCAATGTCAACCTTGGTGTGTCACTGAGTGACAGTCGTTATGAAATGATCGGATATGAAGGCGGATTGAAACTTATCAATTTCTTTGCCGTCCACAATATCGATTTCAATAAAGCATGGAAAGCAAAACAGTCCGGCTGGCATGATCAGACACGCGCTATCTTTGCCAATGCGGAAATTGGTTGGAAATCGATGATCTATCTGACTGCTACCGGACGTAACGACTGGGATTCAAGACTGGCTTTCTCCGATTACAAGTCTTTCTTCTACCCGTCAATAGGACTTTCCGCCATTCTGACGAGTATGTTTAATGCTCCTGATTGGCTGACATACCTGAAAGTTCGCGGTTCGTACACTGAGGTAGGTAACTCTTACGGCCGCTTCATGACTACCGTTACTTACCCTTACGATGAACAGACACAGAGCTGGACCAGTACCTCTTCTTATCCGAACACGAAACTGAAACCGGAACGTACCAAGTCATGGGAAGTAGGTTTGGACGCACGTATCCTCAATGACATCAGTCTTAACTTGACTTATTATCGTTCCAATACTTATAATCAGACATTCTATGCGGACTTGTCGCTTTCTTCGGGATATTCTAATATTCCTATCCAAAGTGGAAACATCATGAACGAAGGTCTGGAAATGTCATTGGGTTATAACAAGCAGTGGAAAGATTTCTCTTTCAATACGAACTATACATTGACATGGAATAAGAACCGGGTAAAACGGTTGGCTGACGGTGTGTACAACTATGCCACCGGACAACCTATCCAGATGCCGGAACTGTCTCCGCTTACTTATGGACATACGGATGCCCGCCTGATTTTGCGTGTCGGAGGATCAATGGGAGACGTATACGGACAACGCTTGCTCAAACGTGACTTGAATGGCTACATTCTTAATGAAGAAGGTGTCGGACTGGCTATGGAGAACAAAGAAACCTACTTAGGTTCTATTCTGCCTAAGATGAATATGGGCTGGAGTTTAGGATTCGGTTATAAGGGAGTTAATCTTGGCATGACTTTCACCGGACGTTTCGGAGGTATTGTTATCAGTGAGACGCAGTCCGTACTTGACGCTGCCGGTGTTTCCAAAGTCAGCGCGGACGTACGTGACGCAGGAGGCGTGCAGATTAATCAGAGCAAAGTCTCTGCACAGACTTACTATCAGACCATTCAGGGAACTGCGGCTTACTACACGTATAGCGCTACCAATGTACGACTCGGCGAACTTTCACTTAGCTATACATTGCCTAAAAAATGGTTTGACAATAAGGTCGGAATGACTGTTGGGCTGGTAGGAAAGAATTTATGGATGATTTATTGCAAGGCTCCTTTCGATCCGGAACTGACCACTTCAGCTGCATCTAACTTCTATCAGGGATTTGATGCCTATATGCTTCCGAGTACAAGAAATTTCGGATTCAATGTTAAATTTCAGTTTTAAATAATAAATAGGTATGAACAAGATAATAAAATATATCGGAGCAAGCGCAGTCGTATGTATGATGGCGGGGTGTACTACTAACTTTGAAGATTTTAATACCAACCCTTATCAGCCTTCAAAAGTACCGGCAAGTAACTTACTGTCTACGATGTTTAACGTGTATGCTTGTCCGCAACAGAATGCTTGTCAGGAGATTAATTGTATGTGGGCCAGCTTTAGCGGTCAAGTGACTGCGACAGCTAACTGGAGCTTTGGAAAGAATATCTTTGCTTATTATAATGCGTCCGAAGGGCACAATGACAGTTCATGGGGAAGACTCTACGGCTATATCTATCCTTCTTTCTTTCTGGTCGAGAACTCTACGGAAAAGAAAGGTGTCATTTATGCCATGGCTCAGTTAACCCGTGTTTATGGTATGCAGTTGCTCGCATCTTTGCAAGGTCCCATTCCTTACACACAGATGAAGGCCGGCGAAACGGAAGCCCCTTATGATAATGAGCAGACTGTATGGCATGCCATGTTTGACGATCTGGATAATGCGATCACCATTCTGAAGTCGGCGGCAACGTTCGGCGTAAATCAAGATTTGGCTGTGGTAGACCAGTTCTATAAAGGTGACTGCTCGAAGTGGCTGAAGTTTGCCAATACGCTGAAACTTCGGATGGCTATCCGCATCTCGGGAGTAGAACCGGAATATGCTCAGACCAAGGCTCAGGAAGCTGTACTTGGAGGTGTGATGGAAAGTGTGGGCGACAGTTCTTATGATACGACTAATGGCGGAATCAATGAAAATGGATATGCTATTGTCAGCGGATGGCCCGAAGTAAGAGCCAATGCCTGCCTCGTGTCGTACATGAACGGATATAACGATCCTCGCCGTCCTGCTTATTTTACTCCGCAGACTCAGACTGCTGCCGGTGGGTATGTAGGTGTCCGTTCGGGTTCGGCAGAAATACCTGAACCTACGGTATACGCCAACTATAGCAAACTCTTTATCGCTACCGACAAAACATTGCCACAACCGGTAATGTACGCTGCCGAAGCTGCTTTCCTGCGTGCGGAAGGAGCACTGAAAGGCTGGAATATGGGTGGAGATGCCAAGACTTTCTATGAAAAGGGAGTTCGATTGTCTTTTGAGGAATTTGGGGTATCGGGTGCCGATGATTATTTGGCTGACGCTACATCTATACCGGGAAATTATGTGGATAATTTAATTGCTGGACATACCGGAAACAATTATACGAACCAGTCGTCCATTACGATCAAGTGGGAGGATGGAGCTGATGACGCGAAGAAACTGGAAAGAGTACTTACCCAGAAATGGATTGCCTGTTATCCCGACCCGATGAACGGATGGGCAGATTTCCGTCGGACAGGCTATCCTAGAATCTTCCCGGCAACTGAATCTATGAATGCCGATTGTAATACGGGGCGCGGACAACGCCGTCTTCGTTTTACACGAAGTGAATACAATAACAATAAGGCGAATGTGGAAGCGGCCGTCAGTATGCTTAGCAATGGAAAAGATTCTAATGGAACTGATCTTTGGTGGGCAATGAAAGAAAATGGTACTTATTAATAGCTTAAATTAGGAATAACAATATGAAGAAATTATTATATATCATATTTGGAGTAATGGGTGCACTGATGTTTATACAGTGCAGCGACTGGACTGAAATGGAACCGAAGTTCACCGAACCGGTGAATATCAATGGTGAAGACTATTATAAGGCACTGAGAGAGTATAAGAAATCCGATCATCCGATTGTTTTCGGCTGGTACAGTGAATGGACCGGAACCGGAACGAATATGAACAACCAGTTGAGAGGTATTCCCGATTCAATGGATATCGTCTCTCTTTGGGGAGGGGCTTTCAACCTGACTGAAGCACAAAAAAGTGACCTTAAGGAAGTGAGAGAGAAGAAAGGTCTCAGAGTTTTGTATTGTCAGCATATCACAGATATAGGCAGAAGTCATACGCCTGCTTCTGTTGAGAATGATTTCATCGTGGATGGCGTACAGTACAACTCTAAGGATGAAGCGATGGCTGCTTATTGGGGGTGGTATGGCAATTATGGTGACACTTCGGAAGAAGGACAAGAAAAAGCTATCCGTAAATATGCGCGGGTGATTATTGATTCAATCAATAAGTATAACTATGATGGATTCGATATCGACTTTGAACCGAATTTTGGCTATTCCGGAAATCTGAGTGGAAATTCGGACCGTATGCATATTTTTTTGGATGAATTATCGAAAGAATTCGGACCGAAATCGGGAACTGGACGTATATTGATGGTCGACGGAGAACCGCAGACACTGAACAAGGAGTCGGGCCCTTTATTAGATTATTATGTGGTTCAAGCCTATTACTGTAGGTCGGATGAGGGATATAGTGATGCTTTGGATGGTCGTTTTGACAGATTATTAAATAAATTCGGTTCGATAGAGGATGAAGCTACGATTCTTAGTAAAACAGTTTGGTGTGAGGACTTTGAAAAGCATAAAGGGGATGGCGGACCGGAATTTACAACTCGTGATGGTATTGTGACTTATTCATTGAAGGGAATGGCGATGTACTATCGTCCGGGAGTAGATGCCCGCATTGGCGGAGTGGGTGCCTACCGTTTTAATCTTTGTCGTCCGGTGAATGACTATTTCTTTATGCGTGAGGTTATTCAGGTTCTGAATCCCGCTAATCATTAATTGCAAGAACATAACTAAAAAAGGATAATTATGAAGATGATTAAATTTTCAAGATATGTTGTGCTGGGGGCAGCTTTGGCTGTTGTCACCGGATGCAACGATGCAAAACTGTCAACTATCGATAATGGAGTATATATTGCGGAAGCGGCTCCTTCTAATACGTTTAGTCAGCAGATAGAGGCACAATTGGTGGACGAGGGAGATGTGATAAAAACATTGACCGTCCGTTTGGTTCGTGCTATTGATCAAGATGTAACTGTAACACTGGATATTGATCAGCAACTCATTGATGAGTATAATCAACAGCATGAAGCGTCTTACGAACTTTTGCCGGAAGAATTCAGAAGTTTTGAACGCACAGTTACGATTCCCGCAGGTGAAGTGTCTGCACCAGTCATTAATCTTACTATAAAGCCGTTTACCACCCCCAATAACGAGGCTTATGCGATTCCGGTACGGATCACTTCCGTAGCCGGACCGATAGGACTTGTTGGTAACGCAAACCATATTCTTTATCTGCTTACTTCCCCTAATAAACAGAAAGCGGTGGTTTTGAAATCAGCAAATAAAACCAGTCTGAACTTTAAAAACGAAATACCTGTTACTCAGTGGACTATAGAGTATTGGATCAAGTTCGATAATACAACGGGCAGACCGACAGGAGATTGGGTGGGTCCTGCCAATATTGCTTTCAGACGATTAATTTTCGCAGACAATTCGGCTCCTATTTCTTTCAATGGCGTTTTATTGCGTTATTGGGCGGATGGAGCAAAAAAGATTGCGCCATGTTTGCAGTGTCAGTTGGATGGAAACTATTTTGATAGTGAGGAATTTTGGTATCCGGATATATGGTATCACATTGCTTATACTTATGACGGATCTACTATTTCCCTCTATAAAGATGGTACATTGAATAATAGTAAAGCCGATTCAAGAGACTTTACATTCAATAATATTTCTTTAGCACAGAGTTTCGGCTGGAATATGCAGGTAGAATTAGCTCAGATTCGTCTTTGGAGCAAATGCCTGACAGAGAACGCTATTCAGGAAGGAATGTCACGCCAGATATCCGGAGATTCGGATGGTTTGATTGGGTATTGGAAGTGTGATGAAGGAAAAGGAAATGTATTGAAGGATAATAGCCCGAACGGTAATGATATAACGCTTACCGGAATTCCTGCATGGAGTGAACAATACAATTTCTATCATCCTAATGATTAAGCGGATGGTTGGAGCTTTATCAATTGATTAGAGAATCCGATACTTACAGATAGTGAAAAGAAAAGCCGGCTGCAAAGGATTACAGCCGGCTTTTTGATAAATGGGTTTTATGCCTTATTTCTCATCGTTCTCGCGAATTTCCACGCGACGAATCTTGCCGCTGATAGTCTTGGGCAGTTCGTCAACGAACTCAATCACACGCGGATATTTATAAGGAGCAGTCACCTTCTTGACGTGGTTCTGCAATTCCTTGATCAGTTCTTCTCCGGCACGTGCTTTATAGTCTTTGGACAATACGATAGTAGCTTTAACTACCTGTCCGCGAATCTCATCGGGTACTCCGGTGATGGCACATT
>ENA-OOSX01001124-OOSX01001124.1-human-gut-metagenome-genome-assembly--contig:-NODE-1124-length-11113-cov-2.881534_pt1 | contig 11113 bp, 12 predicted proteins | sample MGYA00241315_ERZ501225 | MGnify/ENA primary metagenome ERZ501225 (study PRJEB25962, sample SAMEA2042496) | human gut metagenome | biome: human gut; feature: human-associated habitat; material: faeces... | reverse complement strand
CTGTTTTTTACGTGGTGTTCTAGAATACACGACCGCTATTCACGGCATCATACATCTTTTTACTTGTTTCGGGGTGCAAAGGTAGAAGAAAAAAGCGAGAAGGCAAAGTTATCCGATAACTTTATTCGGGGCATGAACTACAACCCCGAAAGATACTCCTTCAGCGTCTCCACATATTCCTCCATCGCTTTCCTGCCTCCGGCAGTGATCCGGCAGGCAGTACGCGGCCTTTTGCCTACAAAGCTTTTTTCCACCTCGATATATCCGGCTTCACTCAGCTTATCCAACTGCACACTGAGGTTTCCCGCTGTCGACTGGGTCTTCTCTTTCAAGTAGACGAACTCAGCCTCCTCCACCGTCAGCAGAATCGACATTATAGCCAAGCGAAGCTGTGAATGCAAGATAGGATTCAGTTCTTTAAACATTGCTTCTTCATCTGTTTATTCATAATATGTCCGGGGACAATCATCATCACTATAAAGATGGCGGCAAACACCAGATATACCCCGCTTCCATGAATAAAAAGCATGGAAAAAGAAAGGGCGATACCAGTCATCCCTGCTATACTAAGCGGCTTGTACTTACATACCAACCCCGTAAGAGTAGCCCCCATCCCCATCAATAAGGAAATTACAAACAGAATATCAATACGGACAACAAATGCCATGCAAGACAGACAAAAACCTACTACTCCAAACACAGCCCATATCTGACCAGTCACCCGGTCTATGTAATTTTTTGCTCCCTTATTCTTGTCTTTTCTATTAAAAAAGATAGTCAGCGGTCCGGCAATGACAGGCAAAGCAAACCAGAGAAAATTGATCTGCCACACTCCCGTCTGCAAATAAAAGTACCATACCACAAGTGATATAGCCACAGTAGTATATCCCCATATCAATAATGGGTAGGCTGCATAACGGGCTGTATTGTCCTGCGTCTCCCGAATCATGCGGGCAATCAGTTCCAAACTCTCTTTCTCTGAAATTCTCTTGTCTTCCATATTCTATCAATTTTGTTTCAAAAATAATATTGTTTACGTAATAAACCAAAAATCCTTGTCTATTTTCCTTCGATACGGCTTCTTTCACTTGCCGATTTCTTTTCTACAGTCACCGCACCCGATTTCTTTCCATGATTGAAATTCCAGGTAAATGTGAGTTTCATCAGTCTTCCGCTCGAAGCCAGTTCAAAACGATTTTGAGATGAATAACTCGGTACATTGCTGAAATAAGAATTATATCGGTTGAAGATATTGTCTACCCCCAAAGTAGCTACACAACGCCCGTCTTTCCATTTTTTGCGCAGGTGCAGGTTGAATGTATGACGAGGATCGATCCCGCTATTACCGGAATACAACCGGCTAACTCCATTATATTGTGCTTCCAACGAATAGTCTGACGGTAAAAGGACCGTAGCATTAGCATTGGCGAAATAAAGGAAGTGCCCAAAGTAATCGTCCTCCCGATACATGCGGATATCTTGCCTCACTCCGATAAAGCTGGCATTCAGATTCAGCCAATTGAGCGGCTGCCAGGGAGCAGTGATGGCTACGAACCAATGGTTCTCACGATTGTGATTCTCATTGATGACATATGATATATCCGAATTCTCCGCATCTTCTTTACCAAACTGACGGATCAGATCATGGTGCAAATTGCCGCCAACAGTCAATGTATACCGGAAGTTATAGACCAGCGTAATACTGAATTTATTAATATAAGTAGGACGCAACATCGGGTTGCCTATCAGATAACTGTATTCGGAAGTCTGAATCCGGTTCGGGTTGAGAGCCGAAAAAGTCGGACGTTCTATATAGCGTCCATACTGACCGATAAGCATCCACTTGTGAATTTCATCAAAATAGAAATTTCCATCGATATGTGGAAACCAATCCCAGTATTTTCTCGTCCGACGTTCTGTTTCATTGGAGGTTTGCGTATATTCTCCCCGAAGTCCAATATGAACAGATCCTCTTTTCATATCCAGAGAATAAGTTCCGTATAAAGCACCGATATTCTCGTGATAATCGAGTTCATATCCATAAGCAACATTGGGCTTCCAACTTTCGTCAGGTTCCAGCCCTTCGTAACAGGCATCATCTTTCATTCCCGTATAGGTATATTTCATTCCTATCTGGAAAAACGATTTCTTATGTAACTGTTGTTTCCACGACAGATCGGCAGTTGCGATCTGATAAGTGGCATTAGAGCGGGAACGGTAAACAGTATCTTTATTTAGAGCACCTATCTCCTGAAAAATTTGATACTGATTTCTGCCATGCAGATCTTTAGAGATATAATCGGTGACAAGCTTCAGCACCGAACCGTCCTTATCCAGTTTATGTATATAGTTGGCAGTAGCTGTATACATATTGTAAGTCTCTTTCTGACGATACACACCCTGACTTTCCATATCCAGCGGTCCTACCGACAGAGTAGAGTAACTCTGAGACGGCCAGATGTATCCGCGACGAACATACTCCAGCTCTACTCCCAGACTATTGGAAGAGTCCATCGTATAAACTGTTCCCATCCGAATCGTCCCGTAACGCGAAGGCTGCTTCATACGGGTCAGACTGGAAAAACCTTTATCTCCCGCTACATAATCACGGGTAACGTACAAATCTCCTTTATTCTGAGGAACCAAAGTACCGGAAGCAAATCCATAGGTATCCCACTTCCCACTATGATAATTCAAGCTACCACTAGGCTGATAAGATTGCAAGGAAGAGGCAAAGGAAGCATTCATAGAAAGATTTCCCTGAAATCCTTTGTCCGTATGACGTCTCATTATAATATGTATAGCACCTCCCTGAGCATCGGCATCCTTATCGGCTCCCGCCATTGGAAGCACTTCAACGCGAGCAATATCGTCCGATTTCAAAGAACGGAGATAGCCTATCAGCATCTCTCCGGTAAGTTTTATCTCCCTATTATCTACAAACACCTTCGTGCCGGAAGAACCATTGATGGAAATCCGCTCGTCGGACAACCATACTCCGGGCGCTTGTTGAAGGAGTTCGACTCCGTCTTTGTTCTGTGCAGGAGGGACGGACAGGATAAAACGGTCTGCCTTCCGTTTCACAGGACTTGTCCGTACCACCACTTCCTGCAACACATAAGTGGAATCTTCTGTCAGAGTATCATTCACAGCCATCGGCCGAGCAGTCGTCGAAGTCTGCCCCCAAGCAGTAACTCCGGTAAAGCCGGCCAATATCAGAAATATCAGGTATCGCATACTGTTAGTCATTTACCGGATAATACATCTTCATTTTAACGGTAGCCGAAGCATCCGCCTCTTTCTTGCATTTTTCCCGGGCATACCCTTCTACCGGTATTCCCTGTTCATTCATGTCCAATTCCCAGTTTCCGTTCTCATCATGGAAAAGAGAGATTAAAAACTTTTCCCATGGAACATCTTTTAGAACAACAGTCACTGTATCTTTAACAGCAGTAGCCATCGCATATACCGGCTTCGATTCCGAATCCTGTTGTGCCATGACCATAATAGCGCCTTTTGCACTACGAATACCCCGCACTTCTACTTTTACTTCTTGTGCAAAAGTAACAACGTGGTAACAAATAATCCCTAAAGCAATGAATAACAAGCGTTTCATCTTTTACTTTCCTCCAATCAATTAGTTGATATGATTTAATTAGTTTATTTTATAAACCATATATGGATTAAAAAAAGTAAGGAGCTGCGCATCTCTCTTACTCGATGCAAATATAAATAGGTTTATTTTATAAACCAAGTATTTCGGAAGAATATTTCAAATTAAATAAGCCTTCCTGTCATTCGTCGCATTTTGACAGGAAGGCTTCACTTTGACCTTAAAACACATCACTCAATTAGAAAGTTGCATCAGGAGAAGTCTTTCAATTCTTCTTTCAGACGCTTGCGGATAAAGAAAAGTCGGCTCTTTACCGTCCCCATCGGCAATCCTAATTTTTCGGCAATTTCCCTGTATTTAAATCCAGCTACAAACATCTGGAAAGGAACTTTCATATCTTCGGGGATGGAATGGATCACTCTATACAGCTGCTTCATGTCATAAGCAAACTCGAAACGGTCGCCTTCTTCATCTTCTATCAAACTTTGCTGATTGATGGAATAGGTATCATCGATCAAATTCATTTCGCGGACCGTGCGCCGGTAGTTGTTGACAAAGATATTACGCATGATGGTAAACATCCATCCTTTCAGATTCTTGGCATGCGTAAATTTCTCATGATTATCCAATGCCTGCAATACACAATCCTGAACTAAGTCGTTGGCAGAATCACGGTCTGAAGTCAACTTATATGCGAAACGATGCAGGTCTGACTCCATCGCCAATATTCCTTGAGTAAAATCCACTTTTTCCATTCTCGTATTTTATTTATCTAATTAGTACGATACAAAGATCCGCTTTTTTAGAACGATTATAAATAGCAATTCTTCCGATAAGTTTGGCAATTTTTCCTTAGCCCCTCTCAACCATTTCTTTTTTTAGTTGTTCATTGGGCATTCACCTAAAACTTAACTGATAATGAAAACAAGCTTTAAAATGGTAGCTATGCTACTGGGGATCGGAATTTTCCCCGTCTGTGCTCATGCGCAAAAGAAAGTAGTCATCGAGGATGAGGAACCGAATTCCATCATGTTCGTCTCCAGGGACAAGGCCGGAGATGAAATCATCCGAATCATGAACGACCGCTCTCAGATGCGTTTTCACGACCCGAATGCTCCCCGCTTCCTTCTGACGGATCAGAAAGGAAAATTCGCCCTTGGTATCGGTGGCTACGTACGTGCGACGGCAGAGTATGATTTCAACGGCATCGTTGACGATGTGGATTTCTATCCGGCATTGATCGGACAGCCCGGAAAGGGAAATTTTGCCAAGAATCAATTTCAGATGGACATCACCACTTCTACCCTATTCCTGAAATTGGTAGGACGAACCAAGCATCTGGGCGACTTCGTGGTGTATACCGCCGGAAACTTCCGTGGAGATGGGAAGACGTTTGAACTTCAAAATGCGTATGCGCAGTTCTTAGGATTTACCATCGGATACAGCTACGGTTCATTCATGGACCTTTCGGCTCTGCCTGCAACAATTGACTTCGCCGGTCCGAACGGTTCCGCTTTCTATCGTACCACTCAACTGAGTTATATGTGCGATAAACTGAAAAACTGGAGATTCGGCGTTGCCATGGAAATGCCTTCGGTAGACGGTACAACGAATAGCGATGTATCTATCAACACGCAACGAATGCCGGATTTTGCAGCTTCTGCACAGTATAACTGGAATAGTAACAGTCATATTAAGTTGGGTGCAATCGTACGCAGCATGACTTATTCAAGTAATGTGCACGACAAGGCTTTTTCGACTACCGGATTTGGCCTGCAAGCATCTACCACCTTTAATGTAACCAAGAAGTGGCAAGTGTTCGGACAGTTTAATTATGGAAAAGGAATCGGTTCTTATCTGAACGACTTAAGTAATCTGAATGTGGACATCGTTCCCGATCCGGATAATGAAGGCAAGATGCAGGTTCTTCCGATGCTGGGTTGGTATGCGGGGTTGCAATATAATATTTGCCCGAATATCTTTGTATCCGGTACATACAGCTTATCCAGACTTTACTCTGAAAACAACTATCCGAGTGATAATCCGGAAGCATACCGAAAAGGACAGTATTTCGTAGCAAATGCTTTCTGGAATGTGACTAGCAATATGCAAGTAGGTGTTGAATATCTGAGAGGATGGCGCACTGATTTCAACTCTTCTACCCGCCATGCCAATCGGCTGAATATGCTGGTACAATATTCTTTCTAATCTATTACATATATAATATTAGGTATATATAATATGAGAAGCCGCCTCTGAACAATGTTCGAGACGGCTTCTATTATATAAAATCGTAGCGGATTAATATTAGAACTTATAGTTTACACTTACACCAAACACTTTGTTTGTACGACTATAAACATCTTTATCCATTGAAGCCATAGCCTCACCCAAGCCACGTGGATTTTCTTTGGTATAATCGCTATAGGTAGTCCAGAAATAAGCAACATCTAAACTTAACGCCTTACTAAGATTAATACGACCGCCCAAACCGACTGAATAAGAATCACAAGAGAAACTTGTGTCTGTCTGGAAAGCATCGCTCAATCCATAATCAGTTTTCTGATAACCACCACTGACTGTGAATATTTTGTTTATATCCCATTCTACACCAGCCAGGTATTCGTGTGTTCCATGTTTCAATGTCTTCTGCTTGTTATCAGCCATACCTGCATTCTTGTCATCAAAGAAATGATACTCTACTGAGGCACGAAGAGAAGGCAAGAATTCATAACTTGCTGCTACAGATAACATAGAAGGGAGGTCACTTGGAGTATTCACACCATGCTGATAAGGTGCCATATAGGCAGCAGCAGCATCCGGAAATTCCAATTTATGTGTATTGTTCTCAATATTCATATTAGCTTTGAACTCATACTTCGCAGCCAAATTCAACTTACCGAACTTAGCGTCTACACCGATAATCGGCGTCAATCCCCAACCTGTCTGGTCACAATCCAGTTCAAGCTTCGTATCATTCAGTTTCTGAAGCATAGGTGCAGATTGTTCTTGTGCAATCTGCTGTGCCTGTTCTAAACTCAAATTAGGATTAGCCCCCATAATTTGTTGTACTATAGCAGCACCGATCTGTCCTGCTACTCCTTCTTTCAAGGCAATATTCAGAAAACCTTTATATCCACCTGTAAAGTAATTCATACGGGCACCGGCAAAAACTGAAAAGTGTTCATTAATCTTATAGCTTGCTCCTAACTGCAAACCATAAATATATTGACGACCTTCCATGGCTGAATTGATATTGTACATATTAGGTTTCAACATATCACTTGTAGAATTTACCAAGCCGATAGCAGCTGCATCAAACATAGGCAAACCTGTATTGAAAGAAGCTTTTCCACCACCACCAACGATAGCGAAACTACCGGAAAATGCCCAGTCACCATTCTTATATACAGCATGTACAGAAGGGATAACGGGAGCCGAAGCTTTTCCTTCATAATTGCGCACGGAAGTCTGTCCATCCATAGTCCACAAAGGACTTGTAGCAGCAATATCACGAGTCTGATATGCACTCTGAATAGTCAGTGCTACCTGTAAACCGTTTTGGGGAAGGAATGCCAGTCCGGCAGGATTACTATAAACTCCATCAATATCAATGGAAGCGCCGCGGGCTATCATGCGCAAGAAAGCAGCATTCTGATTCGTATTAGTTAGATAATCTCCGGCAAAAGTTGGAATTGAAACGATTAACATTACAAATCCAATCAAGAAATTTTTTCTCATCTAAATCTTTTTTAAATTAATTCGGGCGCAAAGATACAATATTCCTGCACACGCAACACATGTTTGTGCACTTATTTTCGTTTATCCACTCATTTTAATTGAAAACAAAAACTGTTTCTAATGAAACAATTCACATTCAGAGCAAAGGTAAAGATAAACAAACCACCCTGTTTTTACGTTTATTAATAAGAATAAAAACAGAAAATATTATGGCCTATACAATTGCATTTTTCGGAACAAAGCCTTATGACGAAGCTTCTTTCAACGATAAAAACAAAGAGTTCGGATTTGAATTCCGTTATTATAAAGGACATCTGAATAAGAATAACGTGCTATTGACGCAAGGAGTAGACGCGGTCTGTATCTTTGTCAACGATACGGCCGATGCAGAAGTCATTCATGCTATGGCAGCCAACGGAGTAAAACTGCTGGCACTCCGATGTGCAGGATTCAATAATGTAGACCTGAACGCTGCCGCCACTGCCGGAATCACCGTTGTACGGGTTCCTGCATATTCGCCTTATGCCGTTGCCGAATATACCGTAGCACTCATGCTCTCTCTCAACCGAAAGATTCCACGCGCTTCGTGGCGTACAAAAGACGGAAACTTTTCCCTTCACGGTCTGATGGGATTCGACATGCACGGCAAGACGGCAGGTATCATCGGTACAGGAAAAATCGCCAAAATTCTGATTCATATCTTAAAGGGATTCGGAATGAATATACTGGCTTATGACCTTTATCCCGACTACAACTTTGCCAGGGAAGAACAAATCGTTTATACTTCTTTGGACGAATTGTACCATAGTTCCGACATTATTTCCCTGCATTGCCCACTTACCGAAGCCACCAAATATCTGATCAATGACTACTCCATCAGCAAAATGAAAGACGGAGTCATGATCATCAATACCGGTCGTGGACAATTGATTCACACCAATGCCCTGATCGAAGGCTTAAAAAACAAGAAAATCGGTTCTGCCGGATTGGATGTGTACGAGGAAGAAAGCGAATATTTCTACGAAGACCAGTCCGACCGCATCATCGACGACGACGTGCTTGCCCGTCTGCTCTCATTTAACAATGTGATTGTCACTTCGCATCAAGCCTTTTTCACACGTGAAGCAATGGGAAATATCGCCATGACCACACTTCAGAATATCAAGGATTTCATCAACCACAAGCCTTTGCTAAATGAAGTGAAGAGATAGAACCTTTACCTGACTTCCCTTGTTACAGAAGTATATAAACAATTAGAAAAGGAGAAAATTATGAAGAAAGTAATACATAAAGCAGATACAAGAGGACATTCCCAATATGACTGGCTGGATAGTTACCATACCTTCAGTTTCGACGAATACTTCGATTCTGACCGTATCAACTTCGGTGCCCTCCGCGTATTGAATGACGACAAAGTCGCCCCCGGAGAAGGGTTCCAAACCCATCCGCATAAAAATATGGAGATTATCTCCATTCCATTGAAAGGACATCTGCAACATGGTGACAGCAAGAAAAATAGCCGTATCATCACTGTCGGAGAGATTCAGACGATGAGTGCCGGAACGGGTATTTTCCACAGTGAAGTGAATGCCAGCCCTGTAGAGCCGGTAGAATTCCTGCAAATATGGATTATGCCGAGAGAACGGAATACGCATCCTGTCTACAAGGATTTCAGCATCAAAGAGCTGGAACGACCGAACGAACTGGCAGTAATCGTATCGCCCGACGGCAGTACTCCCGCTTCACTTCTACAAGACACCTGGTTTTCTATCGGAAAGGTGGAAGCCGGAAAGAAACTCGGTTATCACTTGCACCAAAGTCATGGCGGCGTATACATTTTCCTGATTGAAGGAGAAATCGTAGTAGACGGAGAAGTACTGAAACGTCGCGACGGAATGGGCGTCTATGATACGAAAAGTTTCGAACTCGAAACATTGAAGGACTCACATATCTTATTGATAGAAGTACCGATGTAGAAATTTGGAATTAGAAATCATGAATCTTGAATGAATGAAGAATATAGCTGATATCCGGCAAGAATATACCAAAAGCGGGTTAAGGGAAAGCGAACTTCCCTGCGACCCGCTTTCACTTTTCAGCCGCTGGCTACAGGAAGCCATCGACGCAAACGTAGAAGAACCGACCGCCGTCATTGTAGGTACCGTATCTCCCGAAGGCAGACCTTCGACCCGTACCGTACTGCTGAAAGGACTGCATGACGGAAAGTTTATCTTCTATACCAACTACGAAAGCCGCAAAGGAAGGCAACTGGAACAAAATCCGTACATTTCACTTTCCTTTGTCTGGCATGAACTTGAAAGGCAAGTACACATCGAAGGTACTGCCGCGAAAGTTTCTCCGGAGGAATCGGACGAATATTTCCGAAAGCGCCCTTATAAAAGCCGCATCGGTGCACGTATCTCTCCACAAAGCCAGCCTATCGCAAGCCGGATGCAACTGATACGCGCTTTCGTCAAAGAAGCTGCCCGATGGCTGGGAAAAGAAGTGGAACGCCCTGACAACTGGGGCGGATATGCCGTCACTCCTACCCGGATGGAGTTTTGGCAAGGACGCCCCAACCGGTTACACGATCGTTTCCTGTATACCCTAAAGACGGATGGAAAATGGGAAATCAATCGACTTTCTCCCTGATTTCACTGATTTTTCTTGCCAACTCCAACTAGAATACGTAATATTGCAACTGTAAAAATAATCAGCTCATGACACTGGATTATATTTATCATAGCGGTTTTGCCATCGAAGCAGAAGGTGTGACCGTCATCATCGATTATTACAAAGATTCTTCGGAAACTGAACATAACCGGGGAATCGTACATGACTACCTCCTGCAAAGACCGGGTAAACTCTATGTATTGGCCACTCACTTTCACCCCGACCACTTCAACCGTGAAATACTGACGTGGAAAGAAGCGCATCCCGACATCCGGTACATTTTCTCCAAAAAGCACGAACATACCTTCCTCAAAAAAAGCATCTACCTGTTCTCCGAGTTCGATAATCTCAGTCTGAAATACTGCTTTTCCCATCTGGAATCCTCCTTTTATTTTCCCTGTAATTTCTGATCGATTGCTGCAGCTGCTTTCTTTCCTGCTCCCATGGCAAGGATAACTGTTGCTGCTCCAGTTACTGTATCTCCACCTGCGTATACACCATCTTTACTTGTCTCCATTGTTTCTTCATTAACAATGATTCCTCCCCATTTCTGAGTGTCAAGTCCTGGTGTTGTGTGACGGATCAGTGGGTTAGGGCTCTGTCCGATCGCAATGATGACTGTATCAACATCAAGATCATAGTTAGATCCTTCGATCGGACGTGGAGAACGTCTTCCTGATGCATCAGGTTCACCTAATTCCATTTCAACACATTCCATAGATTTAACCCATCCATCTTCACCTTCAATTTTAACTGGATTAGTTAATAATTTGAAGATAATTCCTTCTTCTTTAGCGTGATGTACTTCTTCAGCACGAGCAGGAACTTCTTCAGGTCCACGACGATAATATATACGTTTTTAGCTCCTAAACGTTTTGCAGTTCTTGCGGCATCCATAGCAACGTTACCAGCACCGATAACACATACTGTATCTGTTACTTTAACTGGAGTTGGATGATCTGGGAATTGATACCCTTTCATTAAGTTAACACGAGTTAAGAATTCGTTCGCTGCATAAACACCGTTTAAGTTTTCCCCAGGAATTCCTTGGAAACGTGGTAAACCAGCACCACTACCTACGAAGAT
>ENA-OOSX01001121-OOSX01001121.1-human-gut-metagenome-genome-assembly--contig:-NODE-1121-length-11130-cov-3.444695_pt1 | contig 11130 bp, 6 predicted proteins | sample MGYA00241315_ERZ501225 | MGnify/ENA primary metagenome ERZ501225 (study PRJEB25962, sample SAMEA2042496) | human gut metagenome | biome: human gut; feature: human-associated habitat; material: faeces... | reverse complement strand
CGGCCGCTTTAGGCGCGGTGCAGGATGCCGTTGAGAGTGAGACACCTGCTCTGGGATACACCGTGACCTATGCCGTGGGCAATACCTTATTAATAATATGGGGTGTAGTCATCGTTTTGCTAATATAAGACGATTCTGTACCAATGCTTACTAATCCGGAGCATTCAAAGAATTATTGCCGGAAATGCAAGCGACTATATACCCATTCACTAATAGCTATTCGTCCGACAGCTGTCGGACGATAATTCAACAGTTGTCGGACGATGATTCAACAACTGTCGGACGAAAAGGAAACATATATCGGACGATTAATTTCAAGCAAGGAAAGAAATAGTATACCGCATGAACAGAGATTATTCGCCGAATGACTGAAAACAATAAATAACGAACCTAAACTTGAGCTTATGGATACAAAACTTTTAGAAAAGAAAATGGAATCTATCAGTCCTTTCGAACTGAAGAACCGCCTGATAGACATGGCAGACGAGAGTCTGAAGAAAACCGCCCGTACCATGCTGAACGCAGGGCGCGGCAACCCCAACTGGATTGCAACCGCTCCACGCGAAGCCTTCTTCCTGTTGGGAAGCTTCGGCCTGGAAGAGTGCCGCCGCATCATGGATTTGCCCGAGGGAATTGCAGGCATCCCCGAAAAAAAAGGCATTGCCTCTCGCTTCGAAGCCTTCCTGAAAAAGAACAATAACGTACCGGGCGCCAAATTGCTGGAACAAACCTACAACTACCTGCTGATGCAGCATGCCGCCGACCCCGACAGCCTTGTACACGAATGGGCCGAAAGCATTGTAGGCGACCAGTATCCCGTGCCCGACCGCATCCTTCATTTTACGGAAATCCTTGTGCAAGATTACCTTTCGCAAGAGATGTGCGACAACCGTCCTCCCCGGGGTGCCTATGACCTGTTTGCCACCGAAGGTGGAACAGCCGCCATGTGCTACATCTTCGACTCCCTGCAGGAAAACTTCCTGCTGAACAAAGGGGACGGCATCGTCCTCATGGTTCCTGCCTTTACCCCCTATATTGAAATCCCACAACTCAGCCGCTACCAGTTTCGAGTGACCAAAATACATGCCAACCGCATGAATAACGAAGGGATGCACCTCTGGCAGTACAGCGACGAAGACATAGACCGCTTGAAAAGCCCTAAAATCAAGGCCCTCTTTGTCACCAATCCCAGTAATCCGCCCAGCTACACACTCAGTCCGGATACAATGGCGCGCATCGTGAGTATCGTCAGAAATGACAACCCTAATCTGATGATTATTACAGACGACGTATACGGTACATTCAGTCCGCACTTCCGTTCGTTCATGGCAGAAATTCCCTACAATACGCTTTGCGTCTATTCATTCTCCAAATACTTCGGTGCCACCGGATGGCGCAATGCGGTCATCGCCCTGCACGAATTCAATCTGTTCGACAAGCTGATAGCCAAACTGCCGAAAGAGAAACGGGAGATTCTGCACCGCCGCTACTCCACCCTCACTCTGGAACCTGAAAAACTGAAGTTTATCGACCGTATGGTTGCCGACAGCCGTCAGGTGGCACTGAACCATACCGCCGGACTGTCATTGCCACAACAGATGCAGATGGGCCTTTTCGCCGCCTTTGCCCTGCTGGACAAGGAAAACAAATACAAGCAAAAGATGCAGGAGATTATCCGCCGCCGATTGCATGCCCTTTGGGAGAATACCGGTTTCACGCTGACGGAAGACCCGTTGCGTGTAGGTTATTATACAGAAATCGACATGCTGGTTTGGGCAAAGAAGTTCTATGGGGACGACTTTGTAGAATATCTGAAACGTACCTACAGCCCGCTGAACGTAGTCTTCCGCCTTGCCAAAGAAACCTCTCTGGTGCTGCTGAACGGCGGTGGTTTTGACGGCCCCGAATGGAGCGTGCGCGCCTCACTCGCCAATCTGGACGAGAAAGACTATGCAACCATCGGCCAAGGCATTAAAAAGATACTGGAGGAGTATGCAAAAGAATTCTTTAAAAATGGAAAGGCGAAAGGTAAAAATTGAAAATTGAAAGGTGAAAGGTAAAACTTTCAAATTTCAATTAAATAGTATACGGAAGCGGGTCAATCCATCGTTGTAGGTACGTAAGGAGAACGTGCAACCATGACGGCTCAAAACTTCCCGGATAAACACCAGGCCAATTCCCTGCCCGTTCGGCTTGGTGGAAAAGAAGGGGCTGAAGAGTTTAGCTTCGGTCTCTTTACTTATCCCCGGACCATTGTCAACGACTTCGACAGAAGCGGGGGCAGTGGTCCTTACTATTATCTCACCTTGCTGTCCGTTTTCTCCGGCGTCCCCCTCTATACTTTCGGCGGCATTCTTGATGATATTCACAAGCACCTGCTCAAAAAGAGAAGCATCCATACGCACCATTCCCACCTCCGGGTCGCATTCCAGACGTAGCTCTATATTGCGGTCATTGCACATTCCTTCCATGAAACGCTTGCACATGGACACCAACTCATTCAGCTGGACGGGCACCAGGGTAGGTTCAGGTATCTTTACCACATCTGCAAAACGGGTAATGAAACGGCTCATCGAGAAACAACGCTCCGTACAGACGCGCATCACGTCGCAGATGTCCTCCATATCATCTTCTGTAGAAAGTGCCTGCTCCACTGTATCGAGTGTGGAAGTGATGCCCGCAGTGGTATTGTTCACTTCATGAGCTATCATGCGGATTACCTTTTCATAGGCACGTTTCTCGGCACGCATCACTTCTTCCGTCATACGCTCTATCAAGAAAAAAGGATGTTTGAACCCTCTGTCAATAAAAGAAGAATGGGTGCATTTATAAATATTCGCATCATTGAGACGGACCACTGCCGTCTCGTCTTTGGGAATAGACGAAAGTTCGGCAGCCAACGGGGAGTCCATCTGGTCCAGCCGTTTTGTCATCGCCTCCTCCATACGGACACCGAGCATCTTTACCGCCATCGGATTCAGTTGCGACACTTCATCGTCCATTGTCAGGATAATAACCCCCATTGGAGATGCCTGAATCAACAAATCCAAGAAGTGATTCTGCTCGCGCATGCGCAACCGTTCATTCTTGAGCTGCTCCATCATTCGGTTAAAGATATTCACAATGCGGTCTGCCTCGTACTGCCCTACCCGACTGAGACGGCTACTGAAATCCTGCTCGCGCAGCAACTCCATACCGCTGCCGATGGTATTCATCGGCTTCACTATCTTATTATAGAATACTATCAGATAGATAAGGATAAACCCGATGAGCCCCTCCAATACGTACAGATACAAAGAAGGCTTCCCACTCAGCAGATATACCAGCATTCCACCCAGACCGAGCAGAAAAAGGACAAGTATGAAGAAAAAGAATTTTATGCGCACGGGACTTGAATATTATATTTTTCCAAACGTCTGTAAAGCGCAGCGCGGCTGATGCCTAATGACACTGCCACTTGACTGAGATTCCCTTTATGCTGTTCCAACGCCTGCAAGATAGTCTGCCGCTCTATTTCATCCAAGGTCATACCTGCAAAAGAAGTACCTTCGGCAGCTTTGGCCGGTTCGTCGTGACGCAGATATTGGGCATCGAAATCCGTGGCATCCAGCACCGGCTTGCCGCTGACCAGAATGGTACGCTCCACCAGATTCTTCAACTCACGAATGTTGCCCGGATAAGGCAGGCGGGAAAGGAAATTCAGAGCGTCGGCCGAGAAATCCGTACGCGGCAAGCCGTTCACCTCTGCCTGACGGTCGGCAAAATGACGTGCCAGCAAAGGTATATCCTCACGGCGCTCCCGCAAGGAGGGCAGTTTTACGGTAATCAGGTTGATACGGTAAAAAAGGTCTTCACGGAAAGTACGTTCGGACACCATCTTGCGGAGGTCTGCATTAGTGGCGGAAACGACGCGCACATCGACTTTGCGGGGACGGCTATCGCCCAGCACTTCGAATGTCTGGTCCTGAAGCACGCGCAGCAGTTTCACCTGGCAGGAAGGGTCGAGGTCACCAATCTCGTCGAGGAAGATGGTACCTTTGTTTGCCATTTCAAAACGCCCTATACGGTCGGCACTGGCATCGGTAAACGCCCCTTTCTTATGGCCGAACATCTCGCTCTCGAACAAGCTCTGCGAGATGCCACCAAGGTTCACCTTGACAAAGGGCTGCTTCACGCGTTGGCTGTTGATATGGATGGCTTCGGCAATCAGCTCCTTGCCCGTTCCGCTTTCGCCCGTAATCAGCACCGAAGCATTGGTACGGGCTATGCGAGCCACTGTGTTCAGCACTTCCATCAGCCCTTTGGACTTACCTATAATATGGCTGCGATTCAATGCGGTAGTCTGCTCTTCCGGCACCTCTTTCGGGGCGGCCGTAAGTTCAAGGGCCGTCTCGATGCGCTGCAAAAGAGCAGCATTGTTCCAAGGCTTGGTTATGAAATCGAATGCGCCGGCCTGCATACCCTGCACGGCAAGCTGGATACTTCCCCATGCCGTCATCAAAATAACGGGCACATCGGGACGGAACACCTTTACCTGCTTCAATAAGGTAAGTCCCTCTTCTCCGGTAGTGGAAAGAGTGAAGTTCATATCCATCAAAATCAAGGCGGGAGCTTCGGCCCTAACTATATCCATAGCTTCGCGAGGGCCCGGAGCCGTTTTCACCTCATATCCGGCACGCTTCAGCATAAAGCTGAGGGAAGAGCGCACAGCACTATCGTCGTCTATTATCAGTATCATAAAAATTGTAGTTTGTTTCCCGCAAAAATAAGTAAAAAAGCAGAGTTATGAATGATAAGTTATAAGTTATTTACCTATAATATCGCATATACGGTACTTTTACCGGCAAATAATTCATAACTTATCACTTGCAACCCGTCGACTTATCCTCTTACCACCTCTTCAAAATCAGCTTCCAATTCCGTATCGCGTTCAAAATCCCAAAGGGTCAAGCTGCGGAGCTGATAGAAGTAATACCAATAGTAGTACAGCTCTGAAATATGCTTTTGACGGGCTTCGTCTTTAGAGTTCTGTGCATCGTTCAGGTCCAGGGTGCTGATTTTACCTATCATAAAGGTCTCTACACTGGTCTTGTAACGCTTCTCAGCAATGACATCCGCCTCTTCGGCTATGTCCAGCTGTTGCGCCTGGTTGTTGAAGTTAGCCACCAGCAAAAAGATGTCCTGATTAAAGTCCATCTGTTCCTGACGGATTCTGGACAAGACCACTTCACGGTTGCTCTTTGCCACCCTTACCTTGCCGCGGCGCTTGCCCCAGTCAAGGATAGGAATCTTGACGCCTACCTGCACAATCTGATTATCAAGCAAGTCCCGGTAGGCTGAAGAGAATTCATGGTTCTGCCCCGTATAGCCCACACTGGCAAAGAGGTCGATGCTGCGCAAGTTTCCGCGTGCCGTTGCCACTTCATAATCAGCTTCGAGCTGGCGGCGGCGAATGTTCTGTGCAAAGGAGTTGCGTTCCAGTGCCTTGTTCAGCACACGGTCATACTCCATCTTTATATCGGGAACAGTGGCGGGCAACACCGGATTCAGGCTTTCCTGCTCGGACACCCCGAGGAAAGAACGGAGCTGGAACATTTTTGCATTCAGGTTGCTCTCTGCCTCAGTCACGTCGGCCTTGCCCTGCAATGAATTCAGTTTAAGCTGCAACAAATCATTCTCGGATATCTGTCCCATTTTACGTTTGGCTATGGCCACTTCATAAAGGCGGTCGGCATTCGTCTTGTTCTGCATGGCGGTAGCGAGCGATTCTTTGGCCAGCAGCAACTCAAAGAAATAAGTGATGGTTTTCATCGTCACCTCTTCCGTAGCTGAAATGAACTCGGCCTTTGCCTCAGCATAGCGTACGGGCTCTATACGGCGGTTCCACTTCAAGGTATTCACTCCGAAGACCGGCTGCGTCAACTCCAGGCTCACGGGGACTGACATGAACTGCTTCGCTCCTCCGGAACCCAGTTGTTTGAGATAATCCAGCGAAGAAGTCAGTGACAGCTTACCCCCCGTAAACCAAATGTTCTGGTCTACCGAAAGCTGTCCGGACAGCCCCAGTGTATTGTTGCGGACAAAGCTATAGGAGCCGTCGGAATTCTGGTAGGTACTGTAGGACTTGTTATAGTTGGGTAGTGTACCGGTGAAATTCACTTCCGGCAACAAGTCCGCACGGAATGTACGGTATTCCCAATACGCGGTTTTCAATTCATTCAATGCCACAGCAGCATCCACAGACTGCGTACGGGCCAGTACAATGGCCTCCGACAGCGTAATATTGCGTTCATGTCCCAAAGTATCATTCTGCGCCATGGTTGCCAACGGCATCAAAAAACAAACTGCAAGTAAAATATTCTTTTTCATGTTCAATCTTTAAAATTGTCGCAAACAGAAAAGCAAAGAGTGTGCCAAGTGGCCGGAAAGGTTTCATAGAGGGGTAAGTGTTCATTTTCGGACAGTGGGGATGTCCGTTAGCGGACGATATCAGGAAAACAACCGGTCTCTATCTAAAGTCTGAAAAAATCCTTCTAAAGTTCAATTATCCATGAATTAATTGATGAAAAATTTCTTTATTAAGGAAGAATTCTCTTTCTTTGTGCTGCTTTATACCTTTATTAAAAAGGATACAATACTAACATTAATTTATATAGTTATGAAGATTTCACACATTGAGCATCTGGGCATTGCCGTTAAGAGCATTGAAGAAGCCCTTCCGTACTACGAAAACGTTTTAGGTTTGAAATGCTACAACATCGAAACCGTGGAAGATCAGAAAGTTAGAACCGCTTTCCTGAAAGTGGGCGATGTAAAGATCGAATTGTTGGAACCTACTTCTCCCGAAAGCACAATTGCCAAGTTCATCGAAAAGAACAACGGTAACGGTGGCATGCATCATCTCGCATTCGCCGTTGAAGACGGAGTGGCCGGTGCGCTTGCCGAAGTCGAAGAAAAAGGTATCCGCCTTATAGACAAAGCTCCCCGCAAAGGTGCAGAAGGTCTGAACATTGCATTCCTGCATCCGAAGTCAACTCTCGGTGTCCTGACCGAGCTTTGCGAGAAACCGGAATAAGCAAGACTGTAAAATCATCAAATCATAAATTGTATAAACACTTAAAGAATATAAATTCATGAGTAATCAACTTGAAAAGATTAAAGAGCTTATAGACCGCCGCGCTGCAGCACGTCTCGGTGGTGGTGAAAAAGCGATTGCAAAGCAACACGAGAAGGGTAAATATACAGCTCGCGAGCGCATAGCCATGCTTCTCGACGAAGGCAGTTTCGAAGAAATGGACATGTTCGTAGAACATAGATGCACCAACTTCGGCATGGAAAAGAAACACTACCCCGGTGACGGTGTAGTAACCGGTTGCGGTACAATCGAAGGCCGTCTGGTTTATATCTTCGCACAGGACTTCACAGTTTCTGCCGGTTCACTGTCCGAAACCATGTCTCTGAAAATCTGTAAGATTATGGACCAAGCCATGAAAATGGGTGCTCCGTGTATCGGTATCAACGACTCGGGCGGTGCACGTATTCAGGAAGGTATTAATGCCTTGGCTGGCTACGCTGAAATCTTCCAACGTAACATCCTTGCTTCCGGTGTCATCCCGCAGATTTCCGGTATTTTCGGTCCTTGTGCTGGTGGCGCCGTTTACTCTCCTGCCTTGACAGACTTTACTTTGATGATGGAAGGTACATCCTACATGTTCCTTACCGGTCCGAAGGTAGTAAAGACTGTAACCGGAGAAGACGTAAGCCAGGAAAACCTGGGTGGCGCGAGCGTTCACTCCACCAAATCAGGTGTTACTCATTTCACTGCACAGACTGAAGAAGAAGGCTTGGCTCTTATCCGCAAACTGTTGAGCTACATTCCCCAGAACAATCTGGAAGAAGCTCCCTATGTAGACTGTACAGACCCTATTGACCGTCTGGAAGATTCCCTGAACGATATCATTCCTGATAACCCGAACAAACCGTACGATATGTACGAGGTAATTGGCGCTATCATAGATAATGGTGAGTTCCTCGAAATCCAAAAAGATTATTCAAAGAATATCATTATTGGTTTCGCACGTTTCAACGGACAGTCCGTAGGTATTGTTGCCAACCAGCCGAAGTATCTGGCAGGTGTGCTCGACAGCAACGCATCCCGCAAGGGCGCACGCTTCGTCCGTTTCTGCGACGCCTTCAATATTCCTATCGTATCATTGGTAGACGTACCGGGATTCCTTCCGGGAACCGGCCAGGAGTACAACGGCGTCATCCTGCACGGTGCCAAACTGCTGTATGCATACGGTGAAGCTACTGTACCCAAGGTTACCATCACACTGCGTAAATCCTACGGTGGTTCGCACATCGTGATGAGCTGTAAGCAGCTGCGTGGCGACATGAATTATGCTTGGCCTACTGCTGAAATCGCTGTAATGGGTGGTGCAGGTGCTGTAGAAGTATTATATGCCCGCGAAGCCAAAGAGCAGGAAAATCCGGCTCAATTCCTGGCTGAAAAAGAGGCTGAATACACCAAGTTGTTTGCCAATCCTTATAATGCAGCTAAATATGGCTATGAAACCATTGTTGTAGAGAAAGAGAAGTTTCAGGATAAAGATATAAGCAGTACATATGTAAGGGAAGAATTAAAGTTAGGTCATATGGAGACAGTCAATGTGCTCCTTAACAGACCTTATTCGATAACAGGAATTGTTGCCAAGGGTAACCAGCTTGGCAGGAAGTTAGAGATACCTACCATTAATGTATATCCTACAGAGATTAAGCTTCTTCCACCGAACGGAGTATATGCATCCAGAATATTAATAGATGGTGTCTGGTATTATGGTGTTACTAATCTTGGTACTAAGCCGACAATAAGTGATGGATATGAAGTGAGCGTTGAGACTAATGTATTTGACTTTGATAAAGATGTATACGGAAACAGGGTTGAGGTGGCACTTTATCATTTCTTAAGGCAGGAAATGAAGTTTGAAAATGTTGAGGCATTAAAGAAGCAGATGGAAAGTGATGCAAGCTTTGCTAAAGAGATGTTTCTTATACAATAAAAGATAAATGGAAATATTTTGAGATTGTTTTTGAAAAGATATTTTTGAAGTGATTTTGATAAAATTAAATTAAAATTAAATTTTGAAAATGTCTTGAAATCTTGAAATTATTTTGTAAATCCACTTGATTTCATATTGGTGTTATGATATATTATCAACGTATGAGCCGTCACTCAGATACGGGACACTCCGACCCCAGGCTTGGTGGCAGGTGATTAATATTTAGGAGGAATCAACAATGATATCTAAGGAAAAGAAAGCAGAAATTATTGCTAATTACGGAAGAAAAGCAGGAGATACAGGTTCTCCAGAAGTTCAGATTGCAATCTTAACAGAAAGAATTGCTGAATTAACAGAACATTTAAAGATTAACCAGAAGGATCATCACTCAAGAAGAGGTCTTTTAAAGATGGTTGGTAAGAGAAGAGCTTTACTTTCTTACTTAAAGAAGAACGACATCGAAAGTTACAGAAACTTAATCGAACGTTTAGGAATCAGAAAGTAATTAATTATTTATGGCGGAGTTGTATAACTTCGCCTTTTTCTTTTGGTAATATGCTTGCAAATCAGGCAGTAATTACTTATTATTAAGCTAATAACAGAAAGATTTCACCGAGACCACTCAAAAGCGTACTTAATTAAGTGGGTTTTTGAGTTGTTTCGGACTTTCTGTTAATACAATTAAGCAAGCCATAACAGGCGGAAACGAGGAAATTTATGTTTAAACAGTACACAATGGAATTAGCTGGCAGAACATTAAGAGTTGATGTCGGCAGAGTATGTGCACAGGCTAACGGAGCAGCTCTTATGCACTATGGTGATACAGTGGTACTTTCAACAGCTACTGCATCTAAGGAGCCAAGAGAAGGAATTGATTTCTTCCCATTAAGTGTTGAATTTGAAGAAAAGATGTATGCCGTAGGCAAGATACCTGGCGGATTTAATAAGAGAGAGGGAAAGGCTTCTGAGAATGCTATTCTTACATCAAGAGTAATAGACAGACCTATGAGACCTTTATTCCCTAAGGATTACCGTAATGATGTTACACTTAATAATATGGTTATGGCAGTAGATCCAGAGTGCCGTCCAGAGCTTGTTGCTATGATTGGAGCCTCTATTGCAACTTGTATATCAGATATTCCATTTGACGGTCCTTGTGCTATGACACAGGTTGGTATGATTGACGGAGAATTCATTATTAACCCATCACAGGCTCAGTGGCAGGAAGGTGATCTTCAGCTTACAGTAGCTTCTACTAAGCAGAAGGTTATTATGATTGAAGCCGGTGCTAATATCATTCCAGAGGACAAGATGATTGAAGCTATATATATGGCTCACGATATCAACCAGACAATCATTGCATTTATTGAGAAGATTGTATCAGAAGTTGGAAAAGAAAAGCACTCATATGAGAGCTGTGCTATTCCAGCAGAGATGTTTGAAGCTATGAAACAGGTAGTATCTCCAGAAGAAATGGAAGTTGCTGTATTCACAGATGACAAGCAGACAAGAGATAAGAACATTGATGAGATAATGGAAAAGATGAAAGAAGCATTTGCTGATAATGAAGAATATCTCGCATTACTTGGTGAAGCTCTTTACCAGTATCAGAAGAAGACTGTCCGCAAGATGATCTTAAAAGACCATAAGAGACCTGATGGACGTGCAATCAACCAGATAAGACCGCTTTCAGCAGAGGTTGATATCATTCCTAGAGTTCATGGTTCTGCTATGTTTACAAGAGGACAGACACAGATATGTGACGTTGTAACACTTGCTCCTTTATCAGAAGCACAGAAGGTGGATGGACTTGATGATAATGTTACAACTAAGAGATATATACATCACTACAATTTCCCTTCATACTCCGTAGGTGAGACAAAGCCTTCAAGAGGACCAGGACGTAGAGAGATTGGACACGGAGCTTTAGCCGAGAGAGCACTTATTCCAGTACTTCCTTCAGAAAAGGAATTCCCATATGCAATACGTGCTGTATCAGAGACATTCGAGTCTAATGGTTCTACATCAATGGCTTCAACTTGTGCATCTTGTATGTCACTTATGGCTGCTG
>ENA-OOSX01001102-OOSX01001102.1-human-gut-metagenome-genome-assembly--contig:-NODE-1102-length-11261-cov-1.700964_pt1 | contig 11261 bp, 19 predicted proteins | sample MGYA00241315_ERZ501225 | MGnify/ENA primary metagenome ERZ501225 (study PRJEB25962, sample SAMEA2042496) | human gut metagenome | biome: human gut; feature: human-associated habitat; material: faeces... | reverse complement strand
TTTTTGATGCAACCGCCTTGACTGTCTGTGCAAGCTGCACCGCCATCTGAAGACCATCAGGAGCATCATCATTTTTTCCCATAGGAAACTCCTGAAGCTGTTTCAGGAGCGTCTTGTGCTCCCGGTTGAATTTCAGGTACTTGTTCTTGATGACAGGCTGCAATGACTCAATACGGAGTACCTTGTTGACCGTTGACTGTATCTCCTCTATCGGGATATACTCTCCTTCCTCGGCTGACTTTGCAGCCATGACCTCCTTGAAAAAGTATTGGAACTGGACAACTTCCACACCAAACTTGTAGAAGCCCTTCTTGCAGTCCCTCTTCAGTCTCCGGTTCATCTCAAACACATCCTCAATGATGACATCCGGCTTCCTTTTCTCTACGGAGGCATCCACCACATACATGTACCCGGTCTTGGTAGACAGGGCAAGGTTGATGATGGAGCTTGTATCTGACTTCTTATTCTTTCCAAGTGACGGGTCATTTGCACCTACAAAGACGAACTCCGGACTTGAGAAGTCCATGAGCTCCGGTTCGTAATAATCGAACCATTCAGGATTGAATGTTGCACTCTCCGGGTCAATCGGGTCATTCTGAAGCTCTGAATTGAAGGATGCTGTACCTTCGGATACCTTAATCTCCATCAGGTCATAGTAGGACAGCTTCTCTTCCCAAAGGACTTCAGCTCCAAGGAGCATCTTTTCCTTATGGGCTTCATAGAAAGTCCTTGCATCCTCCTCATGGTTCTCATTGAAGAGGTTGGTATATATGCTTTCCCACTCATCCCACAGCTTTGTATTGACCGCCTCTGATATGACTGCCCTGTACTTCTTTGTCTTATATCTTGGGTTCTGAAGCACATTGTTGAGCAGGGAGTCATAGTGGAGTATGGTACCTATATACATGATGTCTGTGTAGGTATCCCCTGCTTTTGATACTGCTTTGTCAAACCAATTCTTCAGCTTACGCCTCTGCTCCGGTGTGTTGACATTCTCATCATTCTCAATATCATCCAGTACAATGAGGTCAGGTCTCCAGTTCCGGTGTCTTCTACCTCTGACCTTCTTTCCGGAGCCTATTGCCTCCGCCTTGATGTCTGTCTTGGTCAGTATCACTCCGGTTCTCCATGCCTTGTCTCCCTTCAGGGAGCCAAAGTCCATGATGATGTTTGCATTGTCCTCAAGCTCTGTCTTGATGTCATCAAGAAAGCCTTCCGCCTGTTCTGAAGAGTCTGACAGGATGAGAATGTAGTGCTTGTATGCGTACAGGATGGCATGGAGACTGTCTTTGAATGTGAAGTTGGTTGATTTTGCATGACCACGGGGAGCTGCCACCACCTGACGGGAGCCCTTCAGTCTTGATATGACCTTTGCTTCCTTCAGAGGGTTCCTTCCTTTCATTACTCCCCGGCTCCATATCTCATCAAGCTCCTCATGGAAGTGTGGTGACTTCCGGATGAAGTAGTGTGGAAGATACGCCCTTCCAAAATATGACATGTCAAAGGCAGCAAGTTCTTTTCTAAGTCCATGCTCTCCCATGAGCTCCTCCCCGGACAGATACCTCTCATTCAGTTTTCTTCTTTCCTCCTGATGGTCTGACCCACGGAGTACATATTCCTCAAAGAGCTTGGTCTGATACTCCTCATTGTTCTTGATTTCTATATCTTCCTCTTCCTCAAGCTCCCTCATCCAGTTGTCAATATCAATCATCTTCCATCATCCGCTCCTTTGCTTTTGCCAGGATCTCCTTGAGCTGTGCTGCTGACTTCTCATCCTGCTTGATGACCTTCAGCATCTCGGACTCCATTTCACGGAAAGCAATGTCAGCCTTCCTTCTCATGTCCTGCTTCACCCTGTCCTTATATACCTTTGTCCGGGACAGTGAAGCAATGAGCCTTCCTGCCTTATCAAGTGGCATCTCATTGAACTCTTCCTCTGCGGTTGCCACCTTGTTCAGGAGCCCGTTCATGGTCAAGAGTATGGCAGCTTCCGTGTAGTCCGCTTCCGGGTTCTCCTTCACCACCTGTATCAGCCTGTCAGTCTGTGCCTGTGCTTCAAGAAGCCTCTGCATGGCGTTATTTGTCCGGGTGGCATATCTGCCTACACTGGACTTTGATATGTCATAGCCCTCTCCCTTCAGGAATTGGCTAATATATTCATGGTTATTGGATGTAACAGAAAGCATCACATCCACTTTCATCCGCAAGTCTTCAGGGAGCTCATCAATCTTTGAGGTTATTCTCTGCTTGGTTCTCTTATCACCCATCAAATATCAACCCCATTGTCTTCAATCGTACCTTCCGCAAGGTCTACGCCTTCCTTGGTGAGCTTGATGACTGCATCATTGGCATAGGCATTGTAGGCTGTGACCTTTTCCTCGGTAAATTCGATGTATCCGGCTCCCTGAAGATAATCAAGATACTTGCTGATGTCCGGGGATATGATGAGCCCGGCTGCTATCATGGCATTGGATAACTGCCTTGTGAGGGCTGTGTTGTTGTATCCCTTCACCAAGCACCGGATGATGTATCCCCTGATTGCCTTGTTCTGCTTGATTTCTGCTTTTTCTAAGTCATTCACGTTGTTCACCTCACTCTTTTCTGTTACTCTGCATTAGGAGCTTGTCAATCTTGCTGTCAATGCTCCTCATTCTGTCCTCCACTCCGTTCATGGAGCGGAAGAAGTCTTCACGGAGTACAAACGTGGTAGCAAAATCACCCTTTATGTCATTGAGTTCCTGTTTGATGTTCGCTATATCCCGGTCTGTCTCCTCTTCCAACTTGTCAATTCTCTTATTTACTTTGTCATCATTCTCTTTAATCTGCTTTTTTATCTCCTCTGTGCTGCTCTTGAGGTTGTTGAACCACCCCTTGATGAAGAAGGTTATCACTCCAAGCCCAAGAGTGATAACCCCTGCCATCACATCAGAGAACGTGATAACATAATCCATAGGCTACTTCTTTCTGATGAGCTTTTCTGCAAGCTCTGTGACCCTTTCCCATCCATCCATTGACACCAGCGCCACAATGAAGGCAGCAATGAATGATGCAAATACCATGAACCACTCAATGGCTACCCCATAATATGCCGCAAGTCCCAACAGGCAGACCGGGCAGAGGATGAGGGACAGGATGATGACTGTCAGGGCTGTAGGCACCTTCTTGTCAAACCATGTCCACTTTTTGAGTGCCTCCGTAATGATGGAGACGATAAACGCCATCACACCGATAAAGAGGACAATCTGTGATACATCCACTGTAAAATTCGTCATACAAACCACTCCTTTTCTGTCATTTTTTTTGAGAATAATACACAAAACAATAAGAGCATGTACTAAGTACATGCTCTTATCTTATACTCATTATGAAAGACTCTTTAGGGGAAACATTTTCGGAAAATCAATCATCATTATTCATGTCAAAAATGCTCATCTGTCCTATCATTGGCTCATCCTTCAGTATGTTTCCTATCTGCTTGGTTGTCAGATTATACTTCTCTGCAAGCTCCTTTGAGTTGTATCCGTTCCACTCTTTCTTGATACGCCTGTTTCTTGCCGGAGCTATGATGTTCTCTGTCTTTGGAAAGTAGAGCTCATCTCCTTTGGCATACTCACTAAGCTCAATGAACTTCTCAATCCCTATGATGTCCACCACAGGGCGGTAGCTCTCTGAAATATCCTCTAATGTGGTCTCTTCAATGAGGGCTCTTGTTAGTTCATCTGCTACCATTATAGCCTCCTTCCTACTATTATGAGGCTTTCTTGGTGTATGAGAGGCTTATCCATCCGGCTCCGGACTTCAATCTGCCCCATCCATTCTTTTCCTCCACAATAGTGTACTTGTTCTTCTTTCCTGCCACTTCACGGATGGCTCCTACTACACTGTATCCTGTTCCTGCACCGGAGCGGATGTTCAGCACATCACATGTGGTTGTGATGAGATACTCCTTGAAGTCATCATCCTTCTTGGTCTCATCCGGCTTCGGACTTCCATCTCCTGCCTGACTGCTTCCGGTTTCCTTAATTGCATCCAGTATCTTCAGTATCTTTTCACCATATCCAGCTCCTGCCGCCCATCCTTTGCTCTTCGGGTTCTCCTGTATTCCAAGATACTCCACATAAGGAGCACATCCACGGGATACAAGGTCAAAGCGTGGGTCAACACATTCCTGCTTCAGCTTCGTTGTATTGGCGTATGCCTTGAGGTGTTGTATCTGTGCCCGGATGCCAAGCTGTGGCGTTTTGAAACTGTTTCCTGTCTCTCCGTTCTGTGTCACTCCCATACCACAGAAATTATTCTGTGAGAGCTCCACAGCACTTCCGGAGAAGGTGAAGTTGCCTGTCTCAAGACAGCTCTGTGCAAATGCAATGTCACCACGGATATTCTCCGCTTCACCTTCAGACAAATACAGAGGTATCATATCAAGTACGCTCTGTGCAACGCTGCCATTCTTTGCCTTGATGTATGCTGTCATCTGCTCCGCTGTAGCTTCAGATTTTCCGGTTATCTTGGTCATGCTGTCCTTCTGCTCTGTCCCTCCTGAAATAGCTTTCTTGAAGGCATCCCATGTGTGCTTTGTCGAATTATACACATACGGATTAGGACATATCTTTCCGGTCACATCATGGTGACGGATAACATTGGAAGCAGGAACTCCATACTTCTGCATCAGGTACTTAGTCAGTTCAATGGCAGCATTGACAGTTGCCTCTTCAAAGTACCAATCCTTGCTTTCCGCTGACTGACTTCCTTTGTTGCGGACACACATCTCAATGCCTATAGAGTTGCTATTCCTGCACTCTGCATGTTTATAGCTGCTTGCTCCACAGTGCCATGCAATGTCCTCATCCTCAACACTCTGCCATACCTCTCCATTAAAGCCTACAAAGTAGTGTGCTGATGCTCCAAGATACTTACTTGCATAATACTTACAATTTGCCTCTGCTCCTCCAAGAGCCCCTACATAATGGATAACAATGTACTTGATACGCCCTGCGTTATCCTTATTTGTGAAATTGTACGGGGTCAGGAGCTTCTCAATCTTTGGTGCTGCCATTTCTACACACTCTCCTCTCCAAAAAATCCCATGCTGTCAGGGTCTAAACTATTGCGGAACTCTTTGAGTTCCTCTTCCGTCATGTTGCTCACTTTCTCCTGAAGCTCTGCTCTCTGCTCCGGAGTCATGTCCTTGGTGTATTCACTAAGGATGTCCTTGCTCTGTTCTGCCATGATTAGTCCTCCTTTTCCGTGTCATCATAGTCTAATGTGATGGATGTCTTGGTCTCCACAAAGATGCTCTTCCGGATGCCCTCAATGATGGCATCAATCATCTCTTCCGGAAGAAAAGCTTTGATGAGTTCCCCGTTCTTGATACGGTAGATGTACCACAGCTCCACGTCAAAGTCCGGAACTGTTTCCCCTTCAGGAACCAATACAGAGATGAGAGTCTCCTTGTCCTTCTCAAACTCTCCCTTCAGTTTCTTCAGGAGGAGCTTCTTCTGCTTGTCATCCGGCTTGATGCTCATTTCATCAAGGAACTCCTCAAGTGTGGTCTCAAAGGTGTAGTCACCTGTGAAGATTGCCTTCATAGCCTTCTCAAATTTGCTGTCAAATTTGTAGGTTGTCTTGGTCTCCTCTTTGACCTTCATCTTGTATACTCCCTCACCCACAAGCTCCTTCAGCTTGTCCGGGTTCAGGATGTCAAGGCTCATGCTGTCTGTGATGGCAGCACTACCCTCATCACCGTAAAACTTCACATACTTCACATTGTGGTCTTCCATGATAGCCAATCCTCTAGCCTGAAGCTCCGCCTTGTAGCTGTTCATCATAGCCCGGCTCTTCTTCTGTTCACGGTCAAGCCACACACATGCTCCAATGAGCTGTTCATTGGTCATGCTCTTCACTGTCTGCTGTTCCATTACTGTCCTCCTCCTAACTTCTCAAATGCTTTTGTTGCACAGGCTTCACAGATACCCTTCCCATGAAACTCATGCACATCCTCTGTCGTTCCGCAAAAATTACAACGGAGCGTGTACGGTTTTATTCTGATTTCACCCTGATGCTCTTCCACAATCATAGGGTCTTTTGGCTCAATGCCAAGTTCTCTCCTCATTGCCACCGGGATACTGATTGACCCGTGGCTTGTCATCTTCTTGTAAGCTGTACTCATGTGTCTGCTCCTTTCTAGGCATCCAAGATGTCCTTGATATAGTTGTACTGGTCAACCAACTTGTACTCATGCTCACCCTTTTCCCTGACCTCTTCAGAGAACTCACGGAGCCTGATGGCAAGCTTCAGATCCTACAGCCTCAAGTGAGGCTCTTGAGCTCATCCCTTCTCTCTGACAAAGCATGTAGGAGATGGCATCCATGAGGTAATGCTCCCATATAAAGCAGTCACTACTTCTGCCATTCCACTCTTCCCTTGCTTCATCAATGAACTTCTTCCGGTTCAGCTTCGGCTTATCCGGAGGAAGCACCCCTTTGTCCTGCATCCTCTTCTTGAGCTCTGCCCTTGCCTGCTTCTCCTTATTGGTCAACCGTTTATTCTTCGCCACTATATACCACTCCTTCCTCTTATGAGCTGTCATCCGGGTCAAGTTTTCCTGCCCGGAGCTGTTCCTCTAGCGTTTCCATTGCAGCAAGATGGATGTCAAGCATGTTGTTCTTCACATCATCCATATCCAGTCCACGCTTCAGACCTTCCATGCCAACGAACACCTGAAGGAAGCCTGCTATCTGTGCCAACTCCTCAACACTGATGTCCTGTCCCTCAAAGTTGACCTTGTCATCCCTGACTGTCACTATTAGCTTGCAATCCCTCATCCTGCTCCTCCTTCTCCTTCTGCCTCTTCAACATACTCTTCAGAGCTTCAATGAGCTTTGAGCATTGCTGATAGTTCAGCCACTCAACCGCACTGACACCAAACATCTTCTGACACATTCCATTGACCCTTGCAGGCTTGTCCCATCCAAGCTCTTGCGTGAGCTTGTATATCTTCTTCCGTTGGTTCTCTGTGACTTCACTTCCGCTGTATCGGTTCCTTCCACGCTCTGACTTCTTAGCAGAGTCCTTCATGTTACCAAGTACACGGATGACAGTCTGAAGCTCCCTTTTGTTGAGAGCCTTGATACTGTCCTTTCCTGTATGTGCCTGAACAAGAAGATGCAGCTCCTCATCCGTGAGCTTCAGCTCCGGACTCTTGGCAATCCCCCACACCCTCTTGATACTTGGCTGTGACGTATTTCCTGCCATACTATCCTCTCTTTCTCTTATCGTTCCCATTCTCAATGACTCCGCCTCTTGCATACTGCGTCAGGAATGTAGGTATCTGTATATCCTTTCTAGGCTCCGGGATAGTATCTGCACACAGATTGATGTCACAGTATCCATGCTCATTGATTGCTTCATATACGCTCTTCATAATATGTTGAGCAATCTGCTCTTCCTTCTCTCCACTAAGTACAATCTTAATCTCCTTCATAGAACTCTCTCCTTCCTACAACATCATCATGTTGGATGCTTCACTCACAATCTTCATGGTTATACGGGTCTCACCCTTCTGCTTCAGGATACGGAGCACGTTGTTGAGCGTTCTGTCCAACAGACGGAAGCATCCGCTTTGTGTGTTGGTTGCCCGGCTTATCATCTCACCCATGGCAGCCTCATCCACCTCATATCCTTCAAGGTAGTCAACTACTTCATTCTTTGACAGTCCCTTCAGCTTGTAGTAGAAGTCCATCCTGTTAGCAAACCGGGCAAGATTGCCCTTCAGCTCTGTCTCAAGTCTCGGCTCTCCTGCTATGACAATGCCTACATTCGACTGGTCAAAGATACCACGGAGTATCTCCATCTTCTTCTGTGTGTACTTGTTGATGAGCTTGTCTGCCTCATCAATGATGAGTAGGAACCCTTCATTGGTATTGAAAAACTCACGGATGCGGTTGACTCTGCTCCATATCGTTCCACCGTAACCCTTTGGGAGTCCTATACCGTTCTCAATGGCTTCCACCAAGTCCCGGCAAGCCATTGTGTCATCACACTCAATGTATGCCACCCTTGGAAGCTCTGCATATTTCTTCAGGGCGTGTGTCTTTCCCTGACCGGACTTTCCAACGATTATCCCAAGCCCCATGTACTCCTGACATGCCTGACACACACCAATGGTCTGCACAAAGTCTCTGCTCTCAAAGAACTCCACCTTCTTCTTGAGTGTGCCTGCTCCTGTAGGTACGCTGTTCTCCGGTTCCTGACCTTCAGCAACGCCTCCGGTAGCGGCAAGAAACTCTCTGACCTTCTTCTCAAGCTCTGTAGGGTCACTTGCATACTTCCCATTGAGGTACTGACTAAGTGCTGCTCTTGAGTAGTTCATCTTGAGAGCTGCCTCTGCCTTCGTCATCTTCATCTCCGCCAGTCTCTCATTCATCTGCTCTGCCAATGTCTTCTCTGTTTTGTAGGTATTCAATGCTTCCATGTTTACAACCTTCCTTTCCTTCAACCTTATTTCATATTTTCCAAGTACGCCGCCGCAATCGAAAATGCCAACCACGCCAATTCAACCAATGCTATAACTGCCATAACCACAAGGGCAGCTCCAATCAATATCATCCTGACCATATCATCCTCCTATAGCTCTAAGCTTCTTGAGGGCGTTTTCTGCCTGCCTGCTCATGTATTCGCTGTCCGCTTCAGGCTCTTCTCTCTTCTCGGCTCTGAAGCCCTGCTGATAGGTTCTGTCTGTAGGTATCGTGATGACCTTTGCAGCCTTCTCCTGCTTCTTTCCACCTATCATCAGCTCAATACCACCTGTAGTCTCATTGAAGCCAACATACTGCTCATTGAGTTCCTCAAACGGTCTCCTTGCCTCTTCAAGTCTTTCCCGGTCACGCTTCTGCTGTCTCTTCTGCATCTTCAGGTGCTCCTCAAGAGCTTTCTGTGTAACCTTCGGAGCTATCTGAAGAAGCTCCTGACAATATGCTTCACAGATACGCTTGCCCTTTTGGTCAAAGACATACAGGACAGCCATATCATCCGGGTCATACTTGATGTCAACCTTCCGCCCGATATAGTCACAAAGCTCATCAGAGCGGTACTCATATCCCCACTTGGTAATGCCAATGTTACGGACAAGCACGTTCTCTGACTTCATCATCAGCATGGTTGCATAGCTCTTAGGCGGTGCCGCCTTGAAGTATCTGTCCTCATTCATAAAGCAGTCATAAGGCTTCTTATAAGTCTCTCCAATCTTCTTCAGTCCGGAGTGTTCCGTGTGCATGTAGACCGTTGTGAGCCATTCATGCCACTTCTCATAGAACTCTTCCAGTGTCAGGAGTTCTCCTCTCTCAAGCATCCGCTTGATGTCCTTATCCACCTTGTCAGAGGTCTTTGAGCCTGTCAGTGTTCCGGTGTATGACTTCATCCAACGTGTGAACTTATTGCACACGGTACGGAAGAACCTCTCAATCTGACCTTTGCTCCATGGCTCATAAGGAAGAGCCCTGTGGTCATCCTTGATGCCTATACTCTTGTAGAAGCCCATTGTCTCATTGTCAAAGTTCATGCCGCTCCGGTCATTCCTGTCTCTTCCTGTCATGGTCTTGGCTGTGTAGTCCTTACCATTGTCTATGTAGAGATACTCCGGAACTCCGCCCGGCTCTGAATATATCATTTTGAGTAGGCTCTGCTTCAGGATGTCAGAGTTGGCATCCTTGCACATCACATCTCCCATGATGACCCTGCTCCTCATGTCTACCCATGCAGCCAAGTGTGGCTTGATGGCTATAACCTTGCCATTAGGCTGCTTGTAGCTCACCCAACAGTCAAAGGTATGCTCATCACCCATGACAATCTGCATCACCTGAAGCCCCTTGGTGTCTCTGCTTCCTTTCACCATGACCTTATTCTTGTACTCACGGGTACCACGGGATGCAAGGAACCAAGCGTTCCTCATTCCCTCATCCTCCATGAGGTAACTGATGTACCTTGTCACCGTCTGATAGGATGGTATCTTCTCCCACTTGTTGATATTGGCAATGCTTCTCATACAGCATCTCACGGGTTCCTTGGTTCCGGGCAAAGTCCTCATTGAACCATATATTCTTGATAACCTGTTTGACCTCCGGCTTGATACTTGGAAAGCATCCGGTTTCTTTTGGCTTCCGGCACAGGCAGAGAACCTTGAAGAACTCACGCCCTGCTCCGTCTTCCTTCTCAAGCTTGTCCGCCCATGCGGATGCTTCAAGGTATGCCTTGGTGTATCGGTAGAGTGTTCTCTGACCTTTTCCAAGATACTTCTGTGCAAACTCTTCAGCGTACTTTGTCCGGTCTCCTTCGTCATACTGAAGGAACTTTCTGACCACGTTCCCAAGCTCCACAGCCTTGTAGTATCTCTCCTTGTAGTTTTCAATGTACCAATCAACATCAGTATTCACATACCATGGCACTTCCGGCTTCTGCTCATCCTCTTTCTTGTCCGGAAATTCTTCCGTGAAAGATTTCAGCTTCTCCCGTTCCTTCCATGCGTTCCTTGCCTGCTTTGAAAGTGAGGAGACCGCCACAAGTACCACATCTTTTCCGCCATTCTCTGACTTCTCGGTCTTGGTCACAAAGTTCTTTTTATTTCTCTGTGTTCTTCGTGCCATTGTCTGATACTGAACGCCTTCCAGTTCCGCCGCTTCGCTCAATGTGACATATACTTCAGCCAATCAGCTCACCTCCTTCATGCTGCTATTTCAATATCCAGTATCCTTGATATTGCCTCAATGTATTTCTTTCCACTACGCTCACCGACTAAAATCTTATGGATGTACTGCTTATTGCATCCAAGCAAAGCAGCAAGCTCCACCTGTGTCATATTCTTGTCTATGAGCCTTTTCCTGACCTTCCGCCCAAAGGGTGTCAGTCTCGTCTGCTTTGTTGCCATCTGCTCACCTCACATCACAGCTTGTATACCCTCATACCGCAACCATTCAGGTCACAGGTGTATCCTTTTTCTATAAGGGTCTCAATGACTTTTGGAGCCGCCTCATACAGGATGATACCCTGACGGACTGTGCCGCCTACTGTGTATCCTATGGACATCCTGATGGGGCTTGTCTGTTCCTGAAGCTTCAGGAGTATTGACATCAGCTCCACATCACTATCCTTGTATTTCTCCATTACAACCTACCTTTCCAACCAATTACAGGCTCTTTGATATAGTCCTTGTCTTTGGTTTTCCTCCAACCTTCTTCAGAGATACCCGGCTCACTACTTCCAATGAG
>ENA-OOSX01001090-OOSX01001090.1-human-gut-metagenome-genome-assembly--contig:-NODE-1090-length-11366-cov-5.546990_pt1 | contig 11366 bp, 6 predicted proteins | sample MGYA00241315_ERZ501225 | MGnify/ENA primary metagenome ERZ501225 (study PRJEB25962, sample SAMEA2042496) | human gut metagenome | biome: human gut; feature: human-associated habitat; material: faeces... | reverse complement strand
CTGCCGATTCGCTACACATTGGTCACCTTTGTGGAGTGATGATCCTTCGTCATTTCCAACGCTGCGGTCATAAGCCGTTGGCACTGATCGGTGGCGCTACAGGTATGATTGGTGACCCTTCCGGTAAATCGGCAGAACGTAACCTGCTGGACGAAGAAACATTGCGTCACAATCAGGCATGTATCAAGAATCAGCTTGCCAAGTTCCTCGACTTCGAGTCGGATGTACCTAACCGTGCCGAGCTGGTGAACAATTACGACTGGATGAAAGACTTCACTTTCCTCGATTTTGTTCGCGAAGTAGGTAAGCACATCACTGTAAACTATATGATGGCGAAAGACTCTGTGAAACGTCGTCTGAATGGTGAAGCACGTGATGGATTGTCATTTACTGAGTTCACTTACCAATTGCTTCAAGGATATGATTTTCTTCATTTGTATGAAACAAAGGGGTGTAAGCTCCAAATGGGTGGTTCTGACCAGTGGGGAAACATCACTACCGGTGCCGAATTGATCCGCCGTACCAATGGGGGAGAGGTGTTCGCATTGACTTGCCCGCTGATTACAAAGGCTGATGGTGGTAAGTTTGGTAAAACAGAATCCGGAAATATCTGGCTGGACCCTCGCTATACTTCACCATACAAGTTCTATCAGTTCTGGTTGAACGTAAGCGACTCCGATGCCGAACGTTATATTAAAATCTTCACCTCCATCGAGAAAGAAGAAATTGAAGCATTGATTGCCGAACATCAGAAAGCTCCGCATTTGCGTCTTCTCCAGAAACGTCTGGCTAAGGAAGTGACTGTGATGGTTCATTCTGAAGATGATTATAACGCAGCAGTAGACGCATCGAACATTTTATTCGGTAATGCGACTTCGGAAGCTTTGCGCAAACTGGATGAAGATACGCTGCTTGCTGTATTCGAAGGAGTGCCTCAATTTGAGATTTCCCGTGATGTATTGGCAGAAGGAGTAAAGGCTGTTGATCTATTCGTTGATAATGCGGCCGTATTTGCGTCGAAAGGTGAAATGCGTAAATTGGTTCAGGGCGGTGGCGTTTCGCTGAATAAGGAGAAGCTGGCAGCCTTTGATCAGGTAGTTACGACTGCTGACCTGCTCGACGAGAAATATCTGCTTGTTCAGCGCGGCAAAAAGAACTATTATCTGCTGATTGCAAAGTAATAATGCATGATTCATTCGATAGAATATAAAAAAGTGAACGAAATATTTGGAGGTTTGCTTGCAAACCTCTATCTTTGCACCGCTTTTTAAGAGAAAGCACATAAGTTTGGACTATGGTGTAATGGTAGCACAACAGGTTTTGGTTCTGTTTGTCCAAGTTCGAATCTTGGTAGTCCAACGAAGAAAAGCCCTGAAAGAGATATCTTTCGGGGCTTTTTCTTTTTTTGTGGATGCAAAGTCACTTCTTAAGTCATTAGAACGTTCACATACGGAACAACAACATGATGATTTCTATAGTTTGGTTGCAAAAGCGGAGGAAGATGCCTTGAAGAAGTATCTCTCTATTAGGATGTAAGAAATTTGTTATAGCTTATTTGTACGTAATATTGACTGTTTCGATGTTTGCCTTACTCATCTTTGAATAGACTTCTATATTGTTAGCAACAATATATTTACATTTCTATAATAAATCCAAATACCGTTTTTAATAAATAGTGAGAGAGTTTATTAAGAACGGTATCTGAGTTTATTAGAAACTATTTTCAGAGAATTATTGGAATATGTGGGATTTATATATACAAAATGGGAGAAAATCAATACTGATTTTCTCCCATTCGGTTCTTCCATATATGGAAATATATGTTTTGATAATGTGTTATTATGTCTTGATTTTTATATAACTCATATTGCTTTTTTCTTTTTCTGTTCCTCAAAGATACAAAATAAAAAGAGGAAAGTCAATAGCTAATCTTATTTTAATGGAAGTATAAGCAGAAAACGTGCGCCATTGGTGTAGCTCTTGTCTACTTTGACTTCTCCATGTAATCGTTCGGCTATGGTGCGGCATATATTCAGTCCCAGTCCTGATCCCTGTTTGAACTCATCCAACTTCTTGAAGCGTTCGAATACACTATCCATCTTGTCGGCAGGGATGCCCGGCCCGGTGTCGCTGACAGAGAACGTGATTCTGTCGGGATACTCGGTCAGTGAACAATGCAGATGGATTTCCCCTTTTTCTGTGTGCTTCTCTGCGTTGGTAAGGAAGTTGATAAGCACTTGTTGCAGGCGTTGTTCATCTGTGGTGATCTGGAAATCGTCTGCCACTTCGGAGGTATAATAAAGCTTCACTCCTTCCGCTTTTCGATCCATTACGGTAGAGAGTATGAGCCTGCACATTTCGTTGCAATGGCAGGAAGTCAGGTTCATGGTGTATTTGCCGCTTTCCAGTGCGGAAAGGTCAAGAATATCGTTGACAAGCGTGGTGAGCAGTTCGGAGTTGTGTTGGACGAGCGAGCTGAATTCTAGCTTTTCCTCATCTTCCAATGGCAGATCCGGGTTGGATAATAATTGTGAGAATCCTACGATGGCATTGAGCGGGGTACGGATTTCGTGGCTCATGTTCTGCATGAAATGAGTCTTCATCTTGTCTGCCTGTTCGGCACGGTCGCGGGCAATCGTCAGTTCTTCGTTCTTCTCTTGCAGTTGTCTGATTGATTTTCTGCGTAGATAAAGGTAGAGCGTGAGGGCTATGGCAAAGAAACAGAAGAATATCAGGATGAATTTCAATATCATCAGCTGGCGTTCGGATTCTGCCTGTTTAGCTACCATAAGACTCTGTGTACGTTCGGTTTCCGCTTTGAATTGTGCGAGCTCCAGGTTACGGTTTTTTAGTAGTAGCTCGTTATTTTCGGCGTTCATCTTCTCGATTTCCACTTGCGATTTCGTTTGCTGCAGTTCGAGCGTTGTCTTTTGCAGGTTTAATTGTGTGTTTTCCAGCTGCAAGGCTTGCGCTTTTCTTTTCAGTTGTTCGTTGCCGATACGCACATTCAGTTCCGACAGGTCGGCAGTCTGTATGAGTTGGTTCAGAGAATCCTGTAAACTCTGGAGCTTCTGAAGCGCTTGGTAAGCGTCTTTGTACTTCTGCTCTTTTGCGTAAATATTTGCCTGAAAAGCTATTCTCTCATGTAAGATAGAGGTGGAGTCGGCGAGAGCATGCGCTTTATCATATTGTTGGTTGAGTATATAATTGTATATCTTCAACTTATTCAGTTCATTCCTTCTGGTTTCACCATGTTTTTCGGTCGCTTTTAAACATTCCTGATAATAGCTTTTGAATTCCTCCTCCCTGTCGAGCGCGTATAAAAGTGTGCATTTACGCAGCATACAGGCATATTTGTTGGTTGAAGTCTTGGCACACTTGATTCCTTTCTCGGCATTTTCGTAGGCTGCTTCATATTGTTTCAGGTTTTGTTGGAGCATGGATATGTTCCAGTATATATAAGATATATCCTGCTCAGGGAGCTTCTCCTGTGTGTATACCAGCGATTGTTGGTAGTAATCCAGTGCCGTCCGGTTTTCCCTGCGCGCAAAGTAAATGTTTCCCATCATTCGCAGGCAAGTGGAGATACCGTAGGGATAGTCGTCGGCAAATGCCTGTTCTTTAGTCAATTCAGCCTCCTGGAGCGCACGCAGGGTATTACCTGTGTTCATCAGGTAATTAACTTTGTAGATGCTGCCAAAGTAGTAATATTGCAGGTAGTTGTTCTTTCGGGATATCTCCTGAAGCCTGCTGATTGCTTTCTCCAGTAATTCCGTTTTCCCATTATTGAAATAGTAGATTACCGGAATGGTAAGAGCGAGGCATTGTGCCTTTTTATCGTTGATCCGGATGGCTTTGGTATAGATAGTATCAGCTATTTCCAGTCCGGTTGCGTTGTTACGGTGTTTAGTTGCCTCCTCATAAAGTAGATAAAGAGAGTGGTCTATCTTGTACGGATTGTCCTGCGCCTTGGTTGGAAGGAGAGATCCGATAAAGGTGAACAACAAACATATACTGATATACCTGACTATTTTCATCTTGATTACTATGGATTTACAGTGTTCTTATTGTTTATTTATGGCATTGTTATATTCGTATTCTTTGGCGGGAATCACCCACATCCAGTTGTTGGCGTCTTCCGGGTTGATAGTTACGGCTGCGTTGGTCATGTAGTTTCCTCCGTCTTCGAAGGTGTGGCGTACGATGGTGTCTTTGCGCCGTTTGAAGTCAAACCAGCTGAATCCTTCGCCCCATAGTTCGATGCGGCGGTAGAACTTTATTTCGTCGAGCAGTGCCTGACCGCTCTTGTCGCAAGTATATTGAGGGTCGCGTCCGCTGTCGCGGATCAGTTCTTTCAGTAATTGCCTTGCTTCCGCTTCTTTTGAAGGCGTCAGGTGGCAGTTGGCTTCTGCTTCGATGAGATACATCTCCGAACTGCGGAAAAGATTGAAAGGCATGGCACCTACTTTGTCGATACACTTAAATTTGAACGACATATAAGCGTATATTTTTGCCGAAGTATTCAGGTCGGGATGCAACCCTTGGGCGTAACTGGTGAGTGCACTTCCGCCCAGACCATTGTTTGTTATACCACCCGTGTTATAAGTATATTCGAGCGGATCGAGAAAAAGTCCCCTGCGGATATCACTTTCCGGTAATGCATCGTACAGTTCACGGTTGATACAGGCCGGATAAGTGCATACAAGAGTAGAGGAGGAGTTGTATGCAAGGCGTGCGGCGAGGGATGAGTTTCCCAGCGATTCTTCTTCACTGTCATAGATACTCCATATCCATTCGCGGTTGACGGTACTGAATCCGTCGAAATATTCATCGGCATTCATAAGCGGATAACCGGCACGTGCTAGTGCAGCGTAATGGGCGGCAGTACTCCAATCCTCACGGGTGAGTGCGGCACGGGCATAGGTGGCGTAAGCGGCATTCACATTGATTTTGTGATTCTCGTCTTCTTTGCGGGCAATTCCGGATGCCTGATAATAGGTGATGGCCTGGTTAAGGTCGTTGTAAATCTGTTCGTAACAGGCCAGCATAGAAGAAAGAGGACAGTCGCCGGTAGAAGATGTATTGAGCCGGAGAACCACCCCTTCAGCACTGCCGTTTTGCGAATCGCACCAGCGTGGCGAGTAGAACTGCAGCAGTTGCAGGTAACAATAGGCACGGTAGGTTAGTGCCTGCGCATAAATATATTTGAATTTATGACTACCTTCGGGGTCGACATAATTTATAATAGCGTTGGCATTACTGATTACTTTGTAGTAATAATGCCACATATACTCCGTGTAACTACTGGTAGGTATGGCATGAGAAGCCCCGTTGAATATCGTATAGAAATTGTTGCGGGGACAATACATGTCAGCCCCCTGATACTCGGCATACATCAGTTTGACAGATCCTTCACCGTTGAATGACACGCCATCGAGTTTATTAGTGGGGTAAGTGGTTTTCATCAACTTCTCCAATCCGCTGACAGCATAGGCAGCGTACGCTTCATCCTTGAATAAATCGGCAGGAGATACCTGATTGGTAGGGGCGGTATCCAGATAGTCGCTGGCGCAGGAGTAACACAACAGCGTCAGGAGCAGGCAGAATCCTATGGAGTGATTCAGGAATTTCATGTGTATGGCTTTTTTCTTCATAAGGCTATAAGTTAATGTTGACTCCGAACGAGAAAACACGGGCGATACTCGTATAATTGTTGACGATTCCGTCAAAAGTCTGTACCGGGTTCAGCCCTTTGCGTTTGCTGAACAGGGCGACATTCTCTATGGCAGCATGCAAACGGATGCCGCCGAGTGTCAATCGTTTGCTCCATGTGGCGGGCAGGCGATAGGAGAGGGTGATGTTCTTGATGCTTAGATAGTCACCGCTTACAATATAGCGTGTAGATGCTTTCTGGCTGTTATATCCATTGATCGTTGCATCCAGATTCACTTGCGGAATACCCGATGGATCGAGACGGTTGGGCGATGTGGGCGTCATGCCTTCGGGGATTGCTGTCCATGCATTCAGTAAATCGGGAGTCAATGAATGTACGCCTACCGATGTCAGAGTCTGATAAGGCTGGTCGAAGACTTTGGAACCGCAACTGAAAATCATCAGGGCGGACAGAGTCAGGTCTTTCCAGCGGAGAGAGGTGGTGACCGAGCCGTTTATCTTCGGTAATGAACTGCCCGACCAGTCTTTGCGTGCATATCTCGGGTCGCCTGTATAATATTGTCCGTTGATGTCTACCCAACTGTCTGTCGGAATCGGATTTTTACCTTCGGTGCTCTCTTCTCCGTTTACGGGTGTTTTTCCATCCTCTCCGGCAATGTAATAAGCGTTGAAGTCCGGCAGATATACACTGCGACCTGTCATCTGGTCTACGCCAGCATACTGGTACAGCCAGAATTCATAAATGCTGTGTCCCTCTTTGAACTTCTGGAAATCTCCGTTCGTAATTCCCTCTTCCCGATCTTTATCCGGCAGTTTTCCGATCTTGTTTTTCACTTTGGAAAGGTTCAAACCTACATTCCATTCCCATTCCCGGTTGCGGATGATATCCCCGTCGGCAGAGAATTCCCATCCTTTATTGGAAACGTCTCCAATGTTTCGCCAGACGGTGGAAAGGCCTGTCGATGAGTCAGTGGCACCGGCAGATAGTGGTTGGATAAACTTGAACAGCAAGTCGTCCGAATGCTTGTTATAGTATTCGAAACTTAGGTTCACACGGTTGAAAAGACGAGTTTCCAGACCGATATTCAGCGAAGAATTCGTTTCCCATTTTAGTTCCAGGTTTTCGTTCTGCACTTTGTAGTAAGCGGCTTCTCCACCGTTGACGGCAGAGCCGTAGAGAGACATCCACTGGTACAGGCCATTACTGCTTCCGAAGTTATCGTTTCCCACTTGCCCGTAAGAAACCCGTAACTTGAGGCGGTTCAGCCACGACACGTTTTTCAGGAACGCTTCGTTGGAAAGCATCCAGCCGATACCTACGCTCCAAAAGTTACCCCAGCGATGGTCTGTATGGAAGATGGAGGAACCGTCGCGCCGGAAAGAAGCTTCGGCAAAATAAGTTTCGTTGTAGTCATACCGGGCCCGTGTGAAGTGACCCTCTGTACGATAGGTGTCTTTATATCCCTCACTGTAAGTTGTGGTGGTGAAATTTGAAAGTTCGTCTATTCCGGGAAAGCTCTCATTCTTTTTCTGTATGGCGTCGAAATTAAGCTTGTAATCATAGTTCTCGTGCCCCACCATCCATTCTACGAAATGCCTGCCGAACTGGTGTTTCCATGCCAGTAGCTGTTGCAGGGTGTATTCCTTATATTCCTGATCGATCTTGCTGATAAAACCAGTGTCCTTGTAAGCGCCTATTTCCGCATTTCCGTATTGGCTGTCCTCGATATTGCGCAGGCTGATATTGCCTTTCAATGAGAATGTAAAATCGCGTAGGAAAGAAACGTCCACATAGGCATTTCCTTGCAAGGTATTGGCAGCGTTCCACAACTTGTTCTTTTCGCTTTCCCACAGTAGATGGCGTCCATTGCTGGCGGCATCCGATTCCGAACGGCTTTCCGAACCGTCATCATATTGTTTTCCGCCTTCTTCGTTCAGGATATAATCTCCTTTGGAATGAAGCAATGAGCCGTCGCTGGCAAATACATCCTCTGTATAGTGGAGGTGCACCGGATAGATAGGTGCTATTCTCCGTGCAAAGTAAAATGCATTCGACAGGTTATTGGATTGCGCACTTCCGGCGGCTCCTATATCCCAGTTCGTTTTCTGGTGAGTGCCTCCGAGCGACAAGCCCGTTTTTAGCCATGGGCGTGGGGTGAAGTCAGCGTTGAGTGAGCCGCTAAGACGATTGAAATCACTTTTCCTGGTATATCCGTCTTCATTAAGATAGCCTAGCGAGAAACGGATCCGGTTCTTTTCATTGCCGGATTCTCCGCTTAGGTTGTATTCCTGGCGGTGACCGTTACGTGTGTAGGGAGAATACCAGTCGAGATCGTCCTTATATCCGTCCAGTATCCGGGCGTCGGATGCCAGATGACCGTTTGCATCGAAAAGGGCATTATCGGCTTTGTTATAGATGTTGATTCCTACTTTGCTGATAATGTCATTGTTGGTGGCGATGGTCGCTTCTTCGGGACTACTGCCGTTGCTGATAAGCTGGTTGCGATACCCCTGCCACATCGTTTCCATGAATTGATTGGCATTCATACGTTCGTAATCACCCTGTCCACGCGCGCTGAAGCCGTGGCGAATGTCCAGTTGAAGAGAAACTCCCTGTTTCTTCGCCTTTTTGGTGGTAATTAAAATCACACCATTCGAAGCCCGGCTACCGTACAATGCGCATGAAGCAGCATCTTTCAGTACGCTGACGCTTTCTATGTCTGCCGGATTAAGATCGGTGATCCATCCCGTATAGGGCATACCGTCTACCACGTAAAGCGGCTTATTGCTTCCGTTCACCGAACTGTATCCCCGGATCCGGACTTCCGCTTCGATACCAGGCTGCCCCACTCCGTCAATTGTCTGTAGCCCCGGTACTGCTCCGTTGAGCACGGAGATAACAGAACTGACCGGACGCATTTCGATTTGCTTACTGTCCACTACGGAAACAGCCCCGGTAATTGATCTTTTGAGGACAGTGCCATACGCTACCTGCACTACTACTTCATCCAGTTCGTTCACGTTCGGACGCAACCGGATTTCCATCATATTATGCCGGGCAGGCACTTCGATAGTTTGGTATCCTATGTAAGAAATAACCAGCATTTGCTGTCCGGGGAGGGTTGGTTGAAGACTAAACTTTCCATCCAGATCTGAAATACAGCCTTGCCGACTGCCTTTCACTGTGACAGAAGCACCTGTCAATGGTTCCCGGCTTTCCTCATCAATGATGATTCCTGTTATATTTTTTATTTGGGCATAAGTTAGGTTAATGGATAGAAGCATGTAAATGCATATCACTCCTATCTTTATTAAAGTATCTTCTGTCCGTCTTTTAATAATTGTCATAAGTTGTATATCTTGACGTATTTGTTGATTTTGCTTGCTATTTAAACATTTACAAAACTAATATATTATAATTAGTGTTATAATACATTGCCTCCTATTTATGCAATTTTAACGGTGTAGACTGCTAATTATTAGCTGAATTGGCAAATTAGATACTTTTTCTTGTTCTATATTTTATATTATTTGTTCTTGCGGCTCGAGAGATAGAGGCTTCTTTCTTTTTTTCATTGCATTAAGTAGAAATCTCTCCCAAAACGTATTATAGTTCGTTAAAAAAGTATACATTGCACGGATTCTGGACATTTTTGGTGGATAATTGGAACAAAATTGCAAGGTAAACCCGTTTTCTTTTGCTATTTTTGCATCGTGTACGTAAACGAAGTGCACGTAGAATAGAGAACTTATTCAATAACTATAAATAAATAAGGTATGAAAACGAACTATGAAATTCGCTATGCTGCGCATCCGGAAGATGCAAAAAGTTATGATACAACAAGAATTCGCAGAGATTTCTTAATCGAAAAGATATTTGTCCCCAATGAAGTAAATATGGTATATTCCATGTACGACCGTATGGTGGTAGGTGGTGCGCTTCCGGTAGGAGAGGTGCTGACGCTCGAAGCGATTGATCCGCTGAAAGCTCCGTTCTTCCTCACCCGTCGCGAAATGGGTATCTACAATGTTGGCGGTCCCGGTATTGTGAAAGCAGGCGACGCAGAGTTCGAACTGGACTATAAAGAAGCTCTTTATCTGGGTTCGGGCGACCGCGTAGTGACTTTCGAAAGCAAAGACGCTACTCATCCTGCTAAATTCTACTTCAACTCACTGACTGCACATCGCAATTATCCCGACCGTAAGGTGACGAAAGCCGATGCCGTAGTAGCTGAAATGGGTTCTTTGGAAGGTTCCAATCACCGCAACATCAATAAGATGCTGGTGAATCAGGTGTTGCCTACCTGCCAGTTGCAGATGGGTATGACGGAACTCGCTCCGGGAAGTGTGTGGAACACGATGCCGGCACACGTACACAGCCGTCGTATGGAAGCCTACTTCTATTTCGAAATTCCCGAAGATCATGCTATCTGCCACTTCATGGGTGAGGTAGGCGAGACGCGTCACGTATGGATGAAAGGCGATCAGGCCGTTCTTTCACCCGAATGGTCAATCCACTCGGCTGCTGCTACCCACAACTATACCTTTATCTGGGGAATGGGTGGCGAGAACCTCGACTACGGCGATCAGGACTTCTCGTTGATTACAGATTTGAAATAACAACTACAATAGTTTTCCTAATTTAATAACAAAAAGAATTATGAATCAGTTTTTGAATTTTTCTTTGGAAGGTAAAGTAGCTCTCGTTACAGGTGCTTCTTATGGTATCGGATTTGCTATTGCTTCTGCATTTGCAGAACAAGGCGCTAAAGTTTGTTTTAACGACATCAATCAAGAGTTGGTAGACAAAGGTATGGCTGCTTATGCTGCAAAAGGTATCAAAGCTCACGGTTATGTATGCGACGTGACAGACGAACCGGCTGTTCAGGCGATGGTTGCTACGATTGCAAAAGAAGTAGGTACAATTGATATCCTTGTAAATAACGCGGGCATCACAAGGGACAATCTGGTGATGAAGATGTCCGAGGAGGACTTTGACGCAGTGATCCAGACCAACTTAAAAGGTGTATTTAACTGCATTCATCATATCTCCCGTCAGATGTTAAAGCAGAGATCCGGAAGGATCATCAATATCTCATCTGTATCCGGCGTTCTTGGAAATGCAGGACAGGCAAATTACAGTGCAAGCAAAGCCGGAGTGATCGGTCTTACCAAAAGTGTGGCAAGGGAGCTTGCGTCGAGAGGGATCACATGCAATGCAGTTGCACCCGGATTTATCGAAACAGAGATGACAGAAGCTATGCCGGAGGCTTCCAGGGAAGCGGTAAAAAAACAGGGCAGGTGTCAGATGTGGCCGGTGTGGCTGCATTTTTAGCATCGGATCTGGCAGATTATATCACCGGACAGGTGATCTCCGTGGACGGCGGCATGCACATGTAAAGAATATATATCATGAGGAGAACAATATGGCAAAAAGACGCGTAGTGGTAACGGGAATGGGAGCAGTCACACCGATCGGACTGAGTGTGGATGAATTCTGGCAGAGTATAAAAGCACAGAAAACCGGGTTTTCTGAAATTACAAAATTCGACACCACTAATTATAAATGTAAGCTTGCAGCAGAAGTAAAAGAGTTTGATGCAAAAAATTATATGGATGCAAAAGAAGCAAGGCGCATGGAACTATTCAGCCAGTATGCCGTGGCGGCAGCGAAGGAGGCAATTGAGGATGCC
>ENA-OOSX01001074-OOSX01001074.1-human-gut-metagenome-genome-assembly--contig:-NODE-1074-length-11565-cov-1.569592_pt1 | contig 11565 bp, 8 predicted proteins | sample MGYA00241315_ERZ501225 | MGnify/ENA primary metagenome ERZ501225 (study PRJEB25962, sample SAMEA2042496) | human gut metagenome | biome: human gut; feature: human-associated habitat; material: faeces... | reverse complement strand
TATATCCACCTCCTGCACACATATTATAATGAGAGTGTACATAAATCAATCGACCAGCAGTAGAATTGCAGAATATTAGCACATAATTCATCAAATAATCTCCCCATCATGAGCTCGACCGTGCTATCCGCTGTGGAAATAATACCGGTGCTTCTGTCTACAATGATAGAGGCATTCTCTTCTTGTAAAATACAAAAATTGTCAAATTTTAATAGTTTCTGCATTTCAGTGCATAAACTTAATTTTTTTCATGAGTTTATGCTTACTCTTTCCATGTTGATTTCAATTGCGATATTTATGTTACTGGTTCGAATGCTTATATGCTCTCCTCTGAATATGCTACCTATTTATCAGGCAGATGCGTAGAAATAAAGATGCTTCCATTGTCCTTCTCTGAATTTTTAACATTCCATGATTTTGAAATAAGAGAAACCAAAAGTGCGTTAGGTGGCACACGCAAGCAAGCATTTGATAAAACCGGCGAACACTATGAACTCCAAGCGCTCACACTGTTCAGGCCTATGTGAATGCGCTACTGGAAGCATACTTCTTCTATGACATCAAGAGATTTGATATTAAAGGAAAGGAATTCTTACGTACTCTTGGAAAGTATTACATCGTTGATATCGGACTTAGAAACTATCTGCTTGGATTCAGGGATCGTGATAGCGGACATGCAATAGAAAATGTTGTTTACTTTGAACTGCTACGTAGAGACTATGATGTCTCTATTGGTAAAGTGGATAATTCCGAAGTGGATTTTATCGCAACAAAAGTAGATGACAAACTTTATGTTCAGGTCACAGAGTCCATGTATATCAATACACCGGTACCGGTGGCGAGGAAAAAACTATCAAACATCCGCTGTATCGACTGATTCACGATGAACCAAATCCGGAAATGCTAACATCTAATCCACAGCCTAAACCCTACCGCAATTTTCCGGCCATCCACTTTTTCTCCAATCAGACCAAAAAGTAGATATGTTTCCATATAATAAAACCGAGCTTTCCGCAAGGCTTCTCTAATGATGCTAACTAAGCAAAAAATCCGGAAATGCGCTACTTTTCAGCCTTTATTTATCTTTTCTTGACAGCAAACACACCGTCTCAACTGTATTACCACTTTCCCACAAAATCTAACCTTGACGATATCATCCACAAATATCATTTAGCGAACATGCATCTCTTATTATATTTATTTCAGATGAATAATAACCTGCATCCATTAATGAATCCTAAACTCATCCAAAATAACAGCCGCCTGCTCATAATTTAAATTGATCAATATTTCAAGTATATCTTCATATGCTTCAATAAGTTCTTGATCCTGTTTAATTTTATCACTATATGTAATAAAGGATTTAAGGATAATCAACTGTACTATTGCTTCTTGTTCTCTTATTGATTTTTTAAATTTATTTACCTCAGATTTTGCATTTTGAAAGCTATTTCTAATAGAAATTAATATTTCTGGCAGCAATTCATCCATATGCATTTGGTAAATCGTTCTCAACAGTTCCTTTATGTGATATTTTCCATACTTTGTAAATTGCTTATTCAAAAATTGCTTATCTACGTATGAATAATTTGTTTTGATTTTACTCCAGTCTCCCGTGCAATATCTCGTTACAGAAAGCATAAGAGATTTATATAACTGTATTCGAACATACTCCTCATCAATGTCATTTACTTTTTTCTCAATATATAGAATTTTCTTTTTACATATATTTCTTCTTTTTGAGTCAACATATGAGTCAAAAAATTCACATAAAAAATTGCCAAAGATATCTTGATAGAACTCAATTGTATCTGTTGTAAATTTTGTAAAATCAATCTCTTCAAATAATATATCGATTGCCATTTTTGCATCATCTTGGGTTTGAATCATTTTCCACTGAAACAGCTCTATGATTTCATGTTCTTGGTAAACATCAAAAATTTCGTGAGCATTATAATTTCTTTTAGTATATTTCCAAATATCAATCACACATAGCAAAATTTCATGAATAACCATTCTAAAAGATTCATTCGTAAAATTTAGGCCGCAATTTGCAACATAGCATATTGTAGATATATCATAGTTACTCATATCAAAAACATCTATCTCTAAAGATTCTTCCTGCAGCAGATACCTATCTATTATCTCCTCTTCGCGACTAGTATAACAATTTCCATCATCATCTTTGATATAACGATCTATTCCTGACAACTTAGGTTGCATATTAGGATTAAATATAAACTCCTTATCTTTCTTACTCACTTTCAAATAATTAGCATTATATTTTTGATGTTCCATCTGATCTTCAGATAATTTAATAATTGTATTAAATACCGCTTGTGCCAAAGTCTCGTGATTAGCTAAATATCTCTTCACGTATTTAGCCATTTCATCAATAACACCATGTTGCCCCTTATACATCAAACAATCCAACACAATTTTCTTTATTTTATTTTTTATCCCAATAGCAACGTCATTTTCCAATTGATTCAATAAAACTGGCATAAGTGCAATATCTGCCAAAAAGTTTCCATTAGAAAACAATTTCTCTATTCCGTTAATCCATATTGTGCAAAACTTTTCCCTTTTCTCATTTTCTAATTCTTGATGATTTATTGCACTAGCAATTAAAAGTATCAAAAGATTTTCATATTGAAATGCCATATCAGTATCCTTCATCAATTCTAAAATAACTTTAATTGCATCAAGAGTTGATGGCAAGTCAATCTGCCCAGACACCATATTATCATTACACTTTTTAATCGCCGCATTTAATCTCTGCTTAGGTTTATTGAATTCTTCTTGTCTTAGAACAATTTTTTCTGCTTCCCCTGATATTTGGGGTTCTAACATAATTATATTGTCAGTTATCTTGGTTGCTTTTGCACCACGCATATCCATTTTTTGAATCTGTAAATAGTCCTGTGCATTTTCTGCATCATTTTTTATAATTGAATATAAATAATCAAGAATTCCATAGCATTTATCCTGAACCATTGAATCAAAATATATCTGTGTATGAGATACATATTCTTGTATACTCAAATCACATTTTTTATCCAACTCATATCTATCTTTAAGCTCAGGTATCCCCATGGTCTTAAGAATTTGCCTTTCGAGCAACTCTTTTGTCGGATTTTTTTTGTACAACATATATCTTGTGGTATCCCAATGAACAAGTTCTATGCTTGTAGCCAAATCCAAAGCATAACCCGGTAATTCGTTTTCAAAGTGCATTCCTATACTCTCAATGATTGTAAGCAATACTATATTATTTGATTTTGAATAAATAGTTTCTTTGACATAATTTGCAAATGCAACAGTGAATTCATGATCCTTTTTACAAATCTCCAAACTGCTTATTATAGCCTCTTTAAGACAAAAAATAACATCTCCTATTAAGGTAGGTACATTGTGATCTCTAATCCCTGCAAGCCACATATTTCCATTTCCCCAATATTCCTTTATTGCATTACTCTCACTAATTTTTACTTTGATTTTTATTACATATTCAGGATTATTAGTTGCATATTCTAATATTACCCTATTTATAAATTGAATTGCCCAATGAAATCCCACTTTAAAATTCAATCGAAACAGATTCCATAAAAATGCATTCTCGTACACTGTTCTATATAAATAATTATAATGTTCAGCTTTCTCACTTAATCCATATTCAAAACCCTTAGACAATCTATCGGCTCTATAGAAATCAAATTTCTCTGCATCTACTTTTCCACGTAACCATAGTATATCAGCTATCGAACACAATTCGCTTGCTAATCCAGTTACCAAAGCAGGATAAGCATTCTTCAATGTCCATTCCATAATATCTTCTGACTTACGCATACTTTTTCTATTTCCATTAATATAATTATTAATCAATGTATTAAAAAACTTTTTTAACCACTCTTCTGAGTTATCTGCCATTCGATAAAGTGCTTCCAAGCAAGACGATATTTCATCTATGATTTTATAATAGTTTTCTTGCTCAGATTCCTGCAACGAATATTCCACATAATATTCCATCATAGCGCATGCATCTGAAGCAATAACTGCCACTTTATCTTCTTGTTTCGCATAATCCAAGCATAACTTAACTATATCATCTCTTCCGATTATATTTTTCTTATATATTTCTTCGTTTTTCAAAAGTCGAATAATACATGGTCTTCCATTACCAATTGGGGACAATTTCATTTGTGGTGATTCTTGTCTAATATGTAATAACTCACCTTCAAATGCGAACAAATTAATATTCTTCACAAAGTCGAACAACATGCCTTGTTCCAGAATCTCCGACCCTTGTTCTTCGAAATAATTATCACAAAACCTTGACTTAACAATTCCAATTTCTGTTTGCCTTTTCCAACTTTGCGGAATCTCATCAGAAAAAGTAAGGCTATATAAAAACTTATCTCTATTTACCTGTATAAACATTTTATTTGAAATCCAAATCTGATACCGTCTATACACACATCGCCCAAGATTTTCTATTTCATCATAGAAGGTCTTATACTTCCCTTTGCACAAATCAAAAGCTTTATCAAAATAATGTTCAAAGCAAATATCTTCGAAAATATCATATTTCAGTCTAATATAATCTCCTTGTTGAGCAATTACACCTTCTGAAAGCAATGCATGCATTATGTCTCTATCTATATCGTCCTTATGAATACCCAACATAAATTTTCTAGCTCTTTCAAACACAATCTTCTCAACAGTTTCAATAACTTTGTTACTGAGTATGCCATACATTCGAGATTTTTCCTCCAAACATATTATGTTTTTCCAAATATATTCTCTTAGAGAATTTTCATCACCTATATTATCAATATCCATCGAATTACTAACTATCAAGTTTATATAAAAGGGCGATTTTAATAAATCAACATATGAATTTGTTTTATACATTTTATGAATAATCGGATATTGCTTCATAAGCAATGCAAGTTCATCTTCTGTTATATCGCCAACTTCATAAATTTTTATTGAAAAATTTGTTTCCAGTTTAATAAAAGCATTTTTATCACTCGTTCTACAAGATGTTACTATGTACACATTTTGATATTCTGCCGCCATATCATACAAATACTGTAATAATTCAAATTTTGTTTCGGCACAGTCCGCAATAAACTCGAGAGCATCAATAAAGAATATTAATTTCTTTCCATTAATACACTCTAAAACGTCTTGGATACAGCAACCCCAAATGTCGTCAATATGACTTTCTTCCAAAAATCTTTCAGCACGAGCATATAAAACCAATTTTTCATTTTCAACATATTTTTTGCATAAAACAGATTTACCGCTACCAGCTCCACCTTGTATTGAAATATATCGCTCATTGTCTTTTGTTATTTTTTCAAGAAATTCATTTCTATCGATTTCATACTCTCCTTTAATCAATCCTTCAATATTTTTCAACCCTGAATTACTAAGTTCCAATGCACCTTTAAATTTTCTGATATTAATATTAAAGTTCTCATACTCATCCTTTAATACCTTGTATAATTTCTTCTGAAAATTAAGATCATTTTGTGCTTTAGTTATAATATCATTTGTAGTAATCAAATTATCTTTAATAGTAAATGAAATACTCCCAATTTGATTATCCCCACTATACTCTCTCACCTTATCAATACTATTATTACTAAGTACAAAAAATACAATATTCTTTAAGTCCGAGCATTTTTTATCTTTTGAATCCCTTATCTTTTCCAATGTAGTTTTTATTTTTGTTGGTACATCTTGTACAGTACTTACCTGCACTAAAAGTTCTCTGTTTTCTGATATCAAATCTACATATGGATAAGTTGCCGTCTCGTCATTCAGATTACTAAACTTCTGTCCGAACCATACATTACATACCTCAATCGCAAATAACTCAAACATTTTTGCAGCATCAAATAATCCGTTTTTATTTGCCATTTTGATTTTTTCATCATATGAAGACATATATTCAATTATGAAACCCATTCTTTCGTTTGAATTCAACATATATTCAATGCTCCTTATCCGTTAGTTTCTTTTAAAATATTTACCTGAGTTCATTCTCAATTTCTTCTATCGTTGGCATAGAAGCTCTATATTCCACAGGCAATAAATTTGACAACTTATACTCAGATATTCCTATCGGTTCTTTTGAACTATTTACCACATATTTTGCAAGGATATTATTTTTGCTTTTGCATATAATCAGACCAATTGTTTTTGCATCAAAATCTGTCTTGACCAAATCATCCACAATATTCACATATGTACCAATCTGTCCAATGTCTCTCGATGTAAAAGCTACTATTTTAACTTCAACAACAACGTAACAATGCAAATACAGATGATAAAATAAAAGATCTATTTTTTCCTCTGTTCCTTCAATCGGTATTGTATATTCTCTTCCAACAAAAGCAAACCCTTTTCCAAGTTCCATAAGAAATTTTGTGATGTTGTCCATCAATGCGTCTTTTAACTCTTTCTCACTATAATCTTCTCTGATTGCTACGAAGTCGAAATTATATGGATCCTTTGTTATTTCCTGTGCAAGGTCGCTTTGTGGTTCAGGCAATGCGTATTCAAAGTTTGAAATTGCTTTTCCCTGACGCTCATATAAATCGGTATCAAGAAAATTTAAAAGTACTGCCCTTGACCAATTATTTAAAATCGTTTTCTTCACAAAAAGTATTGATTTTTCCCTGTCCAATTTACATTTATCAATGATAGCTCTATGATGTCCCCACGGAATCGAAAACAATTCTTTATCCGATAAATCTCCCACAAGTTGTGGAACATTTATTGAATCCTCTTTGCTCTTCAATTCTTCCACAAATTATGGAAGAATTGGATCACTGTACAATTCATAAAATTTCTTCATATATCTGAGATTCGAACTTGATAAGCCTTGAACCCCTGGCAAAATTGTTCTCATATCTTTACTTAAATTAACAAAAAATCCACTGCCCACTTACTTTCAGCCGACTTTTCTACAATATCTCTTCCTATAGACCAATAGAAACCAATCATTTCCTGATTAACAGAAACAGATGCCTTAATCTGTCTCTGTTTATAGCGTTTTCCTATGTCCTCAATCCACTTCCTATACTCTTCATCCATTTTTATAAGTTGATTCATGTAAACCCCTTTCAGAATTCTGTTTTTTCCCACATCTCTTTATAGGCATTGACATAAAAATTTATACATCCAGGATATGTGCATACAAATCTTCTACACAACTTTTTATACAATTCCAGCATACTCGCATCATCTGCGAAATCTAATAAGTAATCGAGACAATGAGACAATTCTTCTTCTGATACCTCTCTGTTGCACAATTCCTCCACTATGGGTAAATATATTTCATATGCCTGCTGTCTAATCTTGTTGAGCTCAATTACCGCGCTAAATATATCATTTCCCATTCCATTTGACCTCCAAATAACTGATATAATTTCTTCAATAGTTATTATAATCAAAGCTCACAGTAAATAACATATAAATAACGCTCATATTAAATCACCCCAAAATGTTTTAATGCATCCTTTATCGCTTCTACTTTCTCCGCCGTCGGATGCCTTCTCGGCTGTTTCAACTCTTCTACCATATTAGGTGCATCATACATCGGCAATCCTAAATTTCTTTTTACCTCTGCGATATATGCCGTATGTACTTTGAAGCCATATTTTTCTTCAATATATTCTTGTATCATTTTATATGTAACCCTTGGAGCCGGCTGATATTGCTTTGCCCGCTCCGCAATTTTATCTAAAGGTACCTTTTCTTCACCTTCTCCAAATTCAACTTTCACATCTATATGGCTATCTGGTGACTTGTGGGACAAGAGCACGATGCTTTCAACATGTCTTGTATGTGGAAACATATCATAAAGATACATTGTATGAGTATGATAACCAATCTTTTTAAAGTATTGTATATCTCTAATTTGTGTCGTTGGATCACATGAAATATAAACAACTTGTTTAGGATTTAATATTTTAACCGAATCCATGAATTGTTTGGTTGAACCACTTCTTGGGGGATCCATAATGACAACATCTACTTTATGCTTTTCTTTCGCAAGTTTTTTCATAAATTCAGTCGCATCATCACACACAAATTGAATATTAGAAAGTTGATTCATACGTGCATTGTTTTTTGCATCTTTGATTGCATCCTTATTACTTTCCACTCCAATAACTTGTTTTACTTTTTGTGATAGAATCATTCCGATTGTTCCAATACCACAATAAGCATCAATTGCTGTTTCATTTCCTTTAATATTCAATAAGGACAAAGCTTTGGTATAAAGGTTCACACATTGATCATGATTGATTTGATAAAAAGATTGTGGAGAAATCTTAAATTTCAAACCACACAATTCATCAACAATAAATCCTTTACCATAAAGAACCTTATCTTCATTACCTAAAACAATTGGTGTTTTACGTGTATTGACATTTAAGACAATTGTTTTAATGCTTGGAAACCTCTTAACTAATTGGCTACAAAATTGTTTAGATCCACGCCACATATTTTCATTACATACTAAAACAACCATTGTTTGATTCGTTTTAACACCTCGACGAATTAAAACATGTCTTAATAACCCTTTATGTCTTTTACGATCATAAATAGAAACACGATACTTTCTTAAATAGCTTTGTATATATTGTAAGATTTCATCCATAATATCTTCGTGTAATAAACAGTGTTTATAAGGAATAATATCTTGACTATGTTCTTCGTAGAGACCGTATTCATATTTTTGATTAAAAGCTACAATTGCTTTATTTCGATAACCATTAACTAATGGTGAAGCTACTGTTGGTTTTACATCTATTTTTAATTTTGTTTTCTTTATTTCTTTTTCTATAAATAATGTCTTTTCTTTTAATTCTTCTTGATATTGATCTTGTGGATAAAAGCATCCTCCACATCTTTTAATTATTGGACATTTCATTTTTTATCACCCTTTACTTGTCAATCATTATAACATAGGTATTATCATTTGATGAAATGATTTATGAGTGTTATAATCTAGCGGAGGTGAAATATATGAGTAAAATAGATATTATTTCTGGCTTTTTAGGTGCTGGAAAAACAACATTAATTAAAAAATTAATTGCTGAAGCATATCAAAATGAAAAAATCGTATTAATAGAAAATGAATTTGGAGAAATTGGAATTGATGGAACATTCTTAAAAGATTCTGGTGTTACAATCAACGAAATGAACTCTGGATGTATTTGTTGTAGTTTAGTAGGAGATTTCGAAACATCATTAAAAGAAGTCTTAGATACGTATCATCCTGATCGTGTTATTATCGAACCTTCTGGTGTTGGAAAATTATCTGATGTTATTAAAGCTGTTTCTACAATCAATAGTGATGAAATGGAATTAGATAATTTTATTACAGTTGTTGATGCTAAAAAATGTCGTATGTATACTAAAAACTTTGGTGAATTCTATAATAACCAAGTTGAACATGCATCGTTAATTGTTTTAAGTCGTAGCCAAGACTTAACTGAATTCCAATTAAAAGAATGCTTAGACATCTTAAAAGGATTAAACGATCATTCACCAATCATTACAACTGCTTGGGATAAATTAAATGGTTTAGATATCATTAATGCTTGTGAAGTGAACATTCAAGAAGAATTATTGCATGAACATGATCATGAATGTTGCGGGCATGATCATCATCACCATGACCATGATCATGAATGTGGTTGTGGACATCATCACCATCATGCAGATGAAGTTTTCACAAGCTGGGGTCAGGAGACTGTGAAGACCTTCACCAAAGAGCAGATCGAAGGCATCTTAAAGAAACTTTCCGAGGATACCGCTTATGGTATGGTTCTTCGTGCCAAAGGTATGGTAGCAGGCGCCGATGGACAGTGGATCTATTTCGATATGGTTCCGGAAGAGTACGAAGTACGTGACGGAGCACCGGAATTCACCGGAAGAATCTGTGTCATCGGTTCCAAATTAGCAGAAGATAAGCTGGCAGAGCTGTTCGGACTGTAAAAATACAAAGTAGCTGCGAAAATTACGGTCCGCAGGGTACCTGTGAATTGTAGTGAAGCTGCCGCATCAGAAACAAAATCCGATGTGGTAGCTTTTTTCTTGATTTAGAGACAAAGCAAAAGGTACGCCCGGAATCTCAGCCGCAAAAGCAAGTGCAGAAAGATTCCGGGAGTACGTCAAAGACAACGGAGGTACAAAATGTACGAAGAAGACGAAGTAGAAATTCCGATTTATCTCATAACAGGATTTCTGGAGAGTGGAAAAACCTCTTTTATCAATTTTACCGTAGCACAGGAATATTTCCAGATTGACGGGCCGACCCTTCTGATCACAACCGAAGAGGGTGAGGTAGAGTATGACGAAAAAGAACTGCTCAAACACAATACAGTACTGGAAATCGTAGAAGGACCGGAGCAGTTTACCTTAGATTACCTGAAAAAACTGAACCGTAAATATCGCCCGGAGCGTATTATTCTGGAATACAATCCGCTCTGGAGTGTAAAAAAACTGGAAGAAATGGAGCTGCCGCGCGGCTGGGGCATTGTACAGGAGATTGTGACGGTCGATGCAAGCTGCTTCCAGATTTATATGCAGAATATGAAATCTGTTTTCATGGAGATGGCAAAAAATGCGGATATGGTTATGTTCAACCGCTGTCGTCCGGAAGATCCGCTTCCGGCATTCCGCCGCAGCATCAAAGTAGTCAATCAGGCATGCGACGTTCTGTTTGAGAATGAAGAAGGCGAAATTGACAACATTTTTGAGGATCAGATGCCGTTCGATACCGATGCCGATGTGATCGAGATTGATGACGCTGATTACGGAATCTGGTATGTCGACATGGGCGACAACCCGGAGCGCTACGAGGGCAAAACCGTTCATTTCCGAGGCATGGTATTAAAGAGCAAAGACGTCGGAGCTGATTTCTTTGTCCCGGGTCGTATGGCAATGACCTGCTGTGCAGATGATACTTCTTTTATCGGCTATGTCTGCAAATGCGCAAGCGCCAAATCTCTCGTAATGGGTTCCTGGGTTGACGTGACTGCAACGGTAAAATGGGGCTATATGAAGGTTTACGACGGCGAAGGCCCGGTTCTGTATGCAAAAGAAATCAAACCGGCCAAGAAACCGGAGAGCGAACTGGTATATTTTAACTAAAGAAAAAGAACAATCATACATCAGACAACAGAGGGCAGGGAAAGTTTTTTCTGCTCTCTGTTGTCTGCATTGCAGGAGGAAGTATGTTTATTATAGTAGGTTTGGGAAATCCGACGCGCCAGTATGAGGGCACGAAGCACAACGTCGGATTCGACACCATCGATTACCTGATCGACGAATATCAGATCCCGTCTTCCGGTGCAGGCCACAAGGCACTGTTCGGAAAGGGCATGATCGCAGGCCAGAAAGTCATTGTCGCAAAGCCGATGACATATATGAACCTGAGCGGCGAGTGCATCCGTCAGGTGATGGATTATTATAAGGTAGATCCATCGGAGTTTATCGTGATTTATGACGATATCAGCCTGGTTCCGGGCGGCATCC
>ENA-OOSX01001072-OOSX01001072.1-human-gut-metagenome-genome-assembly--contig:-NODE-1072-length-11571-cov-10.555054_pt1 | contig 11571 bp, 7 predicted proteins | sample MGYA00241315_ERZ501225 | MGnify/ENA primary metagenome ERZ501225 (study PRJEB25962, sample SAMEA2042496) | human gut metagenome | biome: human gut; feature: human-associated habitat; material: faeces... | reverse complement strand
TTTTCAAACACACCTTTGCTTAATATATCAAATAATTGGAATGCTGTAAAGTAAATTACGGAGTAACCTGCATCTAAAAGCTCTTTTGCAATGCAATTAGATAAAAAAGTCTTTCCGACACCGGTATTACCGTAGAAAAATATGTTTTTAGGTTTGTTTTCAAAATTATCTATAAAATCATGACAGTTCGTCACGGCAAGCTTTGCTGTGGCGAGAGCAGACAGCCCTGTCGCAGGATTTTTCTGCTCATCTGAGTAATAATCAAATGAGAGCGCGGAAAAATTCTCACGAGACAAAATCTCCCTGATATTGGACTGTGAATAAACGGTATTGATAATAGCCTGCTTGAAACAATGACATTTCTGACCGTTTATGTATCCTGTATCGTGGCAATCTGGACAGGTGTAAATAGGCTCAAAATAATCAAGCGGATATCCGAGTGTTGATAGCAGTGCAGCACGCTCCTCCTTATAGTCATCGATTGCAAGGCGTAAAGCGGCAAGAGCATTCTCATCGCCGTCCATAAGCCTGTACGCCTGCCTGACAGATGCGGATGCAATCTCTGAGTCAATCTCCCTGAGGCGGGGCGCCTTGCGATAGGCTTCCTCAATACGCTTGTCATGTATGTATTTGTTCTGAAGCTGGCGTTTATCGTAGCCTCGCATTATCTCATCATATTGAGCATTGGTAAGTGCCATATACCCTCCTTGGGATGTGTAAATCTAACTTGAAAAATCATACAACGAAATTGCGCAACAGAAATCATACAGGTTAAATTATATAATTGAAATCACGCAACAGAAATCATACAGTTTAAATCATATAATTGAAATCATGTAGCTTAAATCATACCGTAGAATTGAGAAACAGCTTCTCCAGCTTGTCGTAATCATTGTTGCGCTGATTGAAGTTGTTAAATTTATTCTTGGAACTTGAATTATTGCTTTTTGGTTTTGAGGAACCGTTTGCAGCATTTGTGCCTTGTGATGAGCCTGTAGCAGAGGCTTTATTGGCCTTGGCAAAGTTGGCATCAAGCACTTCAACATCCTTTAATGTATGTACATCCTTTTTCCTCCAGTTTGCGAGTATCGAGTCTGTGTACTCGAAGCTTGGCTTCTGGATAGCTGAAATAGTTTTATTGCAGGCGGCTTTTACAAGCTCTATATCGAAACCGTATTCGCCGACCCATTTGTTGATGAGTGACACCTCAGAGTCAACCAGATTGCGGCCTGTGATGCCTAGAGCCTTCATTACAGAATAGTAAATCTGTGAGTGAGCGGCTGCATCGTCCTTTGCCTGATCTACGGTCTTTATGCCGGCATCGGCCCAGCCGAGAGCAACCTTGTTCATGTACCGAAGGCTTGAATGTCCTTTGGTAATGCAGTACTCCACGAGATACTCCACCAGGTCTGTAGAAAAATGAAGCTCGTCCAGCCAGTAGAGCACCATATTGGTGTCTGTGGATGAAAGCGTATGCTTCAGATATGTCTCTATAATAAAGAAAAGCTCTGAAATGTCAGGATTCTTTCTAAATTCCTTAATCTCATCAAGTGTGTATTCCTTCTGTGAAGAAGCAGCTTTGTCAGTAGTCTGGCTCTTAAGCTTTTCCACAACAGAATCCTGCATCCGAATATTCGCGGTAGAAATATTCTGTGCAGCATTATTAACCACGCTGTTTTGCAAATTATTCTGCGCGGCATTATCAGCCACAGCGCTTTGTATATTACTCTGAGCAGCCTGCATACCGGATACAGAAAGACTGCAGAGGTTGATTCCCATAATCTGGCCATCAGCGCCGGATTGCAGCTGTAAAATGCCCTCAGAAGCCCAGTAATTGAGAGCACGTATGATGTCGGCCTCAGTATTGCTGAAATGATCGGCAATCTCTGAAATAGTTGCTATGCCTGCCCCGGAGCCTGTCGCACGGAGCAGATAAAGGTATACCTTGACAAACTCACCGTTTGCCTTTGGCATGTATTGATCTATAAAAATATCTGACACAGTAGTGAATGATGTTGCTATGTCACTGCTAATGTTTATCGCTGTCATATAAAAAACTCTCTTTCGCTTAACCTGTGAGCAATTATAGCACAATATTTTAACCGTGTGAAGATGGTAAAAGTGCTACAAGCCTTGTAAACTCGGGCTTTCTGAATCCACAAAAAAATGTGGATAATGTGGATAACTATGTAAAATAATTGAAAAATCAATGTATCACAGGGTATATAAGCTGTTGAAAATTATTTAAAAAATCCACACACAAAATGAGAGTTGTTAACATTTTGTATGTGGATAACGTGGATAACTTATTTCTTAAGCAGGTCTTCGCCGATTTCTACTACATTTCCGGCACCCATTGTTATCAACAGGTCGCCGTTTACACAATTTTCTGATAAAAATTTCTCGATTTCCTCAAATGATGGGAAATAGTGCGCATTCACACCTTTTTCGAGCAATAAATCAAGGATGTCCTTAGATGAAATGCCATAGGTGTTCTGCTCACGAGCAGCATAGATATCAGCTAGCACCACAACATCTGCCATTGAAAGAACATCGGCAAAATCATTTAAGAATGCCTTGGTTCTGGAATAGGTATGTGGCTGGAAGCAAAGGACAAGCCTGTCATGTGGATATTTTTGTGCAGCTGTCAGTGTTGCACGGATCTCTGTTGGATGGTGAGCGTAGTCATCAATGATTGTGACGCCGTTTACCTTGCCCTTGTACTGGAAACGTCTGTCAGCACCGCCAAATTTGTCGAGGCCTGTGAGGATAGACTCCTCATCAAGACCGAGTGTGGTGGATAAAGCTATGGCTGCGAGCGCATTGCTTACATTGTGAGCGCCCGGAACAGAGAGTTTTACGTCGAAAAGTGGACTACCCTGTCTCATAGCTGTAAAAGATGCACAAGCTTTATCGTCATAGGTTATATTTTCCGGATAGAAATCATATTTTGAATCAAAGCCATAGGTGATAATCTTCTGAGGAAGACCTGCGACAATCTCTTCATAGCGGTCAATCTCACCGTTGATGATGGTAGCACCGCCTGCGAGAGTGTTTGATGCATACTCGCGGAAGGAATGCCTGATGTCGTTGATATCCTTGAAGAAATCCAGATGCTCAGCCTCAATATTTAAAATAATACTGTAGCGTGGTCTGAAATTCAAAAAGCTGTTTGTGTACTCACACGCCTCAGAGATGAAGTACTCTGAATCGCCCACACGCAGATTGCCGTGGATAGATGACAAAATACCTCCTACGGAAATGGTAGGATCTGTCTGAGCGGCGAGAAGAATCTCACTGATCATGGATGTGGTGGTAGTCTTGCCGTGTGTGCCGGCTACAGCGATAGAATAATCGTAATTGTCCATAATCTGTCCGAGAAGCTCGGCTCTGGTAAGCATTGGAATACCGGCTGCTTTTGCTGCGGCAAACTCAGGATTGCTTTCGTGGATAGCAGCAGTGTAAACCACCAGGTCGATATCGGAGGTGATATTGTCTGCGCTCTGACCATATATGACTTTTATGCCCTTGGCAGCAAGAGTTTTTGTGAGGTCTGATTCCTTTGAATCGGAGCCGGAAATGGTAAAGCCCTCCTCATGCAGAATCTCTGCGAGACCGCTCATGCTGATACCGCCGATGCCTATGAAATGGATGTGTATTGGTTTGCTGAAATCTATTTTATACATTTATTTTACCTGCCTGATTTATTATAATTGTAACTATTAAGAACTGCTGAGAACAAAAAGCCGATGCGTCATGATTGCATGTAAGCGACAGATTTTCTTGTTCTGAATAGTTACTTTATATTAATTATACAACTAAATACAGTATTTGCAAAGGAAAAATAAGGTGAAAGCAGGCATGACTTTCAAATGATAAGAACCCTTGCAGGTTAAACAGATATACGATAAATGACACTTGTGCAAAATGTCAAAAAAAAAGAAAAATATTATTTGATTTTGTGAAAAATGTTGAAGTGATAATGCGGCTGTGGTATAATTTTTTTTATAAAAATAATTCATCCGGACCATATGAATTTGATGGGTTTAAAGTATATGGCAGTAACTGCAATTTATGCAGCGGCAACTATAATTTATATGGAAACAATTGTGATTTATTATAGAAGCATTACAGATACGGTTATTACAGAAACTAGTGGTGGGGACCGGATGGGCACAACAAAAATTAGGACAGACGAGGAGTGATAACGTGATTAAGAAAGAAATGATAGCCATGCTTTTAGCAGGCGGTCAAGGCAGCAGACTTGGTGTTCTGACAGCGGACGTAGCAAAACCGGCAGTTTCGTTTGGTGGAAAGTACAGAATCATAGATTTTCCGCTTAGCAACTGCATCAATTCAGGCATTGATACAGTTGGGGTACTTACACAGTATCAGCCACTCAGACTTAACAGCCACATAGGAATAGGTATTCCGTGGGACCTCGACAGGAATAACGGAGGAGTGGCAATACTGCCTCCTTATGAGAAGAGCGGCAACAGCGAGTGGTACACAGGTACAGCCAATGCAATCTACCAGAATATGAGGTATATAGACAGTTACAACCCGGACTATGTGTTGATACTGTCAGGAGACCATATTTACAAGATGGACTATGAGGTGATGCTTGATTTTCACAAGGAAAACAATGCAGATGTGACCATAGCAACAATGCCGGTGCCTATCGAGGAGGCCAGCCGATTTGGTATCGTTATAGCCGATGATGATAAGCGCATCAATGCATTTGAGGAAAAGCCGGTTCATCCGCGTAGCAATCTCGCATCAATGGGCATTTACATATTCTCATGGCCGGTGCTAAAGGAAGCCTTACTTGCACTAAAGAATCAGGAAAACTGTGATTTTGGCAAGCATGTCATACCATACTGCTTTGAAAACGACAGACGTATGTTTGCATACGAGTTCAACGGATACTGGAAGGACGTAGGTACACTGGGCTCATACTGGGAGGCCAATATGGAGCTTGTGGACATCATTCCGGAGTTCAACCTGTACGAGGAGTATTGGAAGATTTACACAAAGAACGATGCAATCGAGCCACTTTATATAGCCAAAGGGGGTCATGTGGAGCGAAGCATCATGGGTGAGGGCTGTGAATGCTATGGTCATGTGGAACATTCTGTTATAGGTGCCAACGTCAAGATTGGAAGAGGCGCAGTAATACGTGATTCCATCATCATGCGTGACACGGAGATAGGCTCCAATGTCACGATAGACAAGTCCATCATTGCCGAAAATTGCAAGGTGGGCGACAATGTGACACTTGGCTTCGGACAGGAGAAGCCGAACGTATTAAATGAGAGCATATACTCATTTGGGCTTGTCACTATAGGAGAAGATTCTGTGATACCGGACGGGGTAAAGATAGGCAAAAATACAGCAATCTCCGGTGTTACATACGAAGAGGATTACAAAGATGGTGTGCTTGAGGGCGGAGAAGTTATTATCAAGGCAGGTGACGGAAAATGAAGGCAATAGGAATAATTTTGGCCGGCGGCAACAATAATAGGATGAAGGAACTGACAGCAAAACGAGCAGTACCGGCCCTGCCGGTAGCAGGCAGCTTCAGGGCTATAGATTTTTCACTCAGCAGCATGTCAAACTCACATATACAGACAGTTGCGATATTGACACAATATAATGCACGCTCACTGAATGAGCATTTAAGCTCATCAAAATGGTGGAATTTTGGCAGAAAGCAGGGGGGCTTATTCCTCTTTACACCTACAGTCACAGCGGACAACAGTGACTGGTACAGGGGCACGGCAGATGCGATGTATCAGAACATTGATTTTCTCAAGAGACGCCATGAGCCATATGTCATCATCAGCAGCGGTGACTGTGTATACAAGCTGGATTTCAACAGAGTGCTTGATTTTCACATCGAGAAAAAATCAGACATTACAGTGGTATGCAAGGACATGATGTACAACGACGATGTCAGCCGTTTTGGTGTGGTACGCATGGATGATGAGTCAAGAATCACAGAGTTTGATGAAAAGCCAATCGAGGCCTCATCCAATACCATTTCCACAGGTATCTATGTCATCAGAAGACGACAGCTCATAGAGCTTTTGGAGGCAGCAGCTGAGGAAAACAGATTCGATTTCGTAAATGATATCCTCGTGCGCTACAAAAATGTAAAGAAAATATATGGCTACAAGATAAATTCGTATTGGAACAATATCGCCGATATTGATGCATACTTCAAGACCAATATGGATTTCTTAAGACCTGACGTCAGAAGCTATTTCTTCAGGGAGGAGCCGACCATCTGCTCAAAGGTGGACGACCTGCCACCGGCCAAGTTTAATCCGGGATCAGACATTTCAAACAGCCTCGTATCAAGTGGCTGTATCATAAACGGCAGAGTGGAGGATTCGGTGCTTTTCAAGCAGGTATTTGTGGGCAAAAACACCACAGTGAAGAACTGCGTGATACTCAATGATGTCTACATAGACGACAATGTGCACCTTGAGAATTGCATCGTAGAGAGTCGCGGAACTATCAGTCCAAACACATACTACTGTGGTGAGGATGGAGTCAGAATAGTAAAAGAAAAAAATGTAAGATATGTAATTTAAAAACAGACCAGGGGGACAAAAATATGCAGATTACAGACATCAGAATTCGTAAGGTAGAAAAGGAAGGCAAGATGAAGGCGGTTGTGTCAATTACAATCGATGATGAATTCGTGGTACATGACATCAAGGTAATCGAAGGAGAAAAGGGACTTTTCATCGCCATGCCAAGCCGCAAGGCAAACGATGGCGAGTACAGGGATATAGCCCATCCGATTAACTCTGCCACACGCGAGAAGATCCAGAATATGATTCTTGAAAAGTATAAGACAGAGATTGAGAATGCATAAAATCAAATAATAACTTTGAAAAAGCGATGAGCAAGGCGGGATATAAAATACCTGAGCTGGTATAATAATCCAAATATATTTCACACAAACCGGTCTATCCGTGGTACAATAAGCCACAGACAGACCGGCTTTTTAGAATGTGCGTGGGATGTTCTGAATAGTTACGAGTATAGCTACAATAAAAGAGGATGGACAAACAGATATGTACAAGACGAAAATAGATAATCTGGATTTAAAACAGATTGCTGACAGTGGTCAGTGCTTCAGATGGAAGAACACAGGAGAAAACGAATACACGGTAGTGGCATTTGACAGGGCACTTCGGATTAAGCAGGACGGGAATGAGTTTGAGCTGGACTGTGATGAGGCTGACTGGAACAATATATGGAAAAGTTATCTGGATATGGATACGGATTATGCGGGGATTGCAAAGCTTATAGCAGACGGAGATGACGCGCATCTGAAGGAGGCGTATGCATATGGCAGTGGTGTGCGCATTTTAAGGCAGGATTTGTGGGAGATGATTGTTACTTTTATGATTTCCCAGAATAATAACATAAAGCGAATCACAAACAGTGTGGATTTACTTTGCAGGCGGTGCGGACATAAAATAGACGGCAGTGCAGAGGGGGAAGAACTGTATACATTTCCAAAGCCTCTTGAGGTACCGGATGAGGTATTTGATGACAGGAGCATGGGCTTTGGCTATAGGGCACCGTATCTGAAGGAAATATATGAGTATGGTGCTAATAATCCTGACTGGCTTGATAATCTGCGCAAAATGAGCTATGATGAGGCGATGGAAAGCCTGCTTACTCGCAAAGGAATTGGCAAAAAGGTGGCGAACTGCATATGTCTTTTCGGTTTACATCATGTGGATGCGTTTCCGATAGATACGCATGTAAAGCAGCTTTTGGACAAATATTATAGTGACGGCTTTGATTTTGAGCGCTACAAGGGTGTGGCGGGAATTATCCAGCAGTATTTGTTTTATTTTGAATTGTAAATGATATGAGAAAGAGAAAGGATAAACGATGTACGTTATAGTAGGACTTGGAAATCCTGACAAAAAATATGAGCACACAAGACACAATATCGGATTTGATGTGATAGATGCGCTTGCGGATAAATATAATATAAGTGTGACAGACAAAAAGCACAAGGCGCTCTGTGGAAGCGGAGTGATTGAGGGCATGAAGGTGCTGCTCGTGAAGCCGCAGACATACATGAACTTAAGCGGTGAGTCTGTTGCTGAGGTAATGAATTTTTATAAGCTTGATCCGGATGAGGAAATGATCGTTATTTTTGATGATATTTCGCTCGAGCCGGGGCGTATCCGTATCCGCAAAAAGGGCAGCGCCGGCGGTCACAACGGGATTAAGAGCATCATTGCAATGACCGGCACACAGGGCTTCAGCCGTATCAAGGTCGGTGTTGGAGAGAAGCCACAGGGCTGGGATCTTGCTGACCATGTGCTCGGGCGTTTCAGTTCTGAGGACAGGGCAAAGGTGGAGGAAGCTATAGGTCATGCGATGGATGCAGCAGTTCTTATGATGCAGGGCGAGACGGATAAGGCTATGAACACATATAACTAGCTGGAAATCGACAAGGTGATTTTGAACAGACAGAAATGGAGAATTGAAAGTGAAAGCATTTACAGAGCCACTCCTTTCCCTTGCGGGCTTTGAGGAGATGACAAAAACGGCAGAAAAATCGTCCGGACTTATATCTGTCACGGGATGCATAGATGCGCAAAAATCACAGATGATATATGCCTTTGGAGGTCACAGGAAAAACAAGCTTATTGTGACCTTTGGAGAGCAGAAAGCGAAGGAACTGTACGATGAGTACAGTTTTTTTGACAAAGAGGTGGTGTATTATCCATCAAAGGATGTGCTTTTTTACCAGTCGGATATCAGGGGCAATCTCCTGACAGCAGAGCGTATCAGGGCTTTGAAGGCTATCCGCGAGCAGGAGAGAGTGACGCTTGTGACCACCTTTGACGCGCTGATGAATACAATGGCGCCGATAGAAAAGATGTGGGAAAATGTGCTTACACTTGAGCAGGGACAGCTTTTGGATTTGAAGGAAATACAGGCTGCTCTTATCCGGATGGGCTATGAAAAAGAGTATCAGGTCCAGACGATGGGACAGTTTTCTGTCAGGGGCGGTATTCTTGATGTTTTTCCGTTGACGGAGGAGAATCCTATCCGAATCGAGCTGTGGGGAGACGAGATAGACACCATCAGATATTTTGACTGCGAGAGCCAGAAATCCATCGAAAATACAGACCGGGTGAGCATATATCCGGCGGCAGAGCTTGTACTTAGTGGTGAGGAAAAGGCCGGGGGAATTGAAAAGCTTAAGGCAGAGGCAAAGAGGGTGTCTGACAAGCTTAGAAAGCAGATGAAGACAGAGGAAGCCCACAGAGTGACTGTGATGGCAGACGAGCTTACCGAGGAGTGGGGAGAGCTGTCCATGTATGCGGGCATGGATGCTTTTTTGTCGTACTTTTTTGACGAGAGAGTCGGGATTTTGGATTATTTTAAGCCATCGGACAGCCTTATTTTCTTCGATGAGTTGACCAGGTGCGCAGAGCAGGGAAAGCTTACAGAGACTGAGTTTTCAGAGAGCATGAAGCAGAGACTTGCGATGGGATATATACTTCCGGGGCAGATGAACGGTCTTTTTACAGAGAAGGAGATTGTGGCAAAGCTCGAGAAGTATTCGTGTATCGCACTCGGTGCGCTCGATAATAAAGCAAACGGACTGCACCAGCTGGGAAGCTATGGTATTCACTGTCAGAGTGTCAGCCCATACAATAACAGCTTTGAGCTTTTGATAAAGGACTTAAAGCGCTATAAGAAAAACGGCTACAGAGTCATTCTTTTATCCGGTTCAAGGACAAGGGCAAAGCGGCTTTCAGAGGATATTACAGATCAGGGAATCACATGCTTTTACACTGAAAACTATGACCATGAGCTTTTTGAGGGGCAGATTATGGTCTGCTACGGCAAGGTGAGAAGAGGCTTTGAGTATCCTATTCTAAAGTTTGCCGTGATTACGGAGTCAGATATTTTTGGGGCGCAGCAGAAGAAAAAGAAGCGTCACCGCACCTATGAGGGTGAAAAAATACAGAGCTTTACCGATCTGTCGGTTGGGGACTATGTAGTGCATGAAAACCACGGACTAGGTATTTATCGCGGCATTGAAAAGCTTGAGGTGGACAAAAAGGTAAAGGACTACATCAAGATAGAGTATCAGGGTGGCTCCAATCTCTATATTCTTGCCACCCAGCTTGATATGATACAAAAATATGCCGGAAAGGATGCCAGAAAACCAAAGCTCAACAAGCTTGGCGGTCAGGAATGGACCAGGACTAAGAATCGTGTCAGAGGTGCGGTAAAGCAGATTGCAGGAGACCTGGTGAAGCTGTATGCCCAGCGTGAGCAGCAAAACGGATATGCCTTCGGCGAGGATACGGTATGGCAGAGAGAGTTTGAGGAGCTTTTCCCTTTTGATGAGACTGAGGATCAGATTCTTGCAATTGAAGCCACAAAGGCTGATATGCAGAGTCATAAAATAATGGACAGACTGATTTGCGGTGACGTGGGCTACGGCAAGACGGAGGTTGCGATCCGTGCGGCCTTCAAGGCGGTGCAGGACAGCAAGCAGGTGGCATATCTTGCCCCGACAACCATTCTGGCACAGCAGATTTACGATACGTTTTCGCAGAGGATGAAGGATTTTCCGGTGAATGTGGATTTGATGTGCCGTTTCAAAAGCGCGGCAGAGCAGAAAAAGACGATAGAAAAGCTTAAAAAGGGTGAGGTTGATATCATCATCGGAACACACCGTATACTCTCAAAGGATGTGCAGTTTAAGGATCTGGGGCTTTTGGTAATCGATGAGGAGCAGCGCTTCGGAGTGACTCACAAGGAGAAGATTAAGCAGATGAAGGTCAATGTCGATGTGCTCACACTGACTGCTACACCGATTCCGAGGACACTCCACATGAGCTTAATCGGCATAAGGGATATGAGCGTGCTTGAGGAGCCACCGATGGATCGTGTACCGATTCAGACATATGTCATGGAGTACAATGATGAGCTTGTCAGAGAGGCAATTAACAGGGAGCTTGCCAGAAACGGACAGGTGTACTACGTATATAATAAAGTGCGCGACATAGCAGAAATAACGGCAAAGCTGCAGGAGCTGGTGCCGGATGCGACTGTTGCATTTGCACACGGACAGATGAAGGAGACGGAGCTTGAGCGCATCATGTACCGTTTCATAAATGGTGAAATAGATGTGCTTGTATCCACGACCATTATTGAGACCGGACTTGACATCTCAAACGTCAATACAATGATCATACACGATGCGGACAACATGGGGCTTTCACAGCTTTATCAGCTTCGCGGACGAGTCGGCAGATCTAACCGTACTGCGTATGCATTCCTCATGTACAGGCGCAACAAGATGCTAAAAGAGGTGGCAGAAAAGCGTCTTGCAGCGATAAAGGAGTACTCAGACCTTGGCAGCGGCTTTAAGATTGCCATGAGAGACCTTGAAATCCGCGGTGCGGGCAATTTGCTCGGAGCGGAGCAGAGCGGCCATATGGAGGCAGTGGGCTATGATTTGTACTGCAAGATGTTGAGCGAGGCTGTAAAAGAGGCAAAGGG
>ENA-OOSX01001067-OOSX01001067.1-human-gut-metagenome-genome-assembly--contig:-NODE-1067-length-11627-cov-7.218890_pt1 | contig 11627 bp, 16 predicted proteins | sample MGYA00241315_ERZ501225 | MGnify/ENA primary metagenome ERZ501225 (study PRJEB25962, sample SAMEA2042496) | human gut metagenome | biome: human gut; feature: human-associated habitat; material: faeces... | reverse complement strand
ACAAAATGAAATAAGAATAAAGTACCATTACAACTTCTTGAGAGAGGGTGTGCGAGATGACGAGAGATGATATAAGGAAAAAGCTCATTTACAATCAGAATCAAATTGGAAATATTCGAACCACTATAAATGAGCAGGAGTCACAGATTGAAAATCTTGAAGGACTCAGGAATAGTTTTAACAGATTGCTTAATGATTTTAATTATAAACATAATATGCAAAACGCTAGAATTTCGGATGTAAATAATATGTCATATATCAATTCGAAAATTGTAAGTTCATATACCTCAGCCATGCATGGGGTTGTAAATGGAAGTGAGTATAGGAAAGCATGTAATGAGATATACAGGGCTATTGATAAGGTTAATAGTCAGATAAGAAAATTACAGAATCAAATCAGTAACAATTATAGTTCGATAAAAAGATTCTCTTGCAATATAGATTATTTGAATAATCAAATGCGTTATGTTGATAAATAGTTTTGTTAGGAGGAACGTTTATGAGTGATTTGAAATTTGACGAGAATTATATCAATGAAGTTGTGAAGTTTAATTCGGAATGTGCAGCTGAACTGGAGGATATATTTACGGAATATCAAAAAATTCTTGATGAAGTCATCCGTTCTGCAATTAAGGAGGGAAAAACAGCAAACTCACTCAAGTTATACAAATCATGTACTAGAAAAATGAATGGACAAATTGATAGTTTGACTCGTTTTATAAATATTTTTATACAGGCTTATAAAATGCAGATGAAATGTTGTGATAATTGTAATTTTTAATAAAAAAGGGTAACAAAATATATTTGGGGTGATGATATGGCTGAAATAAAAGTTAATATTAATGGTATTGATGAGGCTCTAGATACACTTAAGAAACTTGAAACCCTTTGTAGCGGTGCTTCAATGAAAAAAATTCCACATGGTGATGTTACAGGTGATAAATCAGCTTACAGATATATCCAATATTTATCTGGATATGTATAGCACTATGGCTAAGATAATAGATTCAACAATAGCAGTTATGAGTAAAACAGGAGAAACGTTTGAAGAAACTGATAAACAGATATCTATGGCTATAAAAAGTATTTAATATAGGGCAGGGAATGTTTTATGAGTAAAGATTTTTCACAACAGGCAGAAGAACAATTACAAAATGCAATTTCATCTGTAGAACCATGTAATGATTATGAATTTACAAACTATAATAGAGATGGTTGGTGTTATTATTCCGAATGGATTAATAGATTGGGGCTTAGAAACAGTATAAATGCGGTTAATTCTTACCAGCATAAAGTTACAAGTAAAAATGAAAATGCAAAGCGTAAAGTTTCAGATATATATGAAAAAGCGCAATCTATAGATGTACGATATGGGAATATAATAGCTGGACTTAAGGATAGGGTGGTTCAGAAAAAGTCTTGTTTGAATAAATTGGATTTAGGTTTGAATTATATTTTTTTTCCAAATTATACAGAAATGGGAGCATTGGAAAGTGTTGAGTATTTAAAGAAAATTGATAACGATATGTCAGAACAGCAGGATATTATGGAAAAGCTGCAAATGCTGTTATATATAATATCAGGGACGAATAAGAAAACCGCAAATTTTAAGTCAGTTAATACTGTAATAATAGAAATTTTAGGATGTCAGGTACCTAGGTTAATAAAACCAATTAAATTTCCAACAAATAAATGGCTTGTAGATACAGACGATTTTATGTATACAATGGAAAGTCTCTTGTCAAGGATTAGAGATATAAATGGAAAAGTTAGTGATTCATGGTATAAGGTTTATATAAAGAATATTGAGAGCACTATTAAAACTATTGCAGCAATAGACAAAAAAACTAAAAAACTAGACAGTTCATCAATGATTTCAAATATAGCATCATATGTAGGAACTCTTTGTGGAATAGTTGATAATAAACCAAAGAGTGGAAGTGAAGTTATATCTAGTTGGTTGAAACTGGGAAAATCGTCAATTAAAGTTGAAAAAGGTATATATGATTATTTCATAAAAACATTGACACCATATGAAGCCTCAAAATTAGGTGAAAAATATGGAAAAGGAAATATTGTACTGTCTGCAATTTCGAGTGTTGCTGAAATTGGTGAGAATAGTGTAAAAATGCATGATGTAATGGTTGATGAAAATAGTAACGCATATGACAAAGTTGGTCAGGCGATTAATGTAGGAGGTTCATTAGCTGATTTTTATGGAAAACTAAAAATTGCAAAAATGTCTGGTACAAAATCTTTACGAATAGTGAATAACTTAGAAGGCTGTTCTAAAGGAGTAAAAAATCAGATTTTAGCAACTGAATCATCATTAAAATACACAACTGCTGCAACAGTTGGAAAGAAAATTTCAACGGCGAGTACATATATTGATATATTTGATGCAGGTGTTAGTGCAGTTTCTAGTGGAGTGAAGCGTTATGGACAGGTATCCAAAGATGGAAAAGTTGATATTGTGGATGGTGCGTCTGTAGGTATTTATTCTGCAACAAATGGTCTGAGTAAGTTGGCAAGTTCAGTGACTTTTGGAGTTGTATCTTTCGATGGTGATAAAACAGCTAAAGAACTTGAAGATGATGTTACAAATATGGTTAACAGTAATAGTAAGCTTGTTCAATATATTGGAAATAAAAATAATCCTATAGTATTGCGAGGATTAGCTGCGGGATGTGGCGCAGCTGAACTTGTAGGAAAAAAAGTAGTATCAGGTTTTTGTAAAGTGGCAGAAAAAGCAGGTAAAGCTGCACAGACAGTTTGGACTGTTTATGATGAATTGAATAAAGCATATGGTATGTAATGTAAGGATAATGGAGGTAGACATGTTTAAAGAATTATTGCCGATAGGAAGTGTAGTGTTATTAAAAGGTGGAATTAAAAAAATAATGGTTACTGGTATTAAACCAGTATCAAAAGATGATGATGGCACAGAACAAGAATATGACTATATAGGAGTAATATATCCGGAAGGTTACCTAAATGATGAGTTCAATTTTTTGTTTAATCATTCTGATGTAAATGATGTTGTATTTAGAGGATATGAGAATCCTGAAAGAGTTGAGTTTATAGAATATATGGAAGAAGTATATAAAAAGGGGAAAGATAATCAATAAATTTGATTATAAGTTTAAACATGGCATTATTAAATTATGAATTCGACAGACAACTTGAGCTCGAGAGAGCCGATGCGTATGCAGAGGGCTTCCTGAGAGGGTATAAAAAGGGCTTTGAAAAAGAAATGCGTAAACAAATGGTTTTTAACATGTATGAAGAGGGATATTCGGTCGATCTGATAGCAGATATTGTGGTGGAATTGACTAAAGAAGAAATAGAAGATGCTATAAAAATAAGAAAGAAATGATTTTGAGCAAAAAAAATCAGTTATTAGATATATTTAATCTTTACACCCAATTTACCTCCACACACCTTTCGACTTTACAACTTTAAGTTATAGTAATTTCAGCAGCTGTGAAACACACTAACTTAATTTTGTGGAGGAAAATATGAGAAAGAACAAGAACATACTGAAGAAGGGCATGATCCTTGCAGCAGTTTCAACAATGGTAGTTACCATGGCACCGGCAATTCCGGCTTATGCTTATGGTGAAGCAGATTCAAAAACAGGTCAGGCGGCTTTTAATGCGGCAACAACAGGTTCAGCAGATTATCAGAGCTGGTTAACCGGTACATGGCAGGGTGGCACACAGGACTTTGCCAATACCAATAAGATTGCACTTACACCGGGCTCTACAGCAAATGATCTGGGCTTTGCATGGTATTCAAAGACCAAGGGCACACCGGCTGTGATGGTATGGAAGGATGGCTCAAAGGCAGGTGCGCAGATTGTAAAGGGTACTGCAACAGATATAAGCGCAGAAAACTGGCAGGGGGAAGTCTATGCTGCTTCAAATAAAGTAAGCATCAACGGTTTTTTTGAACCGAATACAAAGTATGTTTATCAGTATACAGACAATTATTCGGACAATGGTGATACCATATGGTCAGATGAGTATACATACACCACACACGCTACAGATACATTTTCTGTAATCCTGACAGGAGATCCTCAGATTGGAGCATCAGGCAGTAAAAGTGATAAAGAGGCAAACGATATGAGCGTTGCACAGGATGCCTACAACTGGAACAAGACAATGCAGAAGGCTATGGAGATTGATCCGGATGCGTCATTTCTTTTGTCTGCGGGAGACCAGATAAATGAGTCAAATGCAGGGTCGGAAGAGACGAAGAAGACAAGAGAGAGCGAGTATGCCGGATATCTTTATCCGTCAGTGTTCAGAAGTCTTCCTATTGCAGCTACAATCGGAAACCACGATAAGGATGGCTCTGACTATACTGCGCATTTCAACAATCCAAATTCAGAGGATAATCTGGGAAGCACCGGTGCCGGCTGTGATTTCTACTTCAATAATGGAAATGTATTGTTCATTTCTTTAAACAGTAATAACCGTAATCAGGCAGAGCACAGAGAGTTTATGAAAAAGGCTGTTGCAAGCAATCCGGATGCAGCTTGGAAGGTAGTGGTATTCCATAGTGATATCTATGGCTCAGGACAGCCGCATGCAGATACGGATGCTACAACAAACAGAATTATCTTTGCACCGCTTATGGACGAGTTTGATATTGATGTGTGTCTTACTGGTCATGATCATACATATTCAAGAAGCTACCAGGTACAGGACGGAAATGTTATCGACTATGATTTGAGCAAAGGTTCGGTTAACAATCCTGAGGGAACTCTTTATATCACAACAGGCTCAGGCTCAGGTTCAAAATACTATAATCTGTTAAATTACACTCCATACTATATCGCAGAGAGAACCAATGCGTGTCTGCCTTCATTCTCTACTATAGATTTTTCAAGTGGAACAATGACAATAAAGACATATGACTACAACGGAAATAAATATGCTGATGATTTCACAATCACAAAGACAACAGATGCGCAGAGTGCCGATGAGGTGATTGCGGCAGCAGATGCTCTGGTAAACAGCACAGATGTAGCATACACAGATGAGAGCATGGAAGCATTAAAATCAGCACTTGCCTCTCTTAAGGAGCTTAAGGCTTCCGGCACAACAGCAGATGATCCGATGGTAAGTGATATCACAACAAACTATGGAACAGCAAATGACCGTGTTAAGGGATATGGCTCTATAGCAAACGATGATGATAAAGATGGTGCAAAAAATCGTTTCAAGAAGGGAATTTCTACACTTCTTGACAAGACAATCTATACTCAGGTAGCTGAAGGCAAGGAGGAAAACCTTTCTGATTACAGTACTGATAAGGCTCCTGTTGTAAAGGGCATCGATGAGGCAAAGAAAGCAGTTGTAAGTGCAATAAATGCTTTACAGGTTAAACAGACTGCTCCAAATGGGAACCAGAATGGAAATGCTGACCAGAGCGGAAACGGAGCACAGGACAGCACAAACCAGAACGGAAACGGGGCACAGGGTGGCGCAGGCCAGCAGATTGCGGGAAACAATGCAGGCGGATCAGGAAGCCAGAATGTCAGCACAGCAAATACAGGTGCAAGCAAGTCTGATTCTGATGGCGTAAAAACTTCAAAGAGTGCTAAGGTAAAGACAGGAGATGTTAACCATGGCGGCATGTATGCAGCACTTGGAGTATTAGGCGCAGCAATCCTCGCAACAGTGCTTGGAATGAGAAAGAAGGGTAAGTTTTGGCAAAAATAATTGACACATTAGGCAAATACCTTATTGTGGCTCTTATTACACTGGCAATGTTTATATTCTTTCGAAGCGTTGAAAGAAAACCGCTTCTTGCAGATGACAATACATCGTTTGTGAGAGCGGTGGTTACGCAAAACGACAATGAAGACCTTCAGGCTGAAGCCTCACTGGATAGCGGTGACAGCCAGAAGGTTGTTTTGCTTATCAAGTCAGGAAGCCACAAGGGTGAGACAGTTGATGCATACAGCTTAAACGGATATTTATACGGTGCCAATTGTAAGGTAGGCACAAGGGTTATTGCGAGTCTGTCGGAGTACGATGGCAGTCTGTCAGCAAATGTTTATAACTACGACAGGGAAAATGAGATATGGGTGCTTTTAGCGGCGTTTTTTGGACTTATGTGGCTGGTTGGCGGAAAGAAGGGCTTTAATTCAATTCTTGCGCTTATATTTACCTTTGCTACGGTAATATTTTTGTATATTCCGCTCATGTATATCGGGGTTTCTCCGTTTATTGCGGCAACAGCTTCGGTCGTAATTATCACGGTTGTCACGTTCACACTAATAGCAGACTGGCAGATGAAATCTATAGGTGCTATGCTGGGAACAGTTTTTGGAGTTGTAGTTTCCGGAATAATCGCATTGCTTTTCGGACACTTCGGACATGTGACAGGCTACAATGTGGATGATATTGAAAATCTGATTTATGTTGGCCAAAATTCAAAGCTTGATATCGGTGGCATGTTGTTTTCCGGTATACTCATTGCATCGCTTGGGGCAGTGATGGATGTGGCAATGTCTGTAGCCACATCGCTTCATGAGATAAAAGAAAAAAGCTCTGATATATCTGCAAAGGAGATATTTAAGTCGGGCATAAATATAGGTCGCGATATGATTGGAACTATGTCAAATACGCTTATTCTTGCTTATGTGGGCGGAAGTCTCGGACTTGTGATGGTTATATATGCATACTCGTATCAGATGCACCAGATACTTAATATGTATTCTATGGCAATCGAGATAATGCGAGGCATATCAGGCACAATGGGAATTATCCTGACTGTGCCGATTACATCGCTTATTATGTCTTTTCTTTTGACAAGGAAAAACAAGGAGTGAGCAGCTGAAAATGCTAAACAATCACAAGCCCGTTACAACAAGGTATATCACACCAAGTACCCAGCTTGAAAATATGCCGTACAGTATCACAGGACCTGCAATCCTGAATATCTGACAGCCTATGCCAAATACCTGCCCTTCGACCTGGAATTCACATGCGGACGAGCATACTCCGTTTGCAAAGCCTGTTATAGGAACGAGAGCGCCTGCGCCTCCCCAGTTTGCGAGTGGTGCATACAGGTTTAGCGCTGTCAGTATGCAGCTTATGAGAATCAAAATCATGCTGCACCAGGCAGAGGCTTCATCGCTGCTTAACCCAAAGTATTGTGTGCAGGTATTTACTATGAGCTGTCCGATAGTACATATGATGCCACCGAGTATAAATGCCTTAAGCATGTTTGCAGAAAGGCAGTGAGTAGGTGTGACGCGCTTTACATATTTGTTATATTCATCGTTTCGTTTTTCTTTTTGGTCAGTAGTCATGTTTTCAGACCTCCTTTTTTATAGGATGACCGTATTTTTTAAATGTATTCATATATGGGATTTTAGTTATTTGATTTAGGTATAGTTACTTATAAGAATTAAATATGAAGGATATAACAAATAATCCTTGCCACTTTTTACTTTAAATAGTAGAATTGTAGCAAGGATTATTTTTATGCGGTAGCGCATCAAAGTAATAAATCACAGCAAAGCATATAATTGCGATAAATAATGCAAGTATTTTGCAATAAAGAAAAGGAGACACATATATGTATACACTTGACGACATCAAGAAAGAAGATCAGGAGATTGCAAGCGCCATCACAGACGAATTTGAGCGCCAGAACAGCCACATCGAGCTTATTGCCTCTGAGAACTGGGTAAGCCCTGCTGTTATGTCAGCTATGGGAAGCATCCTCACCAATAAGTACGCTGAGGGATATCCGGGAAGAAGATACTATGGCGGCTGCGAGTGCGTGGACGAGGTAGAGGAGCTTGCCAGAGAAAGAGCCAAGAAGCTTTTCGGTGCAGAGTATGTAAATGTACAGCCGCACTCAGGTGCTCAGGCCAACATGGCAGTACAGTTCGCCATCTTAAAGCCGGGCGATACCATCATGGGAATGAATCTTGACCACGGCGGACACCTCACACATGGTTCACCGGTCAACTTCTCAGGCTCATATTTCCATGTAGTGCCTTATGGAGTAAATGACGAGGGCTTCATCGATTACGACAAGGTAGAGGAGATCGCCCTTGAGTGCAAGCCAAAGATGATTATCGCAGGTGCATCTGCATATGCGAGAACTATAGATTTCAAGCGTTTCAGAGAGATTGCAGACAAGGTAGACGCAGTGCTCATGGTTGATATGGCTCATATCGCAGGACTTGTAGCCGCAGGACTTCATCCAAGTCCAATCCCATATGCACATGTCACCACAACCACTACACACAAGACTCTCCGTGGACCTCGTGGAGGAATGATTCTCTGCAGTCAGGAGATGCAGGATAAGTACAATTTCAACAAGGCTATTTTCCCGGGAATCCAGGGTGGACCTCTCATGCACGTTATCGCTGCAAAGGCAGTCTGCTTCAAGGAGGCATTACAGCCTGAGTTCAAGGAGTATCAGAAGCAGATTGTAAAGAACGCACAGGCACTTTGCAAGGGGCTTCAGAGCCGTGGCATCAAGATTGTATCAGACGGCACAGACAACCACCTCATGCTCGTAGACTTGACTCCGTTTGGTCTCACAGGAAAATCTATCGAGAAGCTTCTCGATGCGGCTCATATCACAGCCAACAAGAATACTATTCCTAACGACCCACAGAAGCCATTTGTCACAAGCGGTATCCGCCTCGGAACACCTGCTGCCACATCAAGAGGCTTAAAGGAGGATGATTTCGACAAGGTTGCAGAGGCAATCGCCATGATCATCAAAGAGGGCGAGAGCGCAGTTGAGCCTGCAAAGGCTATCATCAAGACACTTACTGACAAGTATCCTCTTGCATTTTAAGGGTTTTCAGAGTAAAATGTTATAAGTTATAAAAACATAATACTTTGGAGGAATTATGATAGACTTAAAGTTTTTAAGAGAGAATCCGGATCTCGTAAAAGAAAATATTAAAAAGAAATTCCAGGACCACAAGCTTCCGCTCGTCGATGAAGTAATCGAGTATGACAAGAAGGCCAGAGAAGCACAGCAGGAGGCAGATGATCTTCGTGCAAAGAAGAATCAGGTTTCTAAGCAGATTGGTGCTCTTATGGCACAGGGCAAGAAGGAAGAGGCTGAGGCTGTAAAGGCTGAGGTAGCACAGATTTCAAAGCGCCTCACAGAGCTTGAGCCGCTCGAGAAGGAGTATCAGGACAAGGTGCTTGAGGATATGATGAAGATTCCAAACATCATCGATCCATCAGTTCCAATCGGAAAGGATGATACCTTCAACGTGGAGAACGAGAAGTTTGGTGAGCCTGTTGTTCCTGATTTCGAGATTCCTTATCATACAGATATCATGGAGAGATTTGACGGAATAGACCTCGATGCAGCAGGAAAGGTTGCAGGAAACGGTTTCTATTATCTGATGGGAGATATCGCACGTCTTCACTCAGCCATGACAGCATATGCGCGTGACTTCATGATTGGAAAGGGCTTTACATACTGTATCCCACCATTTATGATCCGTTCAAATGTCGTAACAGGCGTTATGAGCTTTGAGGAGATGGATGCCATGATGTACAAGATTGAGGGAGAGGATCTCTATCTTATCGGCACATCTGAGCACTCAATGATCGGTAAGTTCATCGATACAATAAACGATGAGTCAAAGCTTCCATACACACTCACAAGCTACTCACCTTGCTTCCGTAAGGAAAAGGGTGCACACGGCATTGAGGAGAGAGGTGTTTACCGTATCCATCAGTTTGAGAAGCAGGAGATGATTGTTGTCTGCAAGCCACAGGATTCAAAGGAATGGTATGAGAAGATGTGGAAGTACACAGTAGAGCTTTTCAGAAGTCTCGATGTGCCTGTCCGTACTCTTGAGTGCTGTTCAGGAGACCTCGCAGATCTCAAGGTTAAATCATGCGACGTAGAGGCATGGTCACCAAGACAGAAGAAGTACTTCGAGGTTGGAAGCTGCTCTAACTTAGGCGATGCACAGGCAAGACGTCTTAAGATTCGTGTAAAGGGTGAGGATGGCAAGAAATACTTTGCACATACTCTTAACAACACAGTTGTTGCTCCACCACGTATGCTTATCGCATTCCTTGAGAACAACCTGAATGCAGATGGCTCTGTAAATATCCCTAAGGCTCTTCAGCCATACATGGGTGGTACAGAGAAGCTTATTCCGAAGCACTAGTTTTTGAAATAAATTAGTTCATGTAGATAATTAATACATATAAATATAACAGCCGTAGCTGCGATTGAAAAAGAAAATCGCGGTTACGGCTGTTTTGTAGTTAATGACCTTATCAATATTTATGTCAGAGATGATAAGCAAATACAGAAGGCTTTTGACAAAAACGGTCATGCAAAATTCTTTTAATAAACGTCATTGACACCAAATGTGATACCACGTATAATATAGATAGGAGGTATTCAGAATGTCAAAATGGGATAAACTAATCGCACGTATTTGCAATTTGTCGAAGGATCTTCGATTTACACAATTACAAAAGGTATTAGAAACTTATGGGTATAGGATGGATGCCCCAAGAAGTGGAAGTAGTCATTATACATTTAGAAAACAAGGAAAAAGTCCAATTACAATACCAAAGCATGAACCAATTAAAAAAGTATATGTAGAAATGGTAAGAAAGGTTGTAGAAAGCGAGGAAAGAGAAAATGAAAACGCTGAATGAGTATATGAGTATGTCATATAAGATGGAAATCATAGAAGATCAAGATGAAGGTGGGTTTGTAATATCTTATCCTGATTTACCAGGTTGTATTACATGTGGAGAAACGATAGAGAGTGCAATGCAGAATGCAAAAGATGCAAAAAGAGAGTGGATCAGAGCAGCATTGGAAGAGGGAATAGAAATTTATGAACCAGATAGCTTGGAAAATTATTCTGGACAATTCAAATTAAGAATACCACGAAGTCTACACAGATCATTAGCAGAACATTCACAGAGAGAAGGAATTAGTATGAATCAATACTGTGTTTATTTACTTTCGAAAAATGATGTGATGTATTCAAAATGGTATGAATGATTAAGGAAAGAAGTAGAATTAAAGAAAACAAAGACAGCCAAAGGCAAAGCAAGAAAGCATCCTCTATACCGTTGGGCAAGACTGATCGCAGCAACGACATGGGAAGAGGTTGCACAGGAATCAGCAGGTAATAGATATATGGAAAGGATACAAGAAGAAATGGTAAAGATGAGCCAGGACGAACGGGACAGATATCTATATTTGAGAGAAGAGATGGCAGTGAGTGATAGAGTAAGTCAGCTGCAGAGTGCGGAAAATCGTGGGGTAAGGGCAGGGATATTACTAAATCAAATTTCTATGATTCAGAAAAAAGTAAAGAAAAACAAGAATCTAGAACAAATAGCAGATGAACTAGAAGAGTCAACAACCAAGATAAGACCAATCTACGATCAAGTAAAACAACAGCCAGACAAAACAGCAGAAGAAATCTACAATCTAATTAATAATGAATAAAAATCGGAGGACAATACAAATGAGTATCAAAACAGAAAAAGCAGCACAAAACCACCAGAAAGGCTACAACTGTGCCCAGGCAGTTGCCTGTGCATTTGCAGAGGAGACCGGCATACCGGAAGAAATCTTGT
>ENA-OOSX01001059-OOSX01001059.1-human-gut-metagenome-genome-assembly--contig:-NODE-1059-length-11732-cov-3.823071_pt1 | contig 11732 bp, 10 predicted proteins | sample MGYA00241315_ERZ501225 | MGnify/ENA primary metagenome ERZ501225 (study PRJEB25962, sample SAMEA2042496) | human gut metagenome | biome: human gut; feature: human-associated habitat; material: faeces... | reverse complement strand
TAGCTAGCGTTCATCCTGAGCCAGGATCAAACTCTTCATTGTAAAAGTATTGTTAGTCAGCATAAAGCTGATTTTTGCTCTGTTCAGGATGCCGTACAATTTATTGACTTCATTAATACCTTACGTCTCATGCATATTACTATATATATAAGACAAGTATTGACGGTTCTATTTTTTTCTTGTACTACTTGTATTGTTTATCAATATTTCAAAGAACTTGCTGCTTTCGTTTTAAAAGCGGGTGCAAAGGTAAGAGGTTTTATTTTAACTACCAAATGTTTTCGGAAGTTTTTTTTCGCTTTTCTTTTTCTATCGTTTCTCAGACTCTCTTAGCGAAAGGGAAAGAAGGTAAAGAAGAAAAACAAAACGCCTTTTCTTTGCGAATCGGACTGCAAAGATAAGAACTTTTAGCTTTATCTTCCAAACTTTATCGGAAGTTTTTTTGTTCTTATGGTCAAGCAGTACTGCGCTTTTACACTAAGTCAATTTAACAAGGCTTTCTTCTCTTGGAAAGCGGGTGCAAAAGTACGCCCTTTTCAAATATACTCCAAACTTAAATCACTCTTTTTTTGAATTATTTTTGAGGATAGAAGCTAAAGTGTTGAGTTATAAGGATGTTGTAGAACATATTTTTCTCGGATATAGGAGGAACAGAGGAAAGGCATGCACATTATTATATTCACACGCGCGTTAGGAGGGCGAGGCCACGGGCGTATGCACAAGGGAAAGGAAGAGGAAATACAGGAAAGGTGAAGAAGATGCGCAAAGGAAAACAGAACGGGAATCCAAAGAAAAGAAAAAAAGATGGAGGAAAAGGGAGAAAAGAGGATGGAGTAAAAGGAAACATCAGATCACTGATATATTCTGTTATATAAAACACAGGGTAAATAACGGAGATTGGATACAGTAGAAGGGAGGTTATCTACAGTAGAGGGAAGCCAGGAAGTTGAAAGTATTTGTCATGAGCAGTCACACAGTTTGTTGCATGTCTTAAAACAAAATAGGGCTTCGTTCGCCCTCTGGACATATGAAACCCCAATTCCTTATAAAATACAATCATTTAGTTATGTAGAAACAGGAAGTAGAAAAATAATTTCGAATATATCGAATAGAACTAAGTATTGGTATAAGTTTGCGCGGTTTTAATTTAAACTTTTGCTTATAATGGGGATTAATAAACCACAAAATTCGGTCTACAATTCTGCCATTACTTTCTTTTATTATGCTTTCAAAATGCTCTATAGACAGCCCCGCAGCTTTTATATTCAACAATTCTTTAATACATGAATCATTTTCACCAAAAATAAATAGAATTTTATTGTACACAGATAAAGGTAAAAGATGAATAAATGGCATTTTAGAACAAAATCCATTACGGCATATTTGTTGATGTCCACCAAACGGCATTTGCCAAGCAGGAAATCCCCAAAAGATTATACCTGTTTCAGACAGAAACTCTTTAGCATGAAGTATAAATTCAACTTTCCGACATTTATCTATATGTTCTATAACGTTATGTATCAAAATTATATCATATTTATTCATATCCTCTTCAGAACTAAAATCAAAAAAATCAGAATGAATAAACCGCCCATTAAAACCTAAGAGATTGAAATAACTAATTGCCTGAGAGATTCGTTCTTCGGAACGATCTATTCCTGTTACATTGCATTCTTTTTCGGCAAATGGTAACAAATTTCCTCCTTCCCCACACCCTATCTCCAATATATTCATACCTCTTTTTATAGCAACAAACTTCTCGAGATAATCAATATAAAAGTCTCGAGAAGTTATTGCAAGTTCATTAAAATAGGAATATCTATCTATATGTCTTTGCTGCATAGTTGATCTATTTATTTGCTTTCAAAGCCTCAACTTCTGCTTTTAATTCCTTGATTGATTGAATCATTATAGGAATAATTGCTGTATAATTAATTAGTTTATTCCCATCCGGATCAGTCAATACTATATTCGGAAGAACTTTCTCGACTTCCTGAGCCAACAACCCAATTTCTTTACCATCTCCACCTACTCGAAAAGCAGCAGCTGCCGGTTCATTCTTATCTTTGAAATCATAACTTACAGCATTCAATTTAGACAGAACATTTAAACCATAACCTAATGGATTAATATTAATTTTTGCTCTAGCATCAGAATAGTTATATACATTTTTCACTTGAATACTATTATATACTCCGGATGCTGTATTATAGAAAACAACTTGATCATAATGACTAGCCAATCGAGTTGCAGCCGGACTACAATCAATTTGAAAGAAGTTACTAGCATTACATTTCATATATATTCCGTTTCCACTAAACGTTGTATGATAAAATGAATATGGTTCGGTATTGCCAATAGTTAATTTACCATTCGAATAATACTTAATTTGTGCATTTGCAAGAACTGCAACAGCCAAGAATACCACTAAGAGTATACTTTTAAAAAATAATGATTTCATAATATTACAAGTTTTAATTAATAACTTTTCGATATAAATAAAGGTACATATCCCTTAGACATCATTTTGTTACTGAGCCATCCAATCCTATGGTTACAGCTTGTCCAAAAGGAATATCCACAGTGCCAGGTTGAGCTTCCCATACAACCACACCAACCGCCCTAGTAGTTATACCAGTAGTAGTTTCATTGTTCGTATTTACTTCCTCCGATTCGTCCGTACATCCACAGAGAATCATCATAGAAAAAGAAAATAACATAAATAACTTTCTCATGACTATTCAAATTAAACATTAAGTGTCAAAAAATTACTTGATAAAGATTAGTATCTCACCTAAATGTAGGTAGTCTTATCCTTAAATTAGACATTGTGTTTGCTCTCATAACTTTAGATTTAAATAATTATTGCATTGATAATACTATTCTTCTGAAATATCTGTATATCAATCTTTAAAGATTAAAGTTTCCCATAACCTTAACATTTGCATTGTATATATACAACTCATATTGACCTAATGATAGATCACCTAAATAAAGAGTATACTCTCCTGCCACAACAGGAAATATTATAGTTTGAAATACGATTTGTTTTTCGATGTCTTTTACTTCAACAGTTATAGGAGCAAAACCGTCTTTAAAATTAAGATAAAGACTTTTACTTTCATCATCCACATACACTTTAAGCCATTCGGGATCAACAGAAGTTTTTTGCCCCTCTCGCCATTCCATTTTAATATCAACATGTCTGTTAGCTACTGCAAAAGAAACAGGCATTAATAACATCACTAATAATACAAGCTCAAACTTTTTCATATTTATTAATTTTGTTTTTTGCAAATATAGGGGATAGATGATTCGTTTGTTATATTCAAAACAATATCAGAATAGACAAATACAACTTGATTATCAACAACTTATAAAAATAACATAGACATATAGTATACATTCACTATTTCAAGGGGACTTTCAGAGCATTAAAATAAAAAAAGTGCATGCCACTATCAATATAGCAGCATGCATTGCCTTATTCAGAAAAGAACTATTTAAATAGGATTATTTTAAAAGCTCGTTAATCAGATACTCACACAAGTTGGCTTCTTCCTGTAAAGCAGAGATTCCCAATTTTTGTCTGAACCTTAATCGCTTTGTAGAAACTGAACTAGGATTAATACCAAGCAATCTAGCTTCGGTTTTCGAATCAAAATTAAACATGCATAAACAACAATATTCCCACTCCTGACTTGATAAATTGGGGTATCGTTCTAATAAATACATTTTTAAATTCGGATAAGTTTCTGTTATTTCAGAAACAATAGAGAACCATAATTGCTCCGTTAGTAATGGTTCATTGCAATTCGTATTACGTTCAGCGATATTCACTAATTTTCTAAAAATTATTGACGTAACAATTCTTCTTCGTTGCAATTTCTTATAATTAGAGGTTAAGTTTTTAATTTCATTTTCTAATCGACTTTGACTACTTTCATTCTCTTTTTGCGAAACCACTAATTGATTTTTCTTTTTATCCAACTCTATAAAGGCATTAGCCAACTCTAGTTTTATATTATTCAACTCAAGGGCTTGCTTATTCATTTCATTTTTGGTTTTTTGCCTGTACAGCAAATAGAGTAATGTGATAGCTATACCAAAAATCAAACATATACAAATTATAATCATATACTTTTGCTGAGTGAGTTCCAATTGATGATTCTTTTCTTTAAGTCTCAAATTATTAAATTTCTTTTCTACTTCCAGTATTTTTGTATTATTCTGTAGTATAGTAATGGAATCACTAAAAGATTTACAACTTTCGAGATACTTAAGTGCTTCTTTATAGTTACCTTCCGCTTTAGTTACCTGATAAAAAGCCCGCTCTATACCATATTCATATTCAGAGCTATCTAAAGGTAGTGTATACAAAAGCTCACGAGCTTTTAAAATATCACCAACTTGCAGATATAGTTTGATCAGACAGAATGTATTATACAATTCATTTTCCTTATCCAAAGATGTTGATTTAAGGAAATGATATTCTGCTTTAGAATATTGATTCATTGCCAAATAAATGTTACCCAAAGCATTATCTAGAGAAGATCTAACCTCATTATCATGCAACTGCTGGGCAATAGAATCTGCTATTCCCATATATTTTAATGCACATTCCAAAGAATCGAAAAAGGCCCATTCACGAGCTATATTTCGCAAAGCAAATACATGACTTTTGATATTACCCGCTTTCTTAAATAGTCCTTGTGCTTCCTCATATTGATGTCTGGTCTCCTTTTGCATATCCCTAAAATCATATAGATCAGCTATATACGTACATATATAGCCTGCTTCATTATATAGTTCTTTCTCTTTTGCGATTGCCAATACTTCTGCATAAATGCTCATTGCCTTATCATATTCCCCATCAGCCACTAGAGAGCGCCCCCAAAATAACCCTATATCTACTTGATCTTTAGTTATTCCATATTTAATCAGCCAAGAATATGCATGATCGAAATAGTAAGAAGGAGGAAGAGACGTATTCAATTTGTCAGCAGCTTTGCCAGCTATCAAGCACCAACGCACTAAATCTTCCTTATCCAGTTTATCAGGATAAGGAATACTTTGTATAATACGAAAAGCACTATCCGGATTGTCTTTGAGTATTCGCTCTGCAGCATTTAACGGAGTAGACACTGATTGTTGCCGTCTACAAGCTACAAAAAATATTAGCACTAGTGTTAACACATATGATAAATGTTTCATTATTATAGTTTTGTTATATGAATAAAAAAACAAACAAGTAAGTTAAACGAGGGGATAAAAAATTCTTTTCCCATTTTTTCCGTTGAACCCTTGAAAACACAGATAGTATCAATATGTGCAATAATTATTTTTTCAGTTTCAAAAGTATTATGCTGTCTTGTAAAGATATGAATTATTTCTTAAACTACAAATAACCCTGTTGCATATTTTAAAATTAAAAATGTGAATCAGTAGTTGAATCAAAATTATACTGAAATGATTCAAATCAGTTAAGACATGAACATAAACTCTATAACATTACCGATAGTACTCTATACAGCTAGATCTCAATAACTTATAGTTTCCTATAATTTTTTGGAATGGAAACTGTCGTTTCCCGGTGAGGGAACGGGCGTTCCTTTTAATGGAAAAGACCGTTCCTTTTAAAGGGAACTGGCGTTTCCTCCGAGGAAACTAACGCTTGCTGTATAACAATCGAGGTTGTCAACTAAATCCAATACAGTACAGACAACAAAAGAGGGGCTATCAGACATTAACACACTGAATATCAGATCACAACATCAAGTAAAATGTGTATTAAAGCATGGATATAGAGTGAGAGCAAATGCCTGCTCCCACACTGCTACCACACTTGCTACAACAGCTGTAACAACGATGAATAAGACGATACAAGCAAAAAGTGAGAGCATGGGAGCAAAACACGTGTTTAATTCATAGTAAGCAGAAAATATACTCACCTTGAATCTACTCTTATTATTTGCCTGCTATTGATGCTTCAATCATTTGTCTTAGCAAACCGGTTGTGCTTGATTCAGTATGAAGTAAGCATTTCCGGTTACCGAACACAAAAAAGAAATCTTTGGCTCTCGATACAGCTACATTCATCAGGCTTTTATTGTTTTCTATAAAAAAGCAACCATCTTCGCCCCCGTATACAGTGGAAATAATGATAATACGGCATTCCGCACCTTGAAACGTATGTATGGTCCCCACACGTATTTTCTTTAAATGTTTAGGAAGAGCTTTTTTTATAACAGCTGCCTGCGCCTTGAAAGGAGTAATGACACCTATTAAATTTTCAATCCCACCCTCCTTAGGATAGGTACTCTGTATTTTGTCCGCGTGAGTTGCAATCCATTGAACTATCTGCTGCGCCTCCTCTTTATTGAAACGGCTACTCCCTCTTTTCTCAGAGGATTCAACTTCTATCGGGAAATGTCCCATTGCAGGAAATTCCGATTTCAGGGTATTCTTATCATCATGACGTATGCTACCCCGACAAGGTTTCAATTTTCCTTGATATACCAGTTTATTGCAATAATCTATTATTTCATCATAGCATCTTCGGTGCTCACTCAGAAACAGTCCTCTGCTACCATCCTTTCGAAAGCGACAGGCCATAGCAGCAATTCTCATTATGCTAGATTCTGCACAGTTCATTCCATTCTCCTGCAAAAGTTCATACTCGCTAGCATTACTAATGACATTATTCAGAGTTGCTAAAGTTACATCCATATCCGTCTTTATTTCCCAAACAGGAGGAATCTGCTCTTCATCACCTACCACAAGCGCCTTTTTTGCCAAACCAAATGATGGCAACGCTACTTCCGGCGATACCTGCCCTGCTTCATCTACAATCAACAGGTCTATATAATTGAATAAAAAAGACTTTTCCTCTTTGTTCGGCTCTCCTGTAGCAAATACTCCCGGCAGTCTGAAAAATGTCATCACCATACAAGGAGTCAGCATAGCCATCCGATGAAAACGCTTCTGCTGCACATTGGCATAACGACGTGGCTTTTGTTTATCAGTCAGACGGTAATCACTAGAGAACCATCTTGCCTCATAATAATGTATAGCAAACCAAAAGGAAAGATAGCGTAAAGTCGTATCAAGCAGTGAGTTGATACCTTCCACATTCATTTCACTGACTTGTTTTTCTTTCCAAAGCCGTTGTTTTTCTATCTTTCTTTCCGCTTCTTCCAGCGGAATATCCTTTGGCGTTGGCACAAAATAGATATCAATCTCCTGTTTAAGTGCATTCAGACAATTATGGAAGCCTTTGACTTTCTTCTCTAATAATGCTAATACTGAATTGTGATGCGTTACTTTTTCCTCAAGCCCCGTCAGCTCTCCTTTCAATGCTATACAATCACTATCATATTTCCTTTTTTCTCTAAGATAATAGGTCTGAATAGTATCCCAGCAGATATCCTCATTCCAGCAAGATTCTTCTTCCCGATTCATGTGCATACGCAATCTCTTCTCCATCTCTTCTCTAAATATCCGAAAAAAGCGGGAAAAGAAAACAAGATACCATGGAGTAGAATCATAATAATTTTGCCAGTCAGCGTAGCGATGACAACAAGTATCTAACTTCTCCTCCGCAGCTTTAAGTTTTGAAGCCACACTCATTGATTCGATTCTGAGCTGTTCTTTCAGTTGATTTGTTTTTTCAATAAACTCCCGATATGAATCATTCCCCATAATCTTTTGCACTTCATTCAGAGAATCTAAGATTTGCTTTTTCGACTGGACACAATGCTCCAATTTCTCATGAAGGGCAGCTGCCACTTCATCCCATTTTTTAAAGGTTCTATGAAAATAGTCGGACGCCTTCTCTAAAAAAAAGCCTAAAGCTTTCTGCTCATTTTGCTCATTCTCCAATTCAGCAAAAGAAAATCCTCCCACCTCTGTCGTACAGAAATACGACTTGTCTTTATTCTTATCCATAGCTTGCGTAGAGGGAAAATAAGCAGCAAGACTATTAACACCTTCTATCCAACGCTGCTCCAACAAATCATCCAGTCCGATATTGGGAATCTTTGCAAAAGAGTCTATCACATTCGTCACTGCTTGATTATTGGTGGAAGTTGCCACAATCACCGGAGGAGGATCCTCCACCAAAGCATGCGACACCAACATATCTGCCACAATACTCTGCAGAAGAGTGGTCTTACCCGTACCCGGGGGACCAGAAACGGCAAGCACATCTCCGTCCTTCAGAAAATGAAAATGGTTGACCGCTTCGCGTTGAGACTCCGACAAAGGATATTCACCCCCCATCTGACCGGAGTGTTGATACATACATCTGAGAGAATGTGCCTGATAAGGGGCTTCCTGTGTTTCCTGTTCTCCGGTGAGCATCTTGTCATACAGGGATAAAGAGAGATTCTTTCCCGCTAATATCTTTTTGTAAAGACTACGAATATGAAACTTTGCATCTACTGTTTGGTCCAAAATGAAATAGGACTCCTCATCCAGTGCCAATAATTCTCCCTTTTCACTCTTTTTATTTTCTATTTCCGTTTCACCCCAAGACACACAAAGAGCTTTCTCATAAAAAGACCGAACTGCTTCCCAGTAATTATCCCAGTTTTGAAAGTTTTCTTTCAAGAAATGTTTTTGAGGATATTCACTCCATGCTCCGATCGCTTTCTCTTGCATATGAAAAGGAGTCAGTACATCTCTGGGAATCCAAGGCGTCTTATAGATAGAATCAGGAGGAAAAAGCGTTCCGTCTTTATCCAATCTGGCAGGAACATATAAAATACCAAATGGCACACGAACATCCACCCCTAAATCAATCAATCCATCTGCCAGAACTTTAGGAATAAGAATCACTTCAAGCTTATCCTTCTTCGTGTCTGAAGGTTTATTTTCTACCCAAAATTCATTAGTAGCCAAAGAATTGATCCTGCCGGATGAAAGTTCAGAATCCTTCGCTTTTTGATAATTTTCCCCAGAAAAATCGATATAAGATTTTACTCTAGTAGCTTCATAAAAGAATTTTGTTAATCGTTTTTTGAGTTCATTCATTATTTTTTTTCATGTTAAGTTGTGTGATAACTTTATAACTACAGGCATTTCTCATTTCTTACGTGACAAATATAGATAATTCTAACCTAACCAAGAATCATATTGGCATTTTTCTATCTTGTACACTATATATATTACAGGAGAAATCTCATTTCAACGCTTACATACCATGCATATATAAAATCACTGTTAAATCACTCCGCAATCTCAAACAAAAAGGTCATCTGTCTGTTACATACCCGACTTGAATATAGTAACCTAAACTTTTAAATTATGGCTAGAGAAAGCGTAAAAATCTTACAAGGAAAGCTGGATGTAGAAAGCTTGATTTCACAGTTGAATGCAGCATTGTCCGAAGAATGGTTGGCATATTACCAATACTGGGTAGGTGCATTAGTAGTAGAAGGCGCTATGCGTGCAGACGTACAAGGCGAGTTCGAAGAACATGCAGAAGAAGAACGCAGACATGCGCAACTGCTTGCCGACCGCATTATCGAACTAGAAGGAGTACCCGTATTGGACCCGAAGAAATGGTTCGAACTGGCAAGGTGCAAATATGATGCTCCCCAAGGATTTGATTCTGTAAGTCTGCTAAAAGATAATGTAGCTTCTGAGCGTTGCGCAATACTGCGTTATCAGGAAATTGCTGACTTTACCAATGGAAAAGATTTCACTACCTGCGACATTGCCAAGCATATCCTTGCTGAAGAAGAAGAGCATGAACAAGATCTTCAGGATTACCTGACTGACATTGCCAGAATGAAAAAATCATTTCTCGACAAGTAATTTCCGACTCGTCAGAGAATGAGCGAAAGGCAGTCTTAAAAAGAGAATATCAAAACATTCTCTCTTCAAGATTGCCTTTTTTCACAAATATATGCGAAAACGCCCCCGAAGTTTATACTCCTTTAAACTCCTTTTGAACAATTTTCGTCCTGATTGGAACACCGCATTTCAGTTGATTCCTCCTACCTTTGCAACCACACTTAATCATAAAGTGCATAGAAAACAGGTATAAAGAGTATAAAAAGAAAAGACTATGGCAAATCAATTATCAAGAACTGATAGTTCATCCAATCAGGATATCAGACAACGATTCAACGTAAAAAAAACAATCATCGGAGTTATTGTTTTATTAATAGGATTATTTCACTTACCTGAAGCGATCCTCCTCATTATGGACGGCATTTCTTTAGATAGCATATTGTATCTTATCGGCAATATATTACTCTGTCTGCTTGGCATATACCAACTTAAATTCCGTTCCAGGGAAATGAGATATCTGCCGACTAAAAGCGTGGTCAAAGAGAAAAACTATTCTTTCAATCTGAAATACCTTGAACCATTGAAAGAGATGATCGAATCAGGCAATTTTTCTAACAATATCAATATTGAGAAAGGAACAGGCGGAAATCTTCGGCTGGATGTCCTCATGTCGGCTGACAAGAAATTCGCAGCAGTGAGATTGTTACAGTTTATCCCTTACAGCTACATTCCGGTCATGGATATGCAATATCTGCGGAATGACAAGATCGCCGCTCTGGAGAATTTCCTGGAACACTCTAAATAAGGGTCCGTTTTATTTTATCCATCCCCACTTTTATGTAATAGTGCGATAAAAACCAAACTATTTTCAAACAAATCAAGAAGAAATCTTTCTTTTTTCGTATTTTTGTCCCAATATGCATGTTTAATCCAAGTAGATAACAACATCAACGAAAAGGAATGAAAGTAATTGATTTAATAAATAACAGTAAAGGTACAGCTTTTTCTTTCGAAATTCTCCCTCCTTTGAAGGGAACCGGAATCGAAAAGCTCTATCAGACAATCGACACTCTTCGAGAATTTGATCCGAAATATATCAATATCACCACGCATCGCAGCGAATACGTATATAAGGATCTGGGCAACGGACTTTTCCAGCGAAACCGGCTGAGAAGACGCCCGGGGACTGTTGCCGTAGCTGCCGCTATCCAGAACAAGTATAATATAACGGTGGTTCCGCACATACTGTGCAGCGGCTTCACCCGTGAAGAAACCGAATATGTACTGCTCGACCTGCAATTCCTCAATATCACCGATCTGCTGGTACTTCGGGGAGATAAGGCCAAACATGAATCAGTATTCACTCCCGAGGGCGACGGGTACCATCATGCTATCGAGTTGCAGGAACAAATCAATAACTTCAATAAGGGAATCTTTGTAGACGGCTCGGAGATGAAAGTAACCAACAGTCCGTTCTCCTACGGTGTGGCTTGCTATCCGGAGAAGCACGAGGAGGCTCCCAACATCGAATCCGATCTCTTCTGGCTGAAAAAGAAAGTAGAAGCAGGGGCGGAATATGCTGTGACACAGTTATTCTACGACAATAAGAAATACTTCGAATTTGTAGAGCAAGCGAAGGCAGCAGGTATCAATGTGCCTATCATTCCGGGCATCAAGCCATTCAAGAAGTTGTCTCAACTCAGTATGGTGCCCAAGACATTCAAAGTAGACTTGCCGGAAGATTTGGTCAAGGAGGTTTTGAAATGCAAGAACGACAAGGAAGCCGAACAGGTTGGTATCGAATGGTGCGCCGCCCAATGCAAAGAGTTAATGGCACATGGAGTGCCAAGCATCCACTTCTACTCCATCGGAGCAGTGGACAGTATCAAAGAAGTGGCTAAAATCATTTATTGATATGTTTTTCAGAGACGTAA
>ENA-OOSX01001049-OOSX01001049.1-human-gut-metagenome-genome-assembly--contig:-NODE-1049-length-11855-cov-3.581864_pt1 | contig 11855 bp, 7 predicted proteins | sample MGYA00241315_ERZ501225 | MGnify/ENA primary metagenome ERZ501225 (study PRJEB25962, sample SAMEA2042496) | human gut metagenome | biome: human gut; feature: human-associated habitat; material: faeces... | reverse complement strand
CCGACGGAGGCGCTCACGGCAGAGCAGGCTGAACATATACTCGGCGTACAAGCCAACCTTTGGACGGAATACATTTCATCTGCCGCACATGCGGAATATATGGTGCTGCCCCGTATGGCAGCATTGGCAGAAGTTCAGTGGACAAAACCAGAGAAGAAAGACTATGGTGATTTTACAAAACGGATTGTAAATTTGCTGGCTTTGTATCAAAGAAACGGGTGGAATTATGCCAAACATCTTTATGACATCAAGGCTGATTTCACACCGGATATTGAAAAAAAGGCCATGACAGTCACTTTAAGCACTATAGACAATGCTCCTATTTACTATACATTGGATGGAAAAGAACCATCAAAAACTTCAAGAAGGTATACTGTTCCCGTCTCGATTGACTCTTCTGCTGATTTTCGTGCTACAGTTATCCGTTCGGATAGTAAAAACAGCTGCATAAGGAAGACTATTTCCTTTAATAAAGCCACATTGCTTCCTGTTACATTGACGCAGGTGCAGCCGGCTCCCGATTACACTTTCGGAGGAGCTGCCACATTGGTGGACGGAATGGCGGGGAATGATAATTTCTCTACCGGTGCCTGGTTAGGCTTTTTAGGAGAAGATGTGACTGTACTTATTGACTTGAAGCAGCAGACTGAAATTAGTCGGTTAAGTATAAATGCCATGACCTATATGGATGCATGGATTATGGGCCCCGTTGGATTACAAGTCTTTATTTCGGATGACAATGAGCAGTTTGTGAATGTGGCAGATGAGGCATTTCCGGCAGAAGCGGATGTGAAGAAAAGGTGCATCGAAAAATATGACGTCACATTTGCACCTGTAAATGCACGTTATGTAAAGCTGGTAGTCAAGGGGAGTATGGCTTTGCCCAAGGGGCATGTAGGTGAAGGTAAAATGCCTTATTTGTTTATGGATGAGATTCAAATTGATTAGAAATATTTATATGCATGAGATGAAAAATTTTAGCGGTTCTATAGTTCTACTGCTCTTTTTGTTGTACTCAGGAGCAGGCCATTGCAAGGATGTGTCGGTAAAGCCAATCACCGGTACATGGATAAATCTGGCATATCAGGATGTACGTAATAAGTATACCAATCCTCGGTATTTTGACAATACAGATCCGGATTTGTGGGAACAAAAGATACGAGAGTTATCAGATATGGGGATGGAATACTTGGTTTTTATGGCAGTAGCCAATGAAGGAAAGGCATATTATCCTTCCAAACTGATGCCGTGGGTATATCCTGCAAATAGGAAAAGTCCGGTGGATGCCATTATGGATGCGGCAGCCCGATTAGGGATGAAAGTTTTTATGAGTACCGGATGGGCTAAAGATCAGGATGACAATTTGCGTGACCCGGTGGTAAAGCAGAGACAGTTGGACATGATGAAAGAATTGGCGTCGATATATGGAACGCATGAGGCGCTTTATGGATGGTATTTGCCGGTTGAGGATTGTCTGTGCCCGATATTTCCGGAGCATGCGGTGCTTGCCGTCAATGCTCTGACCAAGCAGGCGCGTGCATTGACACCGGATAAGAAAATTTTAATATCCCCTTATGGTATTGTGAACTCTGACCTTGATAGCTCGGAATACGAGAAGCAGTTAGCCAAGTTGAAAGTTGATATCATAGCATACCAGGATGAGATTGGATGTGTACGAGAGGATTTTCCTCTGGTCCGTTTAAAGGAAAACTGGAAGAAACTGCGTACTATTCATGATCGGTTGGATATAGCTTTATGGGCAAATTGTGAAACATTCACATGGGAAAATAGACTTAACGACCGTACTTCCGCTTTGATTCCGGCTGCCTATTCACGCTTACTTTCTCAGCAAGCAGCAGCATCGGCAGCGGGAGTGGAGAATATTGTTTCTTTCATGTTTTGTGGCATCATTGAGAATCCGATGTCATCTTTTCAGTTAGGACAACCTATTTGGTCCAATTGTGCTTTTCAGAACTATATGGATTGGAAGCGGGGTACGAGATATTGGAAATTGCTTGAAGCTTCTTTCCTTGATAAATTGGCTAATGGTGCGACACCTGAGATGATAAGGGACGAAAAGACTCCATCGGCATTATTGGATGGCTTGATTGCTGAGGAAAACACCGGAGACATTTGTTGGATAATCTTTAATAAGGGATATCATGAGCTGCAGGTTGATTTGCAAAAGGAAATGGAGCTCCATGACGTTTTACTGCGTATGTTAAATTATAGGCCGGGAGGTATTAGACTGCCCTCGAAAGTCTATTTATATGCTTCACTAGATGGAGACTCGTATCGTTTATTATCTATTAAAGACACTCCTTCCTTCCAGAATGCCAAGCATGATGCCTGGATTGACGGAGTCTTGTTTGAAGGTATAGATGTCAATACCCGCTATCTCAAAGTTGCTTTTGAGGCAGATACGCCGGTGTATATGGATGAATTATTTGTTAATCCAGTAATCAGATAATAGGAAAGCCTCCCGATATTTTAGTGCATATTGGGAGGCCTTCTTTATTATCTCTATTTTTTTATCAGTCGAACAGGCTCTTGAACTTCTTGAATATTTTCTCCTTAATCGAAGTGTTTGGCTTGAAGTTATCAGATTCTTCCATTTCCTCCAATGCTTTCTTCTCATCCTTGCTCAGCGTTTCGGGTACATATACGCTGACATTTACCAGCAAATCTCCCGTGCCGTACCCGTTCACGCTGGGTAAACCTTTGCCGCGTAGGCGGAGTACTTTTCCCGGTTGTGTACCTGAGTCAATTTTTACTTTCACCTTTCCATCAATCGTGGGAATTTCTACCGCACCACCCAAGGCTGCTGTCGGGAAGCTGAGGAGCAGGTTGTAAATCAAGTCATTTTCGTCGCGTATCAGGTTCGGGTCTTGCTCTTCCTCTACAAGAATCAGCAGGTCACCCGGTACACCGTTGTGCTTGCCTGCATTTCCTTTTCCCCCCATAGAGAGTTGCATACCTTCTGCGACACCTTTCGGGATTTTTACGGTTACTACTTCTTCACCGTATACAATACCTTCACCGGCACATTCCTTACACTTGTTTTTGATGATTTTGCCTTCACCGCCACAAGTCGGACAAGTGGTTCTTGTTTGCATGGTGCCGAGTATGGTTTGCTGGTTACGGATTACCGTGCCGCTGCCGTTACAAGTCGGGCAGGTTTCGGTGCCGCCGTCGCCTTCGGCTCCTGTACCATGACAGTGGGTACAAGGCACGTATTTCTTCAGCTTGAATTTCTTTTCCACACCGGTAGAGATTTCCTTGAGGTTCAGTTTCACCTTGACGCGCAAGTCCGAACCACGGTAACGGCGTTGTTGTGTGCCGCCACCTCCGCCGAAACCTCCAAAACCTCCAAAACCTCCTCCACTGTGTCCGCCAAAGATGTCACCGAACATGGAGAAGATGTCGTCCATGGACATGCCTCCACTGAAGCCACCGAACGGACCACCATTACCGGCGGCACCACCCAGTCCGGCATGACCGAACTGATCGTAGCGGGCACGCTTGTCCGGATTGCTTAGTACGTCGTATGCTTCTGCCGCTTCCTTGAATTTCTCTTCGGCTGTTTTGTCGCCCGGATTCTTGTCCGGATGATATTGGATGGCTTTCTTGCGATAGGCTTTCTTTATTTCTTCTACCGTTGCTGTCTTTTCGACTTCCAATACTTCGTAGTAATCTCTTTTTTCCATACAGTTTTATGTTATTCTCCGACTACCACTTTGGCATGACGGATCACTTTGTCGTTTAGGATGTAACCGGTTTGTACGCAGTCCAGAATTTTGCCTTTCAGTGCTTCATTGGGTGCCGGAATCACGGCGATGGCTTCGTGATAGTCTGTATCGAGCGGTTGTTCCTTTGTCTCTATTACCTTAACGCCGTTTTGTCCCAATACAGACATGAACTTGTTGTAGATCAGTTCAACTCCTTCTTTTACGGCGGTTACGTCGGTAGCTGTCTCCATGTTTTTGAGGGCGCGTTCAAAGTCATCCACGATGGGGAGAATACTGCTGATACTCTTTTCACCACCGTTCAGGATGAGTTCTGCTTTCTCCTTCATGGTACGTTTGCGGTAATTGTCAAACTCGGCAGACAAGCGCAGGTATTTGTCCTTCTGCTCTTCAATCTGTTCATTGGCCTTTTCCAGTTCCTGGGCGAGCTTTTCTTCTTCTGTCAGGGGAGCTTCGTTTTCTTGTGAAGTTTCTTGTCCGACAGTTTCTTCGTCACATTCGTTGGGAGTAGCTTGAGTTTTCAGCTCCTCTTCCTGGTTGTTTTCTTTTTCTTTCGGATTCATATTGTTATGCTTATTATTCTTGTAAAATGATTTAGCTTTCATTGCTGTTAAGGGTTTAAGTTAATACGATATTGGTGCTCCAGCAAAAACTTTGCCAAAACGGATATTTTTGCCGAAAACGCTGCAAAGGTAATACTTTTATGTCAGATTGACAGCGCTTCTCTGTGTCTATTCATGGAAAAATAACTATCTTTGCACTCGCAATTCGCAGACTAATAGGTATTAAATAGTAAATTGTAAATAAATAAATCGTAAATATAAAGATGATTACAGTCTCTAATGTCTCAGTACAGTTTGGTAAAAGAGTGTTGTTCAATGACGTAAACCTGAAGTTTACAAGTGGTAACTGTTATGGTATCATCGGTGCCAACGGCGCCGGAAAATCTACTTTCCTGAAAACGATTTCCGGGGAGCTGGACCCTACAACGGGCTCCATCATGCTGGCTCCGGGAGAGCGTCTTTCCGTTTTGAGCCAGGACCACTTTAAGTGGGATGCTTTTACGGTGATGGACACGGTGATGATGGGACACACGGTGTTGTGGGATATCATGAAGCAGCGTGAAGTGCTGTATGCCAAAGAGGATTTCACAGACGAGGATGGACTGAAGGTTTCCGAATTGGAAGAGAAATTTGCCGAGCTGGACGGCTGGAATGCCGAAAGCGATGCTGCCGCCTTGTTGAGTGGTTTGGGTATCAAGGAAGACAAGCATTATCTGTTGATGGGTGAGTTGAACAACAAGGAAAAGGTGCGTGTCATGCTGGCGCAAGCTCTCTATGGAAATCCTGATAACTTGCTGCTGGACGAGCCTACCAATGACTTGGATATGGAGACCGTGACTTGGCTGGAAGAGTACCTCTCCAACTTTGAGCATACGGTGCTGGTGGTAAGCCACGACCGTCACTTCCTCGACTCCGTTTGTACGCATACGGTGGACATCGACTACGGAAAGATTAACCTCTTTGCCGGTAACTATAGCTTCTGGTACGAGTCCAGCCAGCTGGCGCTCCGTCAGCAGCAGAACCAGAAGGCAAAGGCCGAGGAGAAGAAGAAAGAGCTGGAAGAGTTTATCCGCCGATTCAGTGCCAATGTGGCAAAGAGCAAGCAGACTACCAGCCGCAAGAAGATGTTGGAGAAACTGAATGTAGAAGAAATCAAGCCGTCATCACGTAAGTATCCGGGCATCATCTTTACGCCCGAACGCGAACCGGGTAATCAGATTCTGGAAGTTTCCGGTTTGACGAAAACGCTGGAAGATGGTACGGTGCTGTTCCGCGACGTCAACTTCAACGTAGAGAAGGGAGACAAGATTGTATTCCTTTCGCACGACCCGCGTGCCATGACCGCCCTGTTCGAGATTATCAACGAGAATATGAAACCGGATGCAGGTACTTTCAACTGGGGTGTGACTATCACCACCGCTTACCTGCCGCTGGACAATACTGCATTCTTTAATACAGACCTGAATCTGGTGGACTGGTTGAGCCAGTTCGGTGAAGGCAATGAAGTCTATATGAAGAGCTTCCTGGGACGTATGCTGTTCTCCGGCGAGGAGGTGCTGAAGAAAGCAAGCGTATTGTCGGGAGGTGAGAAGATGCGTTGCATGATTGCACGTATGCAGCTGCGCAATGCCAATTGCTTGATTCTGGATACACCTACCAATCACCTCGACTTGGAGTCTATCCAGGCATTCAACAATAATCTAAAGACCTATAAAGGCAATATCCTTTTCTCATCCCACGACCACGAGTTCATTCAGACGGTTGCCAACCGTATCATCGAATTGACTCCGAACGGTATTATCGACAAGATGATGGAGTATGACGAATACATCACTTCAGACCACATTAAGGAGTTGCGTGCACGTATGTACGCAACAAAGTGATAACGGAAGCTAAGGACTAAATAAGCATATTTTAAATCGTTCCATCATGAGGAAAAAATCGTTCCACCACGGTGGAACAATATTTCTGCCATGATGGAACGATTCTTCTTTCATATCTTTTTGGTTTAATAAAGGCTTGTGCGATATTGAAAAAAAGAAGAAGGTGTGTTAGAATGATTTTTAGCTATCATTCTGACACACCTTCTTTTGCTATTAAAAGAGTCTCTTTGTTCTTATTAAGGCGGGGAATAGTCTGAGTTATTGTTTCTCCTTATATATAATTTTGCCTTGGCTTTCGCCGAAAAGGTTGTCGCCTAGCGTGGTAATCTTATTCCCCGTGGCAAGCACATAGCGCAGGTTGTCGCATCCCATAAATGCTCCGTACTCAATGGCGGTTACACTGGCAGGAAGCACCAGCGTGCCGCACAAACGGCCGCAGCCACTGAATGCACGCTGTCCAATGCTTCTAAGCTCTTGCGGGAGCCGTACGTTCAGCAGATACTTCTTTTGGGTGAAAGTATAGTCGGGAATTGCAGTGGCATTACTGTTGGTCATGTCGATGGAAACCAGATTGGGCATATAGTCGCGTATCAATGTGAAGTCGGCTTCGTCCATTTTTCCTTCAACGGTCAGAAAGTTAACGTCTTTGGGCTGAAATCCGGCTCTTAACAGTTCGCTGGCAAGGCTGCCCATTTTACCAATCTGCACATTTACTGTCAGTGGTTCTCCTTCAATGAATGCAAAGGTCTCCCATTTCTTTTTGGTACGGTAGGAGTCACTGCATCCCAATGGAACAAATATGGCTGTAACGCTATCGGCCAATGCTTCGGACAACAGATTGGGAGCCGTTTTCTTCCGTATCTGGCATATCTTGAGATTTTTGCATCCCTTAAAGGCAGCATCTTCGATGTTCTTGGTCTTGTCGGAAAGGATAATCCTGGTCAGCGTCTCCTTACCTACAAATGTACTGTCGTCCATTTGCTTGCAGAAGGCATATGCCGGAATGCAATTGGCAGGATATACATAAAAACGGTTTGGATAAGTCCCGTTCTTGCCTGCATACATGCTGATGGAGGCATTGGAAATGTCCAGCAGTTGCAGGTTTTTGAATTCATCCCGTAGATGCCTGAAATCTACGGCATTCAGCTTGCCCTGCAGGGTCAGTTGGGTGATTTCATTGGCTTCCGCTTCTGTCATCAGTTCCACCAGGGTACCAGGTTTGGCCACGTAGTATCTTTTGGATTTTTGTGCCGAGGCATTCAGCATTAACGCCAGTCCGGCAACGGCTAAAAGTATTTTTCTTAGTTTCATGTTTGTCGATTCCAGATTGATTTTTCAAATATAAGAAGAAACCGGCAGGAATACATGAAGTTTTTTCTTTTTATTATTATTTTTGTCGGATATTAATCAAAATGAGATACAAATGGAGACGGAAGAAACGGTGAAGGAAGAGTGTGTTGCTATGAGTAAAACAAAACGTATTTGGCTGGCATTCGTTGATATAGTACTGTTTACTGTACTTTTTATGATTTTTCTGTTTTTGTTTGCCATACCTTTTGCGATTGCTTTCCCTGAGTTGAAGACACAAGCTGGTGGGATGAGCGTCTATTTAATGATGTTGAATGAAGTCTTGATGTTGGCCAGTGGGCTTATTGCCGCTTGTATGGTGCTGGGCTTCAGGAAGCTTCCTTTTTCGAGCTTGGGCTTGTCTTTGAAGGGATGGGGCAGAAGCCTGCTGAACGGAGCTTTGTTTGTCGTGTTCTTGTATGTAGTTGGTTTTGGCTTGTCTTTATTGTTGGGGGCTGTGGAAGTGGCAGGGGTCTTGTTTTCTCCCATTTCGTTGTTGTCGAGTCTTTTGCTTTATTTTTTAGTGGCAGTTACGGAAGAAGTTATTGGACGCGGTTTCATTTTAGGGCGTATGCTGGATGGAGGCGTCAATAAGTTTGTGGCATTGCTTATCTCTGCGGTGTTATTTTCGTTGATGCATCTTTTCAATCCCAGCTTTGCCTTCGTCCCGTTTTTGAATATCATGCTGGCGGGTTGTTTCTTGGGAGCTTCCTATATATACACGCGCAACCTCTGTTTCCCCATTGCCTTGCATTGGTTCTGGAACTGGATTCAAGGTTCTGTTTTGGGATATAAAGTCAGTGGAAATGAATTTAGCAATGAGAATCTGCTGATTCTTCACTTTCCGGAAGAAAATCTGATAAATGGAGGAACTTTCGGGTTCGAAGGCTCTATTCTGTGTTCACTACTTTTAGTGCTTGGTACAGTAATTATCTTAAGACACTATTATAAGGGATTAGTGATTAGGGATTAATGATTAATACAGAAACCATTAACCACTAACCATTAATCATTAATCCCTAATCACTAATTCTGTTCCACTCCTTTCATTGTCAGCTGTATGCGTTTCCGGTCCATATCTATGCTGAGTACCTTTACGCGTATATGCTGGTGAATGGACACTACTTCATTAGGGTCTGATATGAATCTGTCGGCGAGTTGGGAGAGGTGTACCAGTCCGTTTTCCTTGATGCCTATATCGACAAATGCGCCGAAGTTGGTGATGTTTCCTACGATGCCGGGCAATTCCATGCCTTCGCGCAGGTCGCTGATGGTGCGCACGTTCTTGTCAAATTCAAATATCTTTATCGGTCCGCGTGGGTCACGTCCGGGCTTGTCCAGCTCTTGCAGGATGTCTTTCAGTGTCGGCATGCCCACGGTGGGGGAGAGGTAGCGTTCGGGATTAATCTTCAGACGCAGCTCCCGGCTGGCTATCAGCTCGGCTACGCTGCAACCCAAGTCCTTTGCCATTTGTTCTACGATACAATAGCTTTCCGGGTGTACGGCAGTATTGTCCAGCGGATTCTTTGCCTGCGGAATGCGTAGGAAGCCGGCACATTGCTCAAACGCCTTGGCACCCATACGAGGTACTTTCATCAGTTCCTTGCGCGAGGTGAAGGCACCGTTTTCGGCGCGATAGTTCACAATGTTCTGTGCCAGTTGCGGACCCAATCCCGAGATGTAGGTCAGTAGATGGCTGCTTGCGGTGTTCAGGTTGACACCTACCAAGTTTACACAGTTTTCTACGGTCTGGTCCAGTGATTTTTTCAGCTTGGTTTGGTCCACATCATGCTGGTATTGCCCCACACCAATAGATTTCGGGTCAATCTTTACCAACTCTGCCAGCGGGTCCATCAGTCGTCTGCCTATGGACACAGCACCGCGTACGGTGACGTCGTAGTCGGGAAACTCGTCCCGTGCAATTTTAGAGGCCGAATAGATGGAAGCTCCCTGCTCGCTGACGATGAATATCTGTATGTCGCGGTTGAAGCGCTGATGTTTCAAGAACTCCTCCGTTTCGCGGCTGGCAGTTCCGTTACCTATGGCTACGGCATCTATCTTATAAGACTCTATCATCATTTGCAGCTTGGCAAATGCCTCTTTCTGCTTGCTGACCGGAGGGTGGGGGTAGATGTTCTCATTGTGGAGCAGATTTCCTTGTGCATCGAGGCACACAACTTTACAACCCGTACGAAATCCGGGGTCTATACCCATCACACGCTTTTGCCCCAGTGGTGAAGCCAGCAACAACTGACGGAGGTTTTCGGCAAATACCTTGATGGCTTCCTCATCAGCACGCTCTTTGCTTTGCGTGGCAAATTCCGTCTCTATGGATGGCTTCAATAGGCGTTTGTAGGAATCCTGCACGGCTTCTGCCACTTGCTGTCCGCAGGGGTTGTTGCTCCGCACGAATTGGCGTTCCAGCCGTTCCACGCACTCCTCATCGTCCGGGCTGATGCTGACTTTCAGCAGGCCTTCCGCTTCGGCACGCCGGATGGCGAGCAGGCGGTGGGAGTTGCATCGCTTCAACGATTCGGAGCAGTCGAAGTAGTCACGGTATTTGGTCGCTTCCTCTTCTTTGCCTTTCACCACTTTGGCGGTCAGTATGCCTTGGCGGGCAAATGCGTTTCGCACGCTGTTTCGGGCACGTTCGTCTTCGCTAACATGCTCGGCTATGATGTCACGGGCACCTTTCAGTGCATCTTCCACGTTCTTCACGTCTCCTTTCACATAACCGGCAGCGCGTTCCTCCGGATGGGGCTCACGTTGCAGCATCAGCAGGGTGGCGAGGGGTTCCAGTCCTTTTTGGCGGGCTGCTTCGGCACGTGTTTTCCGTTTGGGTTTGTAGGGAAGGTAGATGTCCTCCAGTAGGGTGTTGTCCCAGGTCTCCTCGATACGCTTCTGAAGTTCGGCGGTCAGTTTGCCTTGTTCCTGTATGGTGTTGAGGATGGTTTCTTTACGTTTGGCTGTTTCGCTCAGCTTTTCGTAATGGGTCTTTATGGATTCAATCTGCACTTCGTCCAGTCCTCCCGTCACTTCCTTTCGGTAGCGGCTGATGAAAGGAATTGTCGCTCCATCTTCCAGCAGGCCGAGGGTCTGGCTTATTTGTCTTTCTGATATGCCGAGAGCGGCAGATATCATTTGATGAAAATCTTGTATCATTTTGTATCTCATTTTATAATAGGTGCCAAAAGTACAAAAAACAATTGTTGTTTTTTCTTTAGGTTCCAACTTTTATCTATATTTGTCAAAGCTATGGAGCAATTAAACGAATCAATCAATTGAAACACATATATCGTACAATATTACCATGCGTGGTAGCGCTTTTCTGCTGCCTTTTGCCTGCTTTCTCGATTACGGGAGAGCATCCGGTATTGATTATCAGTTCCTATAATCCGGATGCCGGTCGGACTTCCAGCAATATCTCTGACTTTATGGAGGAATTCCAACGTTTAGGAGGGACGAATACCGTTGCATTGGAAAACATGAATTGCAAAAGTTTTTCCGAAGCTCCTTTTTGGGAAAAGAGAATGGCAGGGTTATTATCCAAATACCAGAATGATAAAAGTCCGGCATTGATTGTTCTTATTGGGCAGGAAGCTTGGGCTGCCTACCTTTCTTTGGAAGACTCAGTACGCGGCAATACTCCGGTAGTGAGTGCGCTATCCAGCCGGAACGCCATATTGTTGCCGGGAGATACCATCGATTTGAAGACTTGGATGCCTGAATCCGTAGATTTTTTCACGGATTTTCCGGATTCACCTATCAAGGCCGGCTTCGTTTATGAGTATGATGTGGAGGCGAATATCAACATGGTAAAGCAGATGTATCCTGACACCGAGAATATCGCTTTTATATCAGACAACAGTTATGGTGGTGTTGCTATGCAAGCTTATGTAGTGAAGGAAATGAAGAAATTTCCCGAATTGGATCTGATACTGCTTGACGGACGTGTCAATACAATATATACTATTTGTGATAGGTTGCATGAACTGCCGGAACATACGGCAGTATTAATGGGGACGTGGCGCGTGGATATGAATGATGGCTATTTTATGCGTAATGCTACTTATGCCATGATGGAAGCTGCTCCAGCCTTGCCCACATTCTCTTTGAGTTCTGCCGGTTTGGGATACTGGGCTGTGGCAGGCATCGTTCCTGCCTACCGTGCTTTGGGCAAGGAGATGGCAAGGCAATCTTATCGTCTGCTGACTGACCCGCAGGATGGGAATACTCATATGGAAGTCATTCCGAATGAGACCATACTGGACGGCAAGCTTGTGAAGGAAAAGAAACTGAATATCACCGGCCTTCCG
>ENA-OOSX01001020-OOSX01001020.1-human-gut-metagenome-genome-assembly--contig:-NODE-1020-length-12086-cov-3.008561_pt1 | contig 12086 bp, 16 predicted proteins | sample MGYA00241315_ERZ501225 | MGnify/ENA primary metagenome ERZ501225 (study PRJEB25962, sample SAMEA2042496) | human gut metagenome | biome: human gut; feature: human-associated habitat; material: faeces... | reverse complement strand
ATTGTATTGATTGTGAGGTGTTTATAAATGGTTCTAAACGCTAATGCAATGCTATGTTTAGTAGTATTAATAGCAATAATTATTTATATATCAATTATTTAGGAGGAATGAAAAAAAAATGAGTTTAATTAAAGCATTAAGACAATTTAGAAGATATAAAGGTAGAATTAAATTCTATTCAAAAGACGGTATGTTAATGTATGAAAATACATTAGAGAGAACGTTATACTCAATATTCTATGATAATTTTTGGAATACTTTTGTTTTAGAGTATAATATAGAATATGGATGGATAAAATTAGATTGTAATAAAGTAGGGCAAAATTATGATATTATGGAATGAATTAGAAAAATTATTTGAGGAAAGTATTAATCGTGAACAAAGTTTAGAAATACAATTGGTATTTAATGGACATAAAATAACTTCATTTTTAGGATACAATAACTTTATATATACTATATCATTAGATATGTTAGAATTAGAATCAACTAAATATGATATTGTAGATAAAACAATAGAAAATGAACAAGTAAAATCGCCAATACGATATATACAAGTACACATAAAACTTCGAAGAAAGGTAGGATAGAATAATGACTTTATTAGATTTGATTAATTCACAAAAGAAAAATACAGAAAGATATAATTTTATTATATATTTCAAAGGGACGGATATTATAAATACAACTGTTAAAGTAACATTTATTCAATTACTTAGTATTATTGGTTTAAGTTTAGAATATATGAAAATTGAATATACAATAAATAGTTCTAACGTTGTTATGATAGAAATAAAAGGATAGTTAAAACTATCCTTTTTATTATAAAAATAATACCACGTCTTTTAGGCGTGGTTATGATTTACTCAATTCATTTACTCTTTTTCTAATTTGTTGATACGTAGCATCATCACAACCAATCATTTTCTTTCTAGTCTCATGACCATTTCCATATTTACCATTTAAAACATCTCTTGCGATCGCTTCAATATCCCATGTTTTATTAGTATTAGTATTACTAGAATAATCAAGCCACTTACTATATCCATGTTTAGCCCATTTTCTAGCCTTTAAATTAGTAATTTGAATGCCATTTTCCCATTTAGGGGAACACTCACAAACTTTTCCATTACCAATATAAACACCGATATGCCCATTCATCCATACAAACTCCCCTTTTGTAATATTATTAAAATTACTAGATTGCTTATAACAATAATTAGACATAATCGTGTTTGCGTTAACATCCGGATAAATATTACCATATTTTCCATTATATGGATAACCCCACAAAGTACCTTTAATTAGTCCGCTACAATCACACTCCAAATAATTCCCGTTTTTACCTTTACGGTAACTATTCATAAACTTTCCAAGCTTATAAATAGTAGGTAATTTCTCATAAGCTAAAATTTTAGCGATAAAATCATCAACATTCATAATATATCTCCTTTCTATATGCTATAATTATATACGCATAATAGACTATTTACAACACTTGTCTAATATGTTAGAATACTTACGAGGTGATTTTATGGCTTTAAATAAAGGACTTAAAAAATACGTTGACGAGTTAAGAGAAAAAAGGATAAAAGAACAAGATAAAAAAATCATGGGTTTACGTCGACTTAAATACGACGAACAAACAAGAAACGAACTAATTGACAACGCGCGATATCTATCAAAAACATTAAATCGACGTTATAGAGAACTAGAAAAAGCGGGAATAGAAAATAAATCATACGCGTATAAAAGAACACAAAGTGAAACGGGGTTAAATCGTTATACGACAAGTAAAAGACAACTAGAAAAATTATCAAGTGAAGAACTTTACGACTTAAACGTTGATTTATATGCAAAATATGCATCATCTACAACTAGCGTAAGCTACGTAGAACAAACAATTCAAAGTGGGCTTGAAAAAGCCGTAGAAACGTTACAAACTCGATTGAAATACTCCGCTCCAAACGTTGCTAAAAGTATAAATGTTGATGATTTTAGAACTTTTTTAACTTTGGGTGGAGGTCAATTCTTAAATGAAGCAAAAGACAAAGGCTATGGATCAACAAACCTTATAGAAGATTGGGAAAGCGCACGATTGAGTGGTGTAAGTGATAAAGAATTTATTCGTGAATGGAAACGCTTCACGCATGAGTTTGATAAGGATAAATTTAGAAGAAACATCCAGGCTTTAAAATCAAGAAAAAATAAGGATTGATAACTATGATAGGATGTTTAGTCAATTTTAATAATACCAAAGCTATTGTAAAAGCCTACAATCAAGAAGATTTTCCATATTATAGAATTAAAAAATCAAATCCTTTAATACAACCAACCAAACGATATATAGAGCATTTAATGACATTTGATATTGAAACATCAACAATAGAAAAAACTGATGGGTCTTTTGAGGGGTATATGTATCATTGGCAAGTATGTATTGATGGTTATGTGTGCTTTGGTAGAACGTGGAAGGAATTTCTAACTTTTTTAAGAAAAATGAATAGAGCGTTAAAGAATTATAATGAACAACATAAATTAGTATGTTTTATTCATAACTTTTCTTATGAATTTCAATTTCTATATTCTTGGATAAAGCTTACGGATGTGTTCGCAATCGATAAAAGAAAACCTTTGAAAGCAATATCAAAGGATTTCAATATCGAATTTAGATGCTCTTATCTATTATCAAATATGAATTTAAAAAAGTTTATCGAAAACACACCTAATGCACACTATTTTAAAGGAAGTGGTGATTTAGATTATAAGAAAGTATTTACCCCAAACACACTACTTTCAATGAGCGAATTGGGATATTGCTATAATGATGTCATGGGTTTATATGAAGCTATTATTTATTTATTAAGAGAGGACACTCTTGCAACAATTCCATTAACCTCAACGGGTTATGTACGTAGAGAGTGTCGAAACAATATGAGAAAAAATAAAAAGAATAGAAAGCAATTTTTAGATTTAAAATTAGATGATAAACTTTATCAATTGTGCAAGGATGCATTTAGAGGTGGTAACACGGCTTCAAATCGCTATAAAACTAATTTTATAAATTATGATGTATCGTCTTATGATATGTCAAGCGCATATCCGTATGCTATGATTAGTGGTCTATATCCAATCACACCATTCCAAGAAGAAACAATAACAACACTTGATATGTTAGATGATTATAATAATCGGTATTGTACATTAGCATATTATTCTTTTGAAAATGTAAAATTGAAAAAAGGTGTGCCTTTTCCTTATATTCCATATTCAAAATGTATAGAATTTAACGCTCCATCATATGAGGGTAATTTTAAGGGTAAAGAGTATTGCTATAATGGTCGAGTTTTAGAAGCCGAATTCATTAAAATAGCAATGACAAACTACGACTATCAAATATTTATAAATCAATATGATTATGACGAGGATAATGTACGTGTAGAAGATTTCTACTATTCTCATAAAGGTTTTCTTCCAAAAGAACTTACTGATACTGTAATAGAGTTTTTCACTTTGAAATCTCAACTAAAAGGAATTGAAGAAAAGGAATACGAATATATGAAGTCTAAAAATAAATTAAATTCATTGTACGGTATGATTGTAACTGATATTATTAGACAAGAAAATTTATTTATGGATCAATGGGAAAAAGGAGAAAACTCTACGTTAGAAGAATACTATAGCAAAAGAAATAATTTTTTAACGTATCAATGGGGGTTATTTGTAACGGCTATATGTCGAACGAATCTACAAAAAGCTATTGATAAAATAGGTTTAGACTGTATTTACATCGACACTGACAGTGTTAAATTTGTTGGTTCTCATGATGAGGTCTTTGAAAAAATCAATCAAGAAATGATTGATTGGTGTATCCAAAATGATATAATTAATTATGTCAAAGTGGGCAATCATAATTATTTTCTAGGATTATATGATAAAGAAAAAGGCTATGACGAGTTCGTCACACTAGGTGCAAAAAAATACGCATTTAATCAAAATGGAAAAATAGGCATTACAGTGGCGGGGCTTAATAAGAAAAGTGGGGCTATCGAACTAGAAAGAAAAGGTGGTTTATCAAAATTTAAAATTGGTACTGAATTTATAGATTCAGGTAGAAAAACGGTTTACTATAATGATGATAAAAAACATTTTTTAACAGTTCAAGGTTGTCAAATCGAAAATGCTTCTAATATAGCTTTAGTAGATACTACTTATACGCTAGGAATGACAGATGTAATGCTATCGATTTTAAATGGGTTAGAAAGTGAGGAATAATATATGGAAGAATTAGTAAATTTATTTGTGAACAACGGGGTTGCGGTTGCTTGTCTTATATACTTTATGTGGTATAACAATACCACTTTAAAAGAATTTAGCAATAAGTTCGAGGAGCTAAACAACACTTTATTAAAATTATTAGAAAATTCAAGAAAAGATATTGACGAATAAATTCTATAATGTTAGAATTAATTTAGTTAGGGAGGCTCAAATATGACTAGAGAATATAAAAAAGAATTACCCACGTTGACAATCAAGAAAATCATGGAAGCTTTAGGATGTTGTAGAGCAACCGCTTATAATAAATTAAATCGAAAAAATTTTACTTTAGATGATTTTCTAAAAATTCATAAATATTATAAGTGGTATACATTCAATGAGATTATTATTATGATTGAAGAAGCGTATGAAAGACCATAAAAAATAGGTTCTTTCTTAAACTAACCTATCTCAAAAATTACAACTGAATAAACACAACATTAAAAGAAATAACAGTATTATGTATTTGTATCAAAGTAATTCGACGTCACACCACCAAAAAGAGATAGGCGGTCACAAGTCCGCGTAAATAGTGAGTGAGAAAGAAAAAGAAGAGGTAAGAAAAAAAATGAAAAAACAAGTTACAATCAAAGTAGTGGACAGTAACGCAACACCATTAAAAGCAATGGCTATCGCAAAAGCAAATGGATCGATTGGATGTAAAAATTTTGTTGATAACGTATTCAAAATTAAAGAATATGTATTTACAAAATCAACAATTACTACTATTGAAACCGGAGAAGTAGAAGAAATGGATTGTATCAGTTTCTTAACTGATCAAGGAGAAATCTTAGGAACAAACTCAAAAACTGTAATAAATTCATTTAGAGAATTACTAGACTTATGTAGTGATAACGCAATCGACTTCACTACAGTAGACGTAGTTATCACAAGTGGTACATCAAAAAGCGGTAATACTTTCTATTCATTAGAGGTGAAAATTTAAAACATGAATAAAGAAAAAAGTCTTTATTTTAATGCATGGGAAATAGTCAAAAATACTGACTATTTCCTTTATCTTTTTATAGGCGGTCGAGGTATCGGCAAATCCTATTCAATTCAAAAAGGTTTAATTACTGATAATGATAGAAAGTTTATTTATTTACGTACAAGCGAAAATGAGATGGAAATGTCTTTGACGAGAGAGTCAAACACATTTAAAGCGATCAATAGAGATTGCGGTATTAATATAGAAATTACCAAAGAGAAAAAAGTGTATTTAATTGAAGAAGTTGAATTAAAAGATGATGAACGAATAGTTAAACGTTCATATGGAATTGCAGGTGCATTGTCAACATTTGCTAAATATCGTGGTACTGATTTTGATGATTATGACTATATATTCTATGATGAGTTTATCTCTAAATCGCCTATTAAAACGGCTATTGATAAGAAACAAGCCACATTGTTCTTTGATATGATTGAAACAGTCAATAGAAATAGGGAAATAAGTGGAAGAAACCCCGTAAAAATAATTCTATGCGGTAATGCAAATATGCTTGATAATGCAATATTAAGAGAGTTGGAATTGCCTAGTAAAATAATGGCTATGATACAATGTCAAGAAGAAATATATATTGATAAAGAAAGAGGACTTTATTTACATTTACCACTTGATGTACCTATCTCAAGAGAAAAGAAAAACACGGCTCTCTATCGACTTTTGGGAAAAGATGCCGACTACACAAAAATGGCAACATCAAATATATTTGTCAATGATGATTTTAGCGATATCAAAAAATTTCAAAGAAATAAGCTCCTACCACTTTATTCATTTGAAAATCTATATTTTTATCAAGTAAAAGATAGTGGCATTGTCTATGTTTCAAAAATGAAAAGTCAATGTCCTACTATTGACGATGAAAAATTATTTAAAAGAGAAAAAGCTTGGGAACTTAATTTATACATTGATAATAAAATGATAGCTTATCAAGATTATGACTTGAAATTAAAATTAAAAAATATTATACGTTGACATTAGTATTAACACATTATATAATAATCGATGAGGAGGGTACACATCCAACGATGGGAACATCGGTACTGATTGGGAAATCTTTTACTCCTCTCTTTTATTTATAAATAAAAGGATATAAAGGAGAGAAAATCTATGGAACAACAAGAACAACAAGAACAACAAGAACAACAAGAACAACAAGAACAACAAGAACAAGAGGAATACGTTTCACGTGAAACATATGAAAAGCTAGAAAAAAACAATAAAAAGCTAGAAGAAAAAATTAAAAAATTAGAACAAACAATTTTACACGCTAACGTTGAAGAAAAAAATGAAAATCCTTTTAAGGGTTTCTCAAGATATGATCATTAAAGGAGGTTTATAAAAATGGCAGTAAAACAAATTTATGATATTGTTAATTCAGTAAACAAGCAAACAATGGGATTAACTGACTTGACGGTCGTTGACGAACAAGGTTTAATCTCGTTAGGTCAAACTGTTTTAACAACGAATGGTCTAGCGGATACATGGCTAAATTCGTTAGCTCAAAGAATTGGAAGAACAATTATCTCATTTAGAGAATACAAATCTAAATATAGCGACATGGTTCTTGATTCTATGCAATGGGGTAACATTGTTCAAAAAATTAAAGTCTCAATGCCTGAAGCTACAGAAGATGAAAGCTACAATTTAGTTGACGGTGAATCCGTAGATATGTATAAAGTAGCTAACCCTAAAGTTAAACAAACATTTTTTACAAGCGAAACACCTTATCAATTTTATGTCACTGTTAAACGTAACCAATTAAAAGAAGCTTTTACAAGTGAGGGTTCAATGAATGGTTTTATCGGTGCAATCTATGGAGAGGTTCAAAATGCTATTGAGTTATCTTTAGAATCATTAGCACGAAACTGTATTAATAACTTTATTGGAGAAAAAGTTAATGCTACAAAACAAATTAATTTATTGGCTTTGTATAATGCAGAAACTAATAAGACGTTGACAGTTAACACATGCTTGCATGATAAAGAATTTTTAGCTTATTGTGTATCGCGTATCAACTTATATTCAAAATATATGGAAAATATGTCGAGTGAATATAACGACGGAACACAAACACGACATACACCTAAATCTTTACAACATTTACGTGTTCTAGAAGATTTTGAAAGTCGTCTTGAAACTGTGGTTCAATATCAAGCTTTTAGAGATAACTATGTAAAATTAAATAATTATCATACCACTAGCTTTTGGCAAAGTGTCAAAAAACCAAGTGAAATTAATGTTAAAATTGCTAGTGATGGTACGGCAGTAAATTATAGTGGTATTTTAGCGGTTTTATATGACCGTGACGCGCTAGGATTATATAAAAAGGATAGCTGGAACTCTACTACTCCGTTCAATAGTGCGGGAGGATATTATAACACTTATTATCATCATAAAGAACTTTATTTTAATGATTTAAGCGAAAACTTTGTGGTTTTTGTCATCGCGGATGCTTAGAAAGGAGAGAGGGTTATGGAAATAACACTATACAATTTTACTAAACGTAGAAATTCTACAAAAAGGCCCTCAAAAGGTATTCTCGTAAATGTTAATTTAAAAGAGGGTTGTAGCCATTACAACCCTTCTTTTATTTTAACTACTAATCCAACCAACTATTCATATTTATCATGGGGTACATGGTACTATTATATAACTGATATTGTTAACACACGCAATGGTGTTTGGACTATTTCATGTGAAATTGATGTTTTAGCAAGTTGGAAAGATGATATTAAAAGTACAAGCGCGTATGTTTTATACTCTAGTAGTAATTATAATACTGATTTAATTGACCCTAGATTATCAAGTGCAAAAAATGTTATTATCAATACTAGCAATGCTAACTTATCATTTATAGCTACACCACAACCTAGATATATCATTTCTTATATTGGTACTCATTCAAATCCTTATGTTGCGGTTACTGATACACAACTTGCTAGAATCATGTCAAAAATGAGCGATAACGCTTTTGCGGAATTGTTTACTGACCCTAATAATGCTATTTCAAAAATGCTAACGGATACGGGTTCATGTATTACTTCTTGCATCTATAACCCTTGTACGATTGTTGGAGCTATTAGTGAAATTATTTTCGCGGGTGGTTATAACACAGGAGTTGTAGGCAATGCGGTTAATCGAGATGCTACGGGAAGTGTTTCTATTCCTATCCCTTGGAATTTTAGCGATTTTAGAAATAGAAGCCAATTTACATCATTATTGCTTTATCTCCCAGCTTATGGGTGGCTAGAGTTAAATGCCGATAATTTTCAAGGTAAATCGACTATTAATATCAATATGACACTTGATAGTGTTGTTGGAGAAATTTGTTATATTATCGAAAATCAAGCACGTTGTGTAGCTCAAATGGGTGTTCCTATTCAAGTATCTACAGTTACACAAGGGAATCCTTTGGGGGCTATAGGAAATGTGGTCGCGGGTAGTATAGCAGGTTTGATGGGAAATTATGCGGGTGCAGGAGTTTCGGCTTTTAATGCTATCACATCGGCTATCGGTACAAATGTTGGGACGGTTGGCGGAAGTGGTGGTAACACTTCTTATATATCTAAAAAAGATATAACACTTGTATGTATTTCTCATAATACAAATGTTGAACCTAGTAGTTTAGCTACGAATTATGGTAGACCGTGTAATCAAGTATTATCATTAAGTGGTTTAAGTGGTTATGTACAAACAACAAACGCAAACGTAAACACTTGGGCCCCCAAGCAATATAAAGATGAAATAGATAGTTTATTAAATGGAGGTGTGTATCTTGAGTAAAAAAGAATATGGAAATGGTTTTACTGAATTAGTACGAGGGTTCTTCCATCACAACCCTAAATCAGTAAATGACATGACTAATAATTCATTCTTTTATTATCAATTTCAATTAATGACTAAATTAAAAAGTGTTTTAACTGTTAGCGGTTATCCGTCTAATTGGAATATAGACAATATGTGGGATGTTCTTTTAACAAACGGTTATATTCCTATTGTAAAAACTGACATAGGAACTTTAGCTTTAGAGGGTGGTTTTTATGGTCAAAATATGTATTATATGCCGACAAACGTTTTAGTAAATAATCCCGTTTTAAGACAAATAGATGAAAAAATAGGTGAAAAAGGTGAGTTATTATATATTAATTATGAATATAATAAGTTTCAAGGGGTTATGTCATTAATCAATAGATATGCGGTTTTATTAGCAAATATTGATTGCTCTTTAAATGTTTCATTATACAATTCTAGACTTGCTCATGTTTTTGAAGCGGAAACTGATGCGCAACTTAAATCGCTACAAAAAATGTATGATGATGTATCAAGAGGAAACCCTGCCGTCTTCTTAAAAAAAGGGATGAAAAATATCGGTAAAGACAATGACAGTAGTTATTTCTTAAATGTCAAAAATACGTACATTGGTAATGATTTACTTTTAACGAAAAGAAGTATTATGAATGAGTTTCTAACTGAAATTGGGATTAATAACGCTAACACTGATAAGAGGGAGCGATTGAACAGTGATGAGGTTAACGCAAATAATAGCGAGGTCCGTTGCACAATTGTTCGATTTATTGATACACTTAATGAGTGTGCTAGAAAAATCAATGAAAACCCTAATTTTGATGATATTACTAATCTTCATTTCTCTATTAATACAAGGGTAATAGACACTATTAAAAAGAATATGGATGGTGATGTTGATGTTTAGTTTTGCTAGTATTTGTCAACTATATACTTATGAAGAGGTTTTTAAAGATATAGATATTAATGAAAAATTAGATAAAGATACATTAATTAATAGTATCATGGACGTATGTGGTATGAATGAACCTATATATCCGGAAATTGAAATATTACAAATTAAAGTGCAATACTTTTTTAAAAAACATAAAGAACAATTTGATAAGTTAGTTTATCTTTATTCATTGAAATATGATGAAGATTATAACCCAATTTGGAACAAGGATGGTACAAAAACACATATTGAAACAACTGTAAGAAGTAAAGATAATAGTGTTGATACCTCACATAATAATTCGATTAATGATAATGGCGAGGATATTAACCAAGTGAGCGCCTATGATACAAGCGGTTTTTCAAATGATAGTAAAACAAGCAATCATAATAATAGGAATGAAAATGGAAATAATACCACTAGAGGAAATGAAAAAGAAAATATTAAATTAACTATTGAAGATATAGAAAAAGGAAATATTGGTGTTACAACTACTGCCGACATGATTAATCAAGAAATTGATTTACAAAGTAGATTCAATGTCTATGAAATTATCGCTAGAATGTTTTTTGATGAATTTTGTCTACACGTAGCGTACACAAATCAATTACCATATTAAGGAGGGAATATTATGGCTTTATATGATTATCCACATACGGGAAACTATGACCAAGATTTGGGGTTTTTAATTAAACAATATAAAGATTTGATTGACGGTTATAAAGGTTTAATAGATATTTACGCGAAGTTTTTAGAAGAAATCGAAAAAAATATACATGAACTTTTAGCGAGTGGAAAAATTACACTTGATGGCGTTTATAACGCGGATGATACTAGCTTATCATTTGTATTTACAAATAATTTAACTGATCCCGTGACAACTAAAATATTATAAGGAGTGATAATATGACACAATATGTTGATAAATTTAAAATGAATAGCGGAACTTATTTATTTAAAGATAGCGAGGGCCGTGACCTCATTAAACAAAATAAAAAAGAAATTGATGCTACGGTTACACGCATTGATAAAGAATTAGAAAATTTTATGAATGATGTCAATGAAAAGTTTGCTAAACTTAAAGATAGAAAATTTATTCTTATGACTGATAGTTATGGGGTCGATGAAAGTGTTGGTGGTTCTTCATTTTCAACGTTACTTGAAAGCATGATTCCTAAAAGTATTTATGCCTATAATTGGAGTGTCGGTGGTGCAGGTTTTGGATGGGAAGATTCTAAAAGTGAGGCTTTTATTAATATTTTTAATTCTAATACTGCATCATGGACACAAGACGAAAAAAATAGCATTACTGATTTGTATGTTTTTGGTGGTGCAAATGATGGTAACTTATTACATGCATCAATGGCAACGGATAAAGAAATTAGAAATAGATTAAATGAATTTTTAATTAGAGTTAGAAGTGTGTTACCTAATTGTACTATTCATCTTGGGTTTATTGGTTGGTATCGTAAACTTGAACGCTTTCAATATTATAACCAAGCATTTCATATATGGGCGGATGGTAACTGCGATTTTATTAATAATTTAAATTGGATTATGCATAATAAAGACTTTATTAGTACTGCCGATAATATCCACCCAAACACAACCGCTAGTAAATATCTTGCTAAATATATTTATAAAGCTATTTTATACGGTTCAATCAATTATATTGAAACATTTAGCGATAATACGGCAGTAGGTTATAGCGGTTCATATGGTTATAGTGTTACGATTAGTCATGGTAGACCTTATTTTGAGATTCAATATGTTAATAATATATGTACTATTTGTTTTCAAGCGACGGGAAACGACCAAAATTATATTGAGTTAACTTGTACTGACTTAGGTTCTTTAGGACCATATAAAAACACTCCAATGTTCCAAATTCAGAACACACCAGTAGGTGGTTATCCTATTCAAGGGTTGACAGTTCCTACAATCATTTATTACGAATCGACTTGGAATACATTTCCAGTGAACTGGTTCTTATATGATGGTTATATAAACTGGGGCAATGACTATCCT
>ENA-OOSX01000982-OOSX01000982.1-human-gut-metagenome-genome-assembly--contig:-NODE-982-length-12645-cov-4.894917_pt1 | contig 12645 bp, 9 predicted proteins | sample MGYA00241315_ERZ501225 | MGnify/ENA primary metagenome ERZ501225 (study PRJEB25962, sample SAMEA2042496) | human gut metagenome | biome: human gut; feature: human-associated habitat; material: faeces... | reverse complement strand
TGAATTCTTATGGGAACTTATTTTACATGATTTATAATGCGTTTTCCCTGCGGTAAGAAAACAGAGGTATGTAAGGGAGATAAGATAAGGATGTAGGTAAGAGATGCTAAGAAGATAGGTAGTATCATCTGTAAAGAACAACCGGATGAAGGTAAGGTAACGGTATACTGTCCGAAAAATCATGAGAGATAAGTTGAAATAGAATGAGAGATAGGTTGAAGTGTGGTGAGAGATAGGTTGATTTTATGTGATTTGGCTGAAAAAAGAATGAGAGATACCGATGATGAAAGTATCTCTCATTTTGTATCTTGTTAGTTCTCTGATATTTATAAGAAAAGAATGAGAGTATGAGAGATAAAAACATAATTCTTTTTTGAGAGGCTGGGAGAATGGATGGATAAATCCCGATAGAATCTGAGTTTAATGCCAATATGTAAATAGGTATACCTTGTTACGGTTGTTGGAAAAGAAGATAAACTAAAGCATTTAGTTTACTTTAACTATGAAAATTAGTTTATGAACTAAAACTTCTCGTTATTTGCAGTAAACAATGTTGTAAATATGAAAGGATTAACAGTAAAAGAAGAGGAATTGATGGGGTATTTCTGGGAGAAAGGCCCTTTGTTTGTGAAAGAAATGTTGGCTTTCTATGAGGAACCGAAGCCTCATTTCAATACGTTATCTACAATTGTTCGCGGGCTTGAAGATAAGGGATTTCTGGCTCATCATACTTTTGGGAATACTTATCAGTACTATCCCGTTGTCAGTGAAGAAGATTTTCGTAAAGGGACATTGCGGAATGTAATCAGCAAGTATTTCAATAATTCATATTTGAGCGCTGTTTCGTCTCTGGTCAAAGAGGAGGATATTTCTTTGGATGACTTGAAAAGGCTTATAAACGAGGTGGAACAAGCTCATCAGAAATAATAAAGAATAACACGATCTAATACAAAACAATACTATGCACATTTTCTTCCTCATATATATGTTGAAAACAGCGCTTTGTCTGTCTGTTTTTTATTTATTCTACCGCTTGTGGCTAAGCAAGGAGACATTTCATCGATTCAACAGGATGGTGTTGATCGGACTTATATTGGTTGCATTTGTCATTCCTTCGCTAAAAGTTTCACAGAACTTCCATTTACCACAGATTGAACAAGTGTTTGACCACCTGAATAATCCGGAAGAAGAAATAAAACAGCAACTGAATCCGCAGGAAACGGAACAAGTCACAACAAATACGGTACAGACACAATTGGAAAAAGAAAAGTCTGACTTCACAATTTTGACCCCAGTCAATTTAGAATTGTTGTATTTGGGTGGAGCATTGCTGGTATTGTTGCGTTATATATTTTCTATAGCATGTATATACCGTTTGATTCGTAACAGTGAGAAGAAGTGTTGGAAAGGAAAAATCAGATTGGTGGTCCATCAGCAAAATGTGGCACCGTTTAGTTGGAGACACTATATTGTGCTATCCCGGCAGGACTTGGAGGAGTATGGCGAAGAAATTATAGCTCATGAGTATGCGCATATCCTGCACAAACATTTCCGGGACCTATTATTGGCGGAGATTTGCCTTTTGTTCCAGTGGTTTAATCCTGCAATGTGGCTATTCAGAAAAGAATTGAAAGCCATACATGAGTTTGAAGCAGATGAATCAGTTCTGAAAACAGAGATTGATGCGAAGAAATATCAGCTTTTATTGATTCAAAAAACAGTTGGAACAAGGTTATATTCTATGGTCAATAGCTTTGATCACAGTTCACTTAAAAAACGTATTACTATGATGTTGAAGAAAAAATCAAATCCTTGGAAGTTATCAAAATACTTGATAGTATTTCCGTTGGCAGCTATTGCAGCTATTCTTTTTGCCCGTCCGAATCTTCTGAATATGAATAATCAGGAGGGAAATGCATTCATACAGGATACACTGGATGTGAGACATTTCGAAGAGATTCTGGTTTCTAAGAGTTATGCAGAATCGGACACTGTACAAATTATAGAAATCGATACTCTAAAAATGCATATCCCTGTAGGATATGCAGGATGGTCAATTTCGGAATCAAGTTCTGATGATAATGTCATCAGTTATCGGAAAGGTGTTTACCAAAAGGAAAATGGAATACTGCGTTTATCTTCGACTACTCCGTGGACAGAAAATGACTTGGCGGATTTTGTTCATCGGGTAAAAAAAGGAATGCTTAAATCATTGAATGAACTCTATGGAGTTAAAAAGCAGCAGAACGCTCATCCTGCACTTGCTCATGAAGTGAAGACCTCTCATACTGTGAAGTGCATTTATTATGTGAAGGATTTCTTTAAGATTTATTGTACGGATGGAGGGGGAACCGGGCATGATGGACAGCTTATTCTTTTGGATGGAAAAGAAATTTCTTACCAGCAGTTGAAGAGCTTATCTCCGGATGATCTGCTGCATGATGTATGGGAAATTTTGCCGGAGTCGACGAATCTGGAATCTAAGTTTGGTAGTAAAGCCAAGAAAGGCATTTGGGTGTTGGCATCTAAAAAGAATCCTTCCTATTTGGAGGAGTTTGAGAAGAAATTGGCAGAGAACTAACTGGCATTAATCTATATATGGGATTCTTTTTCGTCTATATACTAAAATCGGGGGTGTGCCTGTCATTGTTTTATTTGTTTTACAGGCTGCTGTTGAGTAAAGAAACGTTCTACCGTTTTAACCGGATTGCGTTGTTGGGCATTCTCGTGTTTTCTTTGTTGCTTCCGCTGATTGAAGTGACCAAGGCGCCGCAGAATGAAATAAATCAGGCAGTATTGACAATTGAACAACTACTTGTTATGGCAGAGAATCATCAGGAAACCCAGGTGACAACAGTAGTGGAAGGAGATGATTTGGTAGATACGTGGAGAAGCCCAGTGCATTGGATAGAAATAGTTCTTCTATTTTATATAGCGGGCATATTTTTCCTTGTTTGCCGGAATGTTTATTCTTTATTCCGTCTTGTTCGGTTAATGAATACGGCGCAACGGAGACAGATAGATAAACATACTGTTTTGTTGGTTCATGACCGGAAAGTGGCGCCCTTCAGTTGGATGAAGTTTGTTGTGATTTCACGAACTGATTTGGAGGAGAACGGACGTGAAATACTGATTCACGAATGTGCGCATATCAGAAAGCGCCATTCTTGGGACTTGCTTATAGCAGATATCTGTATATTCTTTCAGTGGTTTAATCCTGGAGCGTGGTTATTGAAACAGGAATTGCAGAATATCCATGAATACGAAGCCGACGAAGCGGTCATTAATGAGGGTATAAACGCTAGAGATTATCAGTTATTATTAATAAAAAAAGCCGTTGGCACAAGGCTCTACTCTATGGCCAACAGCTTTAATCACAGTAAACTTAAAAAACGTATCACTATGATGTTAAAAGAAAAATCGAATCCTTGGGCACGTTTGAAGTACTTGTATGTACTTCCGTTGGCAGCTATTGCAGTAACCGCTTTTGCCCGTCCCGAAATCTCTGAAAAGGCTGATGAGATTTCTGCCGTCAAAGTTAATGATTTGGCTGCAATTGTAGAAGCAAAAGTGGAAGAAATCACCAAAGATGTGCTGAAAGATTCCCTGAAAGCTAAGCCCTATGTAGTGCCTGAGAAATCAAAAATGTATGGAGGACGTTGGGCTTCTAAGGATTCATCGACTGTATATTCAGCAGATTCAGTTGTAATATTCAATGATTCCGTTGCTTCCAAGCGAAGTTCGGTTGTTTTATACGGTGGCCGTTTTGAACGGATATCGGAATCAAATAAGCCTCTTATATTGGTAGATGGTAAGGAAATATCTAAAGATACATTGTATTCGATAATGAATGATGAAGCTAACCCGAATCGAATAAAGACTGTGTCTATATTACGTAGTGATGCGGCCCTTTCTATCTATGGCGAGAAAGGAAAACATGGTGTTTATGATATTGAATTACTGCCGAATGCGGATAACCACTTTCGAATTACTAAAACTCAGGCTAAATTTAAGATTAAAACCGAATCATTTCCTAAACAGAACTCTGTCCCCGGCATTGGCGGACTTCCCATTCGTGGTGTATATGATGGTGAGGAACCATTAGTAGTGATTGACGGTAAAGAAGTTTTGGAACCTAATGCTTTGTCTAAGATTTCTCCGGATCGTATAAAAAGCTTTTCTGTCTTGAAATCAGAGGCTGCTTTGGAGGCTTATGGTAAGAAGGCGAAGAATGGAGTGATTTTGATAGACTTGCTTTCTGAGGAGGAATATGAAGCTCGCAATAAGAATCCGCAACGTCCCTATAACAATGCCTGGGAGGTAGCGATGAATATAAAAGGTGATAAAACCGTCCCTACAAGGAAGATGGTATTCTTTATTGATGGTAAGGAAGCCTCGGAAGAAGAATTGAAAAATATTCCGGCAAATGAAGTACGTGGAGTATCACGTATTGAGAATAGCGGGGAGGGTAAAACTACGATCCGTGTTGAAACGGAAAGAAATTCGGATAAGTGGGTATTAGCTTCGGGTATTGTAATGGATAAGGAAGGAAAGCCTATGGAAGGAGTCACTATTACTATGTATGGAACTTCATCGTCTACAAAGACTGATGCAACTGGACACTTTGAGTTGAGAACTCCTAAAGACGCCTCTCTCCAGATTTCTCGGGGTGAGAAGGTTCTTTTCAGGACAAAAGCTGCAAAAGACATAAAAATCGTATTGGATAAATAACTTAGGAATCAATATACTTATAAAATGGTCATTCAGCGTCCTTATTATTTATACTAATCCGGGTTAAAACTATATTTGTCTCCTTTAAATATCAATGACTATGGGAATCTTTCTTATCTATATTTTGAAATCGGCGGTTTGTCTGTCTTTATTTTATCTGTTTTACAGATTGTTGTTAAGTAAGGAAACATTCCATCGGTTCAATAGGATAGCCTTATTAGGGATATTATTTTTATCCCTGCTGATTCCCTTTATAGAGGTGACTACTGCTCATCAGACCGAATTGAGTCAGACCGTACTGACAGTTGAGCAACTATTGATGGTGGCGGAAGCTATGGATCCCGCGGAGGTGACGGTTGCACAGCCGAAGGAACTTTCCATTTCCTGGGTACAAGTTCTGTTGCTGTTTTATCTAGTTGGTATTATATTCTTTGCATGCCGTAATCTTTACTCTTTATCCCGTTTACTATTACTGATTAAATCGGGTAAACAAGAAAGGCTTGAAGGAGGAGTCAGACTGATTGTTCTGGAACGGGAGGTCGCTCCTTTCAGTTGGATGAGATATATCGTTATTTCCCGGAAAGATTTGGAAGAGGATGGACGCGAGATTCTGATTCATGAAATGGCACATATTCAGAATCGTCATTCCATCGATTTGTTGGTAGCTGATATCTGTATCTTTTTTCAATGGTTCAACCCCGGCATATGGCTGCTGAAACAGGAATTACAGAATATTCATGAATATGAAGCCGATGAAACAGTTATTAATGAAGGTATTGATGCAAAAGATTATCAGTTATTATTAATAAAAAAAGCCGTTGGCACAAGGCTCTACTCTATGGCCAACAGCTTTAATCACAGTAAACTTAAAAAACGTATCACTATGATGTTAAAAGAAAAATCGAATCCTTGGGCACGTTTGAAGTACTTGTATGTACTTCCGTTGGCAGCTATTGCAGTAACCGCTTTTGCCCGTCCCGAAATCTCTGAAAAGGCTGATGAGATTTCTGCCGTCAAAGTTAATGATTTGGCTGCAATTGTAGAAGCAAAAGTGGAAGAAATCACCAAAGATGTGTCGAATATTACTTTTGGAGATTCACTGAAAAAGTTGGTAGTCACGGGTGATTCAATATTGAAGGAGAAGGGAACAATATCTATTTATGGAGAAAAAGGAAAGAATGGGGTGTTGGCTACTAAACTACTGCCGGATGAAGATAATCATTTTAAAATAACCAAAACTCAAGCAAAAATAAAGCCGGGAATGAATACATCTGTAGATAAATCGAAACTTATGGGTACCCATATTTGGGGGATATCTACGGTGGATTTGCGAGATAAAGATGTATTGGTGATCATTGATGGTAAAGAATCTTCTCGTACTGTGGTAGATGCTTTAGATCCAAGTCGTATTGAAAGTATTTCTATATTAGATGGAAAAGAGGCTACAGATATTTATGGAGATAAAGCGAAAAACGGGGCTATGGTTATTCAGTTACATTCAACCGCAGAACAAATATTGCAGAATAAGTACAAGATTGATGCTATTTCAAAAACGAGATTAGATGCTCTCAATCGTGGAAGTAAGAATTGGGGTGTAACGTTTCATTCAGTAAGTGGTAAGAAGCCGTTAGTTTATATAGATGGCAAAGAAGCCGTTGGCGAAGAAGCTTTATCCAGTGTCTCTCCGGAACGTATTAAAAGTATATCTGTAATGAAAGACAAAGCAGCTGTAGAGGTTTATGGAGAGAGGGGGAAAGATGGAGTAGTTTTAGTTGATTTGTTGACGGAAGAAGAATATCAGAATAAACAAAAATTTCCAAAACCTGCAAAGGTAAGGACTGAGAGCGAATCACCTAAAAAATCACACTTTTATATGGGGGGATCTCATGATGAGGAATGGCATGTTGCTCAAGCTAAAAAAAAGCCTTTGGTTATTATTGACGGTAAAGAAGCATTGGAAGAAGATGCTATCTCCAAACTTGCTCCTGATCGTATCAAAAACTTTACTATATTGAAAGATAAATCAGCTACGGATATTTATGGGGAAAGAGGGAAAAATGGGGTGCTGATTATCACTTTGTTTACAGATGCGGAATATGAGTTTAATAAAGCTAATCCGAAAAAGCCTTATGCAGATGCTTTGGAATTGGCAGAAAGCATGGCAAAAGATGTAGAAGGAGAAATTATTTATTGTATAGACGATGAAAAGATTAAGAAGTCTAAATTGAAAGGTATGTCTACCAAAAATATAAGATCGGTGTCTGTAAATGAAATGGATGGAACAAAGATTGTAAGATTGGAAACCGATAAATATCGTTCTGATTGGATTTCTGTAACTGGAGTTGTGACTGATGAAGAAGGAAAAACGATTGCGGCTACTGTGTTAGTAAAAGGAACAAATGATTATACTGTAGCTGATGCAGATGGTCGTTTTAAATTGAAAGCGCCTAAAAATGGGATACTTCGGATTGCTGATGTCAATAAGTCTGTTGCTGAAGTGAAAGTAAAACCTATGCTTAAAGTAGTTTTGAAAGATAAATGAGAGGATACTTTATTTGATTAAAAATGGGCAGTTATATCCTGTTGAAATAAAAATATGGAATAAAAGCGATATACACTATTATTAACTATTTGTTAAACTTAAAATTTTATTATTATGAAAAGACAATTTTGTAAGATTTTACTAGCTGTTTCATTTCTTTTTCTTGTGCCTGCATTTTGTATGAGTCAAAACTTAAAAGGAATCTGGAAACTTGTTCAGAGTGAAGGCTCTTCGCAAGTGGTCAGATATAAGGTACTTGATAAAGAAGGCAATTATTTCAATGTGGATGCGTATATCAAAAATGCTGTAGACGTGAGTTCAGGCAGCCGCAGTTCGGACGATGTATTTTGCCCGTACAAAATTACCCGTTCGGGGGAGTACAGCATCATTGCAAAAGGCCTTTACTGCGAGAAACTGCGTAATGAACATGGCAGATCGGCAAATGCTATCGTTCCTATATCTTACCGGATTGACGGAAAGAAAATGACGCTTCTGTTCCGGTTGGGCAATAATGTCTATCGGGAAGTTTATCAGAAGGTATCCAAACTGGGCAAATGAGTCAGATTTTGTAGACGGAGGTACTCAAGTATCTCCGTTTCTTGTTCCGGATGAAACCAGCGTATTTCTTCATCCCTTTTGAACCATGTCATCTGTTTGCGTGAATAAATGCGTGAATTTTGCTTGATCTTTTCGATAGCGAAAGGGAGTTCCCATTCTCCGTCCAGATATTTGAACAGTTCTTTGTAACCTACGGTATTAAGAGAGTTTAGATGCCGGTAGGAGAGTACGGAACGTACTTCGTCCAGTAATCCTTCCTCCATCATTTGATCTACCCGACGGTTGATACGGTCATACAACTCTTCCCGGTCGCGAGTCAGACCGATTTTTAGAATGCGGAAAGGACGTTGCTTTTTTTGTTGGGTGCGGAAAGAGGTATAAGTGCGTCCGGTCATATAGCAAATTTCCAATGCATGAATTACCCGTTTGGGATTCTTTAGATCCACTATCCGATAATATTCCGGATCTAGCAGGCGAAGTTCTGCACAGAGTTGTTCAAGTCCTTCCTCCTCATATTTCTGTAGCATGAGTTGACGGGTTTCCGCATCAACGGTAGGAATATCGTCGATACCTTTACAGATAGCATCTACATACATCATTGAGCCACCTGTGAGAATCACGACCTCGTGTTGCGTAAATAATTTCTCGAGAATTTCCAACGCTTCTATTTCATATTGGGCGGCGCTGTAATAGTCTGTAAGGTGGAGTGTACCAACCAATTGATGAGGGACACGTTTAAGTTGATCGGGAGTAGGAGCTGCCGTGCCTATTTTTAATTCGGCATAAAGCTGTCTCGAATCGGCAGATACAATACTTGTCTGAAAAGTTTCTGCTAAGCGCAGGCTCAATTCCGTTTTCCCTACACCTGTAGGACCTATAAGAACGATGAGAGTAGGCATTGGGCTTTTAAGTATTAAGTATTGAGTATTAAGATGTGTGCGGAACTAAAAAATATTAGGTATTAACTGCCTGGCGCTGCATGGCAATTAATACCTAATACCTGGTACTTAATACTTAGAATTTTTCTTCTTCGTATGGAGTACTTGCGTCGCCACCTATGTCAAATCCTTCCTGATCGAAGTCTTCCATGTCGAAATCTTGGTCTCCATAGAAGTTTTCATCCAAATCAAGAGAACCGCTGGCAGCGGCCATTTCTTCAAAATCTACCGTTTGTTTAGGAGCATCTCCTGATTTCTTGGTACATTTGGCGCCATCCATATCTTTTCCGGTGATAATTTCGGATAGTTCGATGAAGAAACAACGTTCTGTTATGTAATCGAATACATATAGCAGTTTCTGTTTTTCATCTTCTACCAGTTCACTGATAGTAGTGTCTTTCATTACCCAGCTATCTATTTCCGGATTGTCGTCCATTTCTTCCAAGGTTACTTCTTTTCCTTTTTCCCAATCGTCATCGCAGATAAAGAAAGAAGTCATCTGGTCGTTTGTGTACCCTACTGATTTCAGTATTGCTTCATGGAAGTCATAAAAAGTAGCTTCCGGATCAATTTGTATTTCTCTGACAAAATCGTCAACTTCATCAGATATGATAGTAAATCTGTATATCATAATATGACTATTTTGAACTGTTTATTTAATGATACCACGTTCTGAATTACGGATGAAATCGATAATATAGTCAATTTCCGGACTTTTTTCAAATTCATCTTCTATTTTCTTCAATGCTTCTGTCGTGTTTAAACCACTTTGATAAATGATACGATATGCATTGTGAATACTTTCGATCACTTCATTGGCAAAACCACGACGGCGCAGGCCGATGATGTTGATTCCACTAAAAGCAATCGGTTCGCGTCCTGCGATGATGTAAGGAGGAATATCTTTACTGAAGCGGCATCCGCCCTGAATCATTACATGACTCCCTACATGACAGAATTGGTGCATCAATACATTGGCGCTGACAATCGCGTTATCATCAATGACGATTTCGCCTGCCATCTTGGTAGAGTTACCGATGATACATCCGTTACCAACCAATGCGTCGTGTGCTACGTGTACACCCTCCATCAGTAAATTGTTATTTCCTACAATCGTGCGCCCTTTAGCTGCTGTACCACGGTTGATTGTTACATTTTCACGAATCAGATTATTATCCCCGATTTCGGCTGTCGATTCCTCACCGCGAAACTTAAGGTCCTGCGGGATGGCTCCGATTACGGCACCCGGAAAAATAGTGTTTCTGTTACCAATACGTGAACCATATAAAATATTGGCGTTAGCCATAATTTTATTGTTGTCGCCGATAACTACGTTCTTATCTATAAATACAAAAGGCGCAATTTCTACATTTTCCCCAATTTTAGCTTCGGGATGAATATACGCTAAAGGACTTATCATGCTTTTAATATATCAATTATTACTTATTTTTCACTATTTGTGCCATGAACTCTGCTTCGCAAACAACTTTCTCGCCAACAAATGCATATCCTTTCATAGTAGAGATGCCACGGCGGATAGGTGCCAGCATTTCTACACGGAAGATAATAGTATCTCCTGGCACTACTTTCTGGCGAAATTTTACTCCATCTATTTTCATGAAATAGGTAGAATAACGTTCAGGTTCGTCTACTGAATTCAAAACGAGTAAACCACCGACTTGTGCCATTGCTTCTACTTGAAGTACTCCCGGCATAACAGGTTCTTGTGGGAAATGTCCCTGAAAGAAAGGTTCGTTAGCTGTGATATTTTTGATACCTACAATGTAATTAGCACCAATCTCAATCACTTTGTCAACCAGTTGGAAAGGATAGCGGTGTGGCAATAATTCGCGGATACGGTTTACATCCATTACCGGCTCACGGTTACAGTCGTAACTTGGCGCCTGTATTTCGTGCAAACGGATTTCTTTCCGCATTTGGCGTGCAAACTTATTATTGATAGTATGTCCGGGACGGGTAGCAATGATCCGGCCTTTTATCGGTTTACCGATTAAAGCAAGGTCACCGATCACATCCAACAATTTGTGGCGGGCACATTCGTTTGCCCAAACCAACGGTTTGTGATTGATATAGCCTAATTGTTCAGCGTCCATGTGAGGTACTCTCATCACATCTGCCAACTTGTCGAAACTTTCCTGTGACATCTTACGCTCGTAGATTACGATTGCATTGTCCAGGTCACCCCCTTTAATCAATCCAGCGGAGAGCAGCGGTTCTATTTCGCGAACAAAGACGAAAGTACGGCTGGCGGCCACTTCGTCTTTGAAATTATGCATATCCTCAAGTGTAGCAAACTGGTTCGGGATAATGGTTGAATCGTAAGAAACCAGTACATTCAGACTGAAATTCTCGTCAGGAAGTACGATGATAGAAGAACCAGTCGTTTCATCCCGGAACTCAATTTTAGACTTGATAATATAAAAGTCTTTGACGGCATTTTGTTCTACTGTTCCTACACGTTCTATTTCTTGTACATAATATTGTGCACTACCATCTAAAATAGGAAATTCCGGTCCGTTAACCTGAATAAGGCAGTTATCAATGCCCAATGCGTAGAGGGCTGCCATACCATGTTCAACGGTGCTTACTTTGACTCCATTCTTCGACAATACAGTACCACGAGTGGTTTCTGTCACATTGTCGGCTACTGCATCGATAGTTGGTTGTCCTTCTACGTCAATGCGCTGGATTTTATATCCATGATTGTCCGGAGCAGGATTAAATGTTACAGTGAGATCAAGTCCAGTGTGAAGACCTTTCCCGCTCAGTGAAAAGCTATCTTTCAGCGTTTTTTGTTTCAGCATTGGTTACTTATTTACTTATTTAATAGTTGTTTTAATTCTTCTATTTCTTTGCGCAAATTACGCAATTCTTTCTGCATATCCGGTAAGCTTCTTTGTGCGACGGATGCTTTGAAGTATTGCTTCAGTTCCATAGGAGGAGTTCCGATAAGCTGGCTACCGGATTTAATGTCTCCGGGTACACCTGACTGTGCACCTAAACCAACTTTGTCTCCTATTTTGGAATGTCCTGCAATACCTACCTGACCTCCGATCATACACCATTCACCAATTTTGGTAGAACCGGCAATTCCGGCTTGTGCAGCCATTACGGTATGTGAACCTATTTCATCATTATGTGCTATTTGTATCAGATTGTCTAATTTGACACCACTATGCACTACCGTAGCTCCCATTGTAGCACGGTCTACACAAGTATTAGCACCTATATCTACTTTATCTTCCAGAATAACAATTCCGATTTGCGGAATCTTATCGTATCCATTCGGAGTGGGAGCAAAACCAAATCCGTCAGCTCCAATCACTGCACCCGAGTGCAGGATACATTCGTTACCTATGCGGCAATCATGATAAACATTTACATTGGAGTACAGCAAGCAACTGTTGCCTATCTTCACGCCGTCTCCAACAAAAGTGTGTGGATAAATTTGGGTATTATCTCCAATCACGGTATTTTCACCAATATAGGCAAATGCACCGATGTATACGTTCTCACCAATTTTGGCGCTGGGTGCAACGAAAGCTAATGAATCTATACCTTGTTTCTTAGGCTTGCTCATCTCATAAAGATTGAGTAATTTAGCCAGACTTTCATATGCATTGTCTACTTTTATCAGAGTAGTTTTAATTTCGTGCTCGGGAGTGAAGTCCTTATTAACCAGGACAATGCTTGATTGTGTCTCGTAGATGTAAGGTGTATATTTGGGATTTGACAGGAAAGAAATTGCTCCGGGCATTCCCTCTTCAATTTTAGCGAATGTGTGTACCGTAGCGTTTTCGTCTCCAATGATTTCCCCTTGGATAAATGCTGCAATTTGCTTAGCCGAGAACTCCA
>ENA-OOSX01000950-OOSX01000950.1-human-gut-metagenome-genome-assembly--contig:-NODE-950-length-13028-cov-4.217066_pt1 | contig 13028 bp, 9 predicted proteins | sample MGYA00241315_ERZ501225 | MGnify/ENA primary metagenome ERZ501225 (study PRJEB25962, sample SAMEA2042496) | human gut metagenome | biome: human gut; feature: human-associated habitat; material: faeces... | reverse complement strand
CGACTGTCGGAGTTGTAACGGGTGCCACCACCAATATGTATTTACTAACATTGTTTTCATTGACTTTTTTTGTTTTATCGGGGGCAAAGACAGTGCAAACCGAATGTATAATAAAATGAACTTGTTCATTTTTTATGCTGAGGTGCAGCCTGTCTTCGTTTTCGCGACAAATATAAGCACTTTGTTTTAACTGCCAAAATAAATATGACTTTTTTTCTGGATAAGAACATTTTTCTTGAAATATTGTTCTTATAAGTGTAGTAAAAACGAATATTCATTCAAAAAAAGAAAGGAACAAACTATGAATAGAAAACATTTAGTTGCCATAGGCGTGGTTATTGCTGTACTGTTGTTATTATACTGGCTTTTTGTGGCCGAAGATATGAATGCCTGGCTGAATGTAAACTGATTTTTCGGGATTTTCGTGTGGAGTTATTCGGATAAAGATGTATCTTCGCAAAAAAACATAGACTCATGAAAGGATTAAGTTATTCATTTTTGCGTGCTATATGTGCGCTGGTTATCGGTTTGGTGCTGGTGATGTTTCCCGACCAGGCGGGTGATTACTTTGTGATTACGATAGGTGTCATTTTCCTGGTGCCTTCGCTTATCAGCATCATAGGCTACTTTGCACAGAGCACGGAGATGCGCAGCCGTTTCCCTATCGAGGGAGTGGGCAGCCTGCTGTTTGGCTTGTGGCTGATTATCATGCCCGGTTTCTTTGCCGATTTGCTGACATTTGTATTGGGATTTATCCTGGTGATGGGAGGAGTGCAACAGATTACCTCGCTTTCCGCTGCCCGTCGCTGGATGCCGGTACCGGGAGGTTTTTATGTGGTTCCGGTATTGATTCTGCTTGCCGGCTTGGTTGCGCTGTTCAATCCTACGGGAGTACGCTCCACGGCATTTATCATTATCGGCATCAGCAGTCTGGTCTATGCGGCTTCGGAACTGCTGAACTGGTTCAAGTTTACGCGTCGCCGCCCGAAGACACCGGATGCTTCAGTAAAGGCAGTGGACGATATTGAGGATGCACAAATTATAGAATAAAAAAACAGACCATCTGTTGAGGTTGAACAGATGGTCTGTCAGGAGTAAACGGATGGTCTGTTCATGCCACACGGACCATCCGTTTTTATTGTTTCAACCATTCATTTATCAGCTCCATCACTTGCTTCTTTTCCTCTTCGGGCAGTGTGCCGATGCGTGCCCGATGGCTTCCGCCGGGCTCTACGAATACATGGATGTTTTTCTTTCCTTTCAGCCAGGTCACTCCGGCAGCTGTCCACGGGTCGTTCTGTCCGTAGATGAATATCATTTTCGGGTCATTCTCTTTCAGGAACTTCGTGATTTTCTTGCTTAGGGTCTTGTCGAAGGGCATGTCTTTCAGCTCTTCGGGAAGCATCAGACGATGCAGGTAATCCTTGCTCGATTGGATGGAAAGATACTTCTTGAAAGGCTTCGTATCGTAGCCGTAATAGCCCAGTTCGCGGGCGGCCTGCACGAAGAATGAGGCTGTGGGACTGTCGGCAATGAAGTAGTCGGGATTACTGATGTTGAGCAGATGGGCAAATATCTCATCGTCCGAGGCCGTGGTGGCAGGGATGCTGCTGACGGGAGTTCCCCACTGCCAAAGGGCAAAAGAATACTCCAGCACGCAATAGTCGTATATCTCTTCAACGGGCGCACGGAACTTGAGTCCTTTTTCATTGCAATATTTCTCAAAGCGGGGGAGCAGTGCGGCTTTCCGTTTCAACACTTCCAACTGGAAGTCCTCAATCCGTTTGCGGTCCTCCGGAGTAGACACTTTCCTGAGGAAAGGCTCGTGGCGTCCGTCTTCCACCCCGTAGCAGAGCGGAGCTACGTATGGCACGGAAATATCCACATCGTCCGGATAGAACGTGCGGTAGAGCAGGGTAGTCTGCCCGCCCTTGCTGATGCCGGTCGCAATCCATTTGCCGGGATAGATGCTTTTAAAGGCGTTGCGGACGGCGTGCAGGTCGTCTGCAGAATTCTCGGCGGTGAGGTATTGCCAGTCTTTGGGCTCAGGGGTGGATTCCAGGAAATAACGGTATTCCACAAAAATCATGTTGGCATCGAGCAACTCTGAAAGTTCCTCGCGATACTTGGGGTTGAGGGCATAGGCGGCTCCATAGCCTTCGGTTACAATCACCGTGGGACGGTCGAAGCCGACGTGGGAGACAATCACACGCTGGCGGAAACTGCCCTTTTCGGGACGACGGTGGTCCAACGGCTGGGTAAAATAGGTTACATACTTCTCGGAGAACCGGGTGGACTCCAACGGACGGGTTTCCGTAATAGCGGAAATCCGACCCAGTTTTTGCTGCAGATCGGTTTGTGCCGGGGCGGCAGCCGAAACGGACAGCAAGGCAAACAGCAGGAACGCTGCATAGCAGTTACGTAAATTCTTCATGATGACAGGATTGTTTTATCTGACGGGCAAAGATAGGTTATTTCCCGCTTACCGCCAACAGTTGGCATGGACGAAAAAAAGAGAGAGAACTGCCTCGCGGCACCTCTCCCCCCTGCAAACTTAAAACAACCAACAAAAGAATGAGATAGGGATTAAGGATTCATCCTTCATCCTCCATTTTTCATCTTATAAACAGTAACTCGCGATATTTGGGCAACGTCCACATCTGATTGTCGACGATGAGTTCCAGCTTGTCGATGTGGTAACGGATTTCCTCCATCATCGGTACGATGTTGTCGTGGTAGGCGATGGCTTTTTCACGTTCACTCTCAATTTTGTTGGCCACTTTGCGCGCCTCGATCATGGCATCCACATGCTCCTTGATGAAGGCGGTACGGTCGGCAATCTCTTCGATGAGTTCCAGATTCTTGGCAGACAGTTTTGCAGCCTTCTCTGCGGGGAACAGGTCTTTCATCTTGTAGACGTTGTCAATCAAATCCGACTGATACTGTGTAGCTACGGGGATAATGTGGTTCATGGCCAAATCTCCGAGCACGCGGGCTTCAATCTGTATTTTCTTGGTGTACATTTCCCATTTCACCTCGTTGCGGGCTTCCAGTTCCTTTTTCGTCATGACACCGATGGACTCGAACATCCGGATGCTCTCCGGTTTCAGGTAGTTGTCGAAAATGACGGGAACACTTGTCTCGCAGTCCAGACCGCGGCGGGCTGCTTCGGCTTTCCATTCATCGCTGTAACCGTTGCCGTCAAAGTGGATAGGTTTGCAGACTTTGATGTACCGGCGGATGACTTCGAGGATGGCGGAGATTTTCGGCTCACCCTTTTCAATCAGTTCGTCCACATCTTTCTTGAATTCCACTAACTGCTCGGCAAGGGCGGAGTTCAGCGCAATCATGGCACTGGCGCAGTTGGCTTCGGAACCCACGGCGCGGAACTCGAAGCGGTTGCCGGTGAAGGCGAACGGGCTGGTGCGGTTGCGGTCGGTATTGTCTATCATCAGTTCCGGAATCTGCGGGATGTCCAGCTTCATGCCTTGCTTGCCGCTGAGGCTGACGAGGTCGTCCTTGGTGCTCTCTTCGATGTGTTCCAGCACCTGGCTCAACTGCTTGCCCAGGAAGGAAGAGATGATGGCCGGAGGCGCTTCGTTGGCACCCAGCCGGTGGGCGTTCGTCGCACTGGAGATGGAGGCTTTCAGCAATCCGTTGTGACGGTATACGGCCATCAGCGTATTCACTACGAAGGTGATGAAACGCAGGTTCTCTTCGGGCAGTTTGCCGGGTGCGTGGAGCAGGATACCGGTGTCCGTACCCAGCGACCAGTTATTATGCTTGCCGCTACCGTTGACACCCTTGAAGGGCTTTTCGTGCAACAGTACGCGGAAACCGTGGTTACGTGCCACTTTACGCATCAAGGCCATGATGAGCATGTTGTGGTCTACCGCCAGGTTGCATTCCTCGAAGACGGGAGCCAGCTCGAACTGGTTGGGAGCCACTTCGTTGTGACGGGTCTTGACGGGGATGCCGAGTTTCAGCGCTTCGATTTCCAGTTCCTTCATGAAAGCGGCCACACGGCTGGGGATGGCCCCGAAGTAGTGGTCTTCCAACTGCTGGTTTTTGGCGCTGTCATGGCCCATCAGCGTGCGTCCGGTCATCAGCAGGTCGGGGCGTGCGGCGTACAACCCTTCGTCAACCAGAAAATATTCCTGCTCCCAGCCCAGATAGGCAACCACTTTCTTTACTTCCGGATTGAAATAGTGGCATACGTCGACGGCAGCCTTGTCTACGGCACGCAGGGCTTTCAGCAACGGTGCCTTGTAGTCCAGAGACTCACCGGTATAGGCGATGAAAATAGTCGGGATGCAGAGCGTGTCGTCTACGATGAATGCCGGGGAGGAGGGGTCCCATGCCGAGTAGCCACGTGCCTCGAACGTATTGCGGATACCGCCGTTCGGGAAACTGGAGGCGTCCGGCTCTTGCTGGATCAGTAGTTTCCCCTCGAATTCCTCAAGTACGCCGCCTTTGCCATCGTGCTCGATGAAAGCATCGTGCTTCTCGGCGGTACCTTCCGTCAAGGGATGGAACCAGTGGGTGTAGTGGGTAGCGCCTTTTTCCATCGCCCATTTCTTCATGCCGGAGGCCACGGCGTTCGCTGTCTCACGGTCTAACGGGGTACCGTTGTCGATGGAGTCCACCAGTCTCTCGTACGCTCTCTCTGGAAGATATTTGAACATCTTCTCACGGTTAAATACTAACTCACCGTAATACTCGGAAGGTCTCTCGGCGGGAGTGGTTAGCTCGGTCGCTTTTTTCTCGAACGCCGATTCTACGACTCTAAATCTTAACTTTGACATAATACCTGATGATTATTGTTGTTTATAGTAAATGACTTATCTTAGCCACTTCCTCAGCCTAGCCATGGCCTCTAGGGTGTCATCCCTATCGCCGAAAGCGGTGAGGCGTAGATAACCTTCCCCGCTCGGCCCGAATCCCACTCCGGGGGTTCCGACTATCTTGACTTCATAAAGCAGTTTGTCAAAGAATTTCCATGAGGAGAGGCCGTCCGGGGTCTTTAGCCAGAGGTATGGGGCGTTATCGCCTCCGTACACCGTGAGACCGCAGTTTTGCAGGCCCTCTTTCATGATCTTCGCGTTGGTCATATAATAATTGATAGTAGCTGTCACTTGCTGTTTCCCGGCGGTGGAATAAACCGCTTCCGCACCCCGTTGGGTTATGTAACTGGTTCCGTTGAATTTCGTGCATTGGCGACGGTTCCATAATTTGTTCAACTGTACCCGTTGCCCGTCCAGCGTGAAGGCGTTCAGCTCCTTCGGTACGACCGTGTATCCGCAACGTATTCCCGTGAATCCGGCGGTTTTAGAGAAGCTCCGGAATTCGATAGCTACCTTCTTCGCTCCTTTGATCTCGTAGATAGAGTGGGGGATATTCGGGTCTTGTATATAAGCCTCGTAAGCGGAGTCGTACATGATAAGCACGTCGTTGGCAAGGGCATAGTTTACCCATTTCTTCAATTCGTCCTTAGTCAGGGTCGTTCCGGTCGGGTTATTGGGATAGCAGAGGTAAAGGATGTCCACCCTGCGACTGGGCAGATCCGGTACGAAGTTGTTTTCCTCCGTGCAAGGGATGTATACGACATCGCTCCATTTCCCGTTTTCCAATACCCCGGTACGTCCGCTCATTACGTTCGAGTCGATGTAGACCGGATATACGGGGTCTGTCACCCCGATACTATTGTCGTGGCGGAGCATGTCGCCTATATTTCCACAATCGCTTTTCGCTCCGTCGCTGATGAATACCTCGCTCGGTTCGATAAAGACTCCCCGGCTGGCATAATCGTTTTTAATGATAGCGTCGATTAGGAAAGGATATCCCTGCTCGGGGCCATATCCGTGGAATGTATCCTTGCTCGCCATTTCTTCCACGGCTTTATGCATCGCCTCAATAACGGCGGGGGCAAGTGGTTGCGTAACATCACCAATACCCATTCGAATGATCTTATCTTTGGGATGGGTAACCTTGAAGCTGTTTACCTTTTTCGCGATGTCGGAGAAAAGGTAATTGTTCTGTAGTTTCAGGAAATGTTCATTAATTAGTGCCATACTCAGTTCTTTTGTTTTTATGTTGTTGTTTTTGTTGTTTTGTCTTGTTCCCCGTGTCAGACTTTGATGAATCCCTCGAACACGTTGACCGCTCCGCCGGTCATAAAGACCTTACCGCTTCGCTCGTCCCACTCGATGGTTAAAGGGCCCCCATCCATGATGACCTTCGTCTTTCGCTTTGTCTTCCCACGTACGACGCCGGCCACGGCGGTGGCGCAAGCTCCGGTTCCGCAGGCTTGGGTGATGCCGGAACCTCGTTCCCACACCCTCATCCGTACCTCGTCCGGTTTTAGCACCTGCACGAACTCCACGTTTGTCCGGTCCGGAAAAAGCGGGAGGCATTCCAGTAACGGGCCTACGCTTGCCAGATCGACCTTGTCCATCTCGTCCACGAAGATAACCAAATGAGGATTTCCCATGGAGATGACGGTGCCGGTGTAAATTTCTCTTCCAGCCTCAACCTCCAAGGCGATCTCGCCTACGGCAGGCATTCCCATATCTACCGTGACCTCGGTGACCTCTTCACGCTCTATTTTCAATTGTAGCTCTTTGATACCTGATAAGGTCTCTAAGGTAACCTTGTTCTTTTGCGTTAGGCCGGCCTCATAGACATATTTGCCAATACATCTGGATGCGTTTCCGCACATCATCGCCTCGGAGCCGTCCGCATTATAGATATGCATGCTGAAATCCGCGATGTCTGAAGAACCTATCAAGACCAAACCATCAGATCCTATGCCTGTGTGCGGCTTGCTCCATGCGATAGATAATTCCTCGGGGTTGTCTATCGGATAGACCATCGTGTTTACATAGATGTAATCATTTCCGGCACCGTGCATCTTTGTGAATCTGATTGATTTTGTCATTTTGATGATATTATTCTTTATATTATTTCTTTTTGTTTTATTGTAATGCAAATATATAACGTTTTGATAAGTATATAACAGGTGAGAGGCTCGAATGTTTTATAAATATGAGGTTTGTAATAGATTGAAGTTATAATATATGCTTTTAGTTATAAATGATAATTAGAAGTGCGTGTTTTGGTTTTATATCGTAATATATGCTTTGTGAATATGGGTTGCTGTAACTGTAAGTAAAAAAACTATATATCTATCTATTTGCTTAAAATAAGTCTGTTTGTCTGACGAGCCTCTTTTTCAAGAAGCCTCAACTAGGGATAGATAATGGATGAAAATACGTATTTAACCACTGATTTCTACGTAAAAGGTCATGTTTTGTCACACGAAAGGTCGCGTTGGGCGACGCAAGTAGTGGCGTTAGCCAACGCGATAGGTCGCGTAAGGCGATACATATAGTCGCGTCGGGCGATACAACCGTATGAAATGCCTCTTTTATCCGTATAAAAAATATGTTTTGACCCGTATAAATGTGAACTAGCATGAATTATTTTTCTAGAACAAAAGGTCGTATTTGGCTAATATATTACTAAACAATCATTTGCTAATATTTTTTCTCATATTTAGGGACGAGAAGTACATCAGGCCAGAAAAATCAACTCTCCGGGAGTTTGGTTTACAAATTGACAAAAAGAAAGGAGCTACTCGGTTTTGTTTCCGGATAGCTCCTTTTATCAGATTAACTAATTATCTAGATAATTTATTTTACGAACTTAACAGTTGTCTTATGAGCAGATCTCAAGAGCTTAGACTGATCGATTGAGATCATATAAATACCGTTCGGCATATTCGGAGTACTGATGTATTGCTCATCGCTAGTGATGATACCCGTAGAAACAACTCTACCTACCATATTAACGATTACATAATTACCCTTACCATTCTTTACATAAAGACCGCTAGCGGTTGTAGATACCGTAACTTCTTGAACCTCTTCACTGATAGTCTCGTTATCGGTGATGATGCCCATAGCGTCAGATGTAATATATAATGTCGCCATGTTGACATTTTCTTTAATGCCATCGCCTTTAGGATCAACAGCAGGACTAAAGTCTACCGTAATTTTAGTATCATTTGTAGGAGCCGTAGCCTTGATATTCATGACATTCTCTTTATTGCTTCCTTTCAAGAAGTTGATATCTACGATCATCTTTGTATCTTTTAAGCTCGTAGCTTCAACTTTTGTCGTTGCGTCGATTTCCATTACACGAATAACCTCATCTTTTTTAGCTTCGTAAATAGAATCAATTGTAATGGTGTAATTGGTTTGTGCGCTTGCTTTAAGATTACTAACGACACCATTAACAAGAGAGGACATAATAGAATTGATCGCTGTGCTCATTGTTGCTGGCATTGTAACGATCTGTTTAGACATTGGGGTCCAAGCAGTATTTTGGTCAACACGTACAGAATCTGTTGTCGTTAAAACTAGATTTGCTCCAGATACGCCAATTGTCGGAGTCAACTTCTTGTATCCTTTGATTTTGCTAGATGCGGCATCATATGAAGTCAAGACAATAGAATCAGCAGGCATTCCTGTAGTTGATTTCAAGTTTGCATATACGACAGCGTCACCCATTGGCAATTTTGCGTTAGGTGCTTGTAGAGGTTTACCGAATAAGCTAGCCTTGATTACATTATCAGTCATTAATTTCGTCATATCAACAGATACTTGGAAATTAGGGACTTGGGCCAATGATTCAGAGAGGCTACGTAAATTTTCTTCTAAAGTAACATTGTAATCAATCGTACCTGTACTATTAGAATTCTCTGCAAGACTAATTAATTTACCATCTTTAAGAGGAAAATTAGGCATCATGCTACCTAGTGTTCCCAAGAAGCCTAATTTTAATTCTACAGATAAACTACTGAATGGAAGGATAACTCCCTTATCTTTCGTGTTTATTAATATTGATAGCAAATTAGCAGGTATACCAGTCTCTGCATCAGTCATAGCAGCGGCACTAACATCAATTTTCTCGGGCAATTCAATTTTTACATTGATTCCATTAACAGTAACATTATATTCTTTATAGTTACTGAATGAAAGTTTTACGTCATTTACTAAGCCCGCAATGATATCTCCCATTCCTGCATAGTCAGGAGGCAATATTTTAGAGAAATCTAAAGAACTGAGATCTAACTTTAGACTATCCGGAGTAGCCGAGATTGTGTTTAGTTGATCGGCACGTAAACTTGATACTTGTGGCAAAAATAACGGGGAGTTGATAACATTTTCGATATTAGGATTAGCTAGGGACATGAAATCAACACCACTGATTTGCTTTACTTGATCAAAAACAGCAGGTACAATAACTTTAACAACAGCAGCCTTTTCTTTATCTGTTAATTGTTTTTGTTGTTGTGCCATCACTGGGGTGGTAGCCATGAATGTAGCGGCTGCCAAACTAATGCATGTAAAGATTTTCTTCATATAAATTTGTTTTAAAGTGTTTTATGACTCTAGCTGGCAAAGTTATTATAAAAATTAAATGCACCAGCGTTTATTATTCATAAAAGTTGGTGCATTTTGCTACTAAAGAAAAGAAATATTCGTCAATAAGCGGATTCATGTACGCCTTTTATGGCCCTGCCGCTTGGCTCGTTCATATTTTTGAAAGCCGAGTCCCAAGCTAAAGCCTCTGCGGTAGAACACGCTACGCTAGGAATGGAAGGTACGCTTCTCGCCGCGCTTTCGCTGGGGAAATGCTCTTCAAAGATGGAGCGGTAATAATACTCTTCCTTGTTTTGGGGCGGATTGATCGGGAATCGTTTGGCGGCATTCGCCATCTCTTCATCAGTGACCGACTCGGAGGTTATTTTCTTTAATGTATCGATCCAGCCATAGCCTACCCCATCCGAGAATTGCTCTTTTTGCCGCCAAGCGATCTCCTTGGGCAAGCTGTCGGAAAATGCTTCTCGAAGTATCTTCTTCTCGATGGTCGTACCCGGGCACATCTTTGCCGCCGGATTCAGACGCATGGCCACATCAAGAAACTCTTTATCCAAGAACGGCACTCGTCCTTCTACGCCCCATGCGCAAAGGCTTTTGTTCGCACGCAAGCAATCATATAAATACAATTTGCTTAATTTACGCAGGGTCTCTTCATGGAAAGCCTGTGCGTTCGGGGCCTTATGGAAATATAAATATCCCCCGAATACCTCGTCCGCACCCTCGCCGCTTAGTACCATCTTGATACCCATGCTCCGGATCACACGGGCCAATAAATACATGGGGGTGGAGGCTCGGACGGTAGTGACATCATAGGTCTCGATATGATAAATGACATCTCGTAAAGCGTCCAATCCTTCTTGTATCGTATAATGGATCTCATGATGAACCGTACCGATCGCATCCGCTACTTTACGGGCGGCGATCAAGTCCGGGGCATCTTTCAATCCGATGGCGAACGAGTGGAGTTGAGGCCACCATGCGTCCGCTTTCCCATTGGTCTCGATGCGTTTCGCTGCGTATTTCTTGGCGATAGCAGAGGTGATGGAGGAATCCAAACCTCCGGATAGAAGGACGCCGTAAGGGACATCGCTCATCAGTTGGCGTTTGACGGCGGCTTCCAGCGCATCGTGAAGTTGTTGTACGTCGGTAGGATTATCTTTCACGTTGGCGTAATCCATCCAGTCACGGGTATACCATCTCGTGAGTTTCCGGTCTTCGCTATAGAAATAATGACCGGGGAGGAACGGTTCGTAATGAGTGGCGAAGCCTTCAAGCCCTTTTAACTCGGAAGATACCATCAAGTGCCCCTCGTCATCGTATCCGATGTAGAGCGGGATCACGCCGATCGGGTCACGGGCGATCAAGTAAACCTCTTTCTCCTCGTCATAGAGAGCGAAGGCGAAAATACCATTGAGATCCTCGATGAAATCAATCCCTTTCTTCTTGTATAAGGCGAGGATCACCTCGCAATCGGAGCCGGTTTGGAACTCGTAATCGCCTTTTAACCGTTCTCGTAATTCCTGATGGTTGTAGATCTCTCCGTTGACGCAGAGGATGAGTTTCCCGTCGGGGCTGACCAAAGGTTGTCCTCCGGAGGCGGGGTCTACGATGGAAAGGCGTTCATGGGCTAAGATAGCGGTTTTGCCTTGGTAGATACCACTCCAGTCCGGCCCCCGGTGACGGATTCGTTTACTCATTAATAACGCTTGTTTACGCAGGGCTTGCGCTCTGTCGTGTATATTGAATATCGCTGTTATACCACACATGATAATTGAAAATTGAGAGTTGAAAATTAGTTGGTTTGTAAGAAACGGTCGATGGATCGGGCGACATTACGGCCGGAGGCCATCGCTTTTACGACTAGGCTCGCTCCGCTGACAGCGTCTCCGCAGGCGAATAGGTTGCTGTTGGCGGTATATCCGGCGTTGTCTACGGCGATGTTATCGCGGTTGTCGGTAGCCAATCGCAGTTCTTTGATCAATCCTTCTTGCTCCGGATGCAGGAAGCCCATGGCGAGGAAAACCAGATCGGCCTCGATGATCTCTTTCTTGCCGGTCTGTCTCATTTGCGGACGGCCTCCGTCTGGGGAGGGAACCCATTCGACTTCTTCTACCTCAACCCCTATCAGGTTGTTTTTCTCTCCGATAAAACGGTTAGAGGCTAGGTTCCACCGGCGGATACAACCTTCCTCATGGCTGCTGGTTTTCAGTACTTGGGGATACATGGGCCAAGGTGTCGCCGGATTCTGTCCGACGGGTGGCTGGGGCATGATCTCGATCTGGGTGACACAGGCCGCCCCATGACGGTTCGCTGTCCCTACGCAATCGCTACCCGTATCGCCTCCGCCAATCACTAAGACTTTCTTGCCCTTACAATTGATCTGGCTTTTGGGAGGGATCGGGATGCCTTCTAAGATCCGGTTCTGCTGGCTTAATAACTCCAAGGCGAAATGTACGCCTCTTAAATGACGTCCCTCGATAGATAGATCCCGGGGAACCTCGGCGCCGATCGCTACGCAAACAGCGTCGAAATCTTTCACTACATCTTTCGCTAATATCTCTTTGCCGACCATCGTGTTTACACGGAAAAGAATCCCTTCTTGCTCCATGATGCGGATACGGCGATCGATAATGTGCTTGCCTAGCTTGAAATTGGGGATGCCGAAACGTAGCAAGCCGCCCGGTAACTCATCTTTCTCGAATACGGTGACTTCATATCCTTTTCGGTTCAATTGGTTCGCTACGGTCAATCCGGCGGGACCGCTACCGATCACGGCTACCTTTTTCCCGTTGCGTACCGGTTGGATAGGCTGTACGTATCCTTCCCGGAAAGCGGCTTCCACGATAGCCGCCTCGTTCTCACGGATCGTGACAGGTTCGTCGCAGCTAAGTTTCAGTACGCAGCTTTTCTCGCAGAGGGCGGGGCAGACACGTCCCGTGAACTCCGGGAAATCGTCGGTCTGCTCTAATACGTGATATGCCTCTTTGTAACGGCCTTTGTATAACAAATCTTGCCATTCGGGTTGCTTGTTACCCAGCGGGCAGGCCCAGTGGCAGAAGGGTACGCCGCAGTCCATACAGCGCGAGGCCTGGAGTTTGCGGTCGTGGCTGTTCAGTGTCTGTTCCACTTGGCTGAAGTCTGTGATACGTTCGTGTATCGGACGGTAACCCGCCTCTTGGCGGGGGATATTGAGGAATGCTTTTGGATCTCCCATGATGAACAAATTAAAAAGTTAAAAAGTAAAAGAATGAAAGGGGAATTTCCTCAGTCTTTCATTATTTCATTATTAATTCGCGATTCAATAATCGCGTTGCATTTCTGCAATCTTCTGTTGCAATTTCTGCATCTGCTCCTCTTGCAGCACTTTTTTGTATTCGATAGGGACTACCTGGATGAACTGGTCGGCATAGCGTGGCCAGTCATCGAGCATGGTGCGTGCCAGTTTGGAACCGGTGTACAGGTAGTGCTGGCGGATGAGCTCGTGCAGTTCCTTGCGGTAGGAGGCCTCTTCGATGAGGCTCAGTTCTACCATTTCCATGTTGCAGAAATAGTCGAAGTTGCCGTCCCGGTTCCATACGTAGG
>ENA-OOSX01000926-OOSX01000926.1-human-gut-metagenome-genome-assembly--contig:-NODE-926-length-13365-cov-1.907137_pt1 | contig 13365 bp, 5 predicted proteins | sample MGYA00241315_ERZ501225 | MGnify/ENA primary metagenome ERZ501225 (study PRJEB25962, sample SAMEA2042496) | human gut metagenome | biome: human gut; feature: human-associated habitat; material: faeces... | reverse complement strand
TTACTTATTCATTATAAGAGAGTTATGCTCTACTTTGTGACGGTGACAGCAAAACACATATTTATTTTTCTATAGAGGGTTATTGGAGTTTCTTCCCCCAATATGTCTTTTGATTACCCTGGGCCGCATACACAATCGTATGTGTACGCGGACTGGCTTCCCAGTCGACTTCACGTTGCAGATAGAGTACTACTCCGGCGCTTGTCGTGATGGTTTGAGTCGCTGCATCAAATGTCCATGTAGCATTTTTCCAGCTGCCGGAAGTTATCTTATGCGTACCGAGATCATAAGTCATCGTTTCGGACGTTCGTTGGGTGCCCGTACTGGTGGTCAATGCCAGATGTTCCCAGTCTCCGGCTATTTCATTTTCCGTGATAGGCGCTTGCGGAACGGCTCCGTAACGTTCGGGCATAACGAGAGGCCAGCCGTTGGCATCCCAGCGGATGCTGCGTACATGTCCCATCATGATGGCGTTGGAGTATTCATTGCCGCCTACGTTCACAGGGAAACGTCCTTGTGAAGTATAGAACCAGTTGCCGGCTCCGTCATCGAAGATGCCGCAATGGGAAATTCCTACCCAGCCGTAGCTGTTGTCGAACCGGTAAGGAGCAGTCAGTATCGGATATAGTTGCGCGCTTCCCATAGCGGAATTTCCGTGTATGTCTACATAAGGGCCGTCGATGTTTCTGGAACGGCAGACACGTGTATTATATTCTACCGACAGTGAACCGTAAGCCAGGAACAGATAGTAATAACCGTCACGATAGATCACTTCGGGACCTTCGGATGCCTGCCAGCGGCTGGTGCCACGTGTGGCGATTATCTTTCCATAACCCGAATTGTCTTCTCCTGTGATGTCCCAGGGATTTCCCAAAGCATTCAGCGGCTTGCCGTCTTCCGGATTTACCTGTAGGGCAGCGATACCGCTGTGCCATGAACCATAGATCAGCCAGTGTTCGCCATTTTCCGTTATTATATAAGTAGGGTCGATCGCATTGATTTTAAAATACCCTTCCCAGTCATTGATGCTGCTGCGCCCATAATCCGTCTTTCCCTTATCGCTGGCAGAGCAGACAACGAATCCTTTGTCTTCCCATATATTACTTGCCGGATCGGAAGTTTCCATCAGTCCGATAAACGCGCGTTCGGTCCATGAACCGTCAAAGTTGCCGTTGTTCTCAATTTCCGGTTTTCCGGTTTGGATGTAGTTCGTGATTACGATGGAATAATACATACGGTATTTTCCGTTCGATACTTGTCGTGCAACAGGTGCCCAGTATCCGTAAGACGGATTGTCAATCGGTTCCAGTCCCATCTCCTGACGGTAGGCATTCAGCTTTTCTTTGATCCATGTCGGGGGCGTTTCACTCATGGTTGCTCCCAGGTACTCCCAGTTGACGAGGTCTTTGGAACGCCGTGCGTGGAAGTGTCCGTTTCCGCTGTGCGCGTTGCCGTAAGAAGCGTCTGTCTGATACATATAGTAATATCCGTCATCGGCTTTCATTACCGTAGGGTCGTGTACGTTGGCAAGGTTCCAGTCATAACGGTTGCTCCAGGCTGAGAAACTTGTGTAGTCGTCTACATACGTGGGTGCTTCGTACGCTGCCAGTTCATCGCTCAGTGTCTCGGCGGGAGTCGTGAAAGAAGTTTCCTCCGAGTATCTGGGCTCTTCGTTGTAAAGGGTGACAAAAGCTCTTACGTAGTACCTTGTTTGTGGAGTCAGGCCGGTCAGGGTCGTACTGATTTCCGATCCTCTGACTTCGGAGGTCGTGTCATAAATGTCCGGATGGGATGCCGTGGCGTAGCAGAATCCCCGTTTGACGATATTCACTCCTTCCGTTCCGCTGATATTGGCGGATAAGGTTGCTTTGTTGTACCCCACATTCGTATATGCCGGCGTTGTGATGCTTAAAGCTCCTGATGCGGAGTTTTCATCGTCGTCGCTGCACGCTGCCAGGGCGAGCGTGCAACAGAGTAGAAGATAGATGGTCTTTAAGTATTTCATATCTCAGTCTTTCTTTTTTTAGATTGTTTTGATGTTTATTCGTTAGAAGCGCTTCCGGTGTCCCATCCCGGATTCTGTCCCAGATTGGGTGCCCGTTTCACTTCGTTGGCAGGTATCGGGAAGTAGTAACTCTTGGGATTGACAAACGTGCGTGAATTGACCGTTTCTGCCAGTCCGAAGGTATAGGAGGGAGTATCTGCGTTGCCGGTCACTTTCACTCCATAAAGATTCAGCAACTGGTTGTAACGGGGCTTTCCGGTTTCTCCCGTAGAGGTTACATTGTCATATAGTTTCCAGCGGCGTACATCGAAGAAACGATGATCTTCGAAAGCCAGTTCGATGCGTCTTTCGTTGCGGATACGTTCGCGGAGTTCACTTTGCGACATATCTGCGTAGGCCGGCATACCGGCACGGGCGCGTACCTCATTGATGTAACTGTATGCCTTGGCAGGACCTTCCGCTTCATTATAGGCTTCGGCGGCATTCAGCAGAATTTCGCCATAACGGAAAATCATCCATGCGTGAGGATAGGTGGCCGGTTCTTTGCAGGAAATGTTATTCACGAACTTTTTCAGATAGTATCCGGTGTAGGTGCCTCCCATGGCTGAGGTGTAATCCACTCCTTTGTCCGCATCCGAGTTGTAGCGTACGTCGATGGCACGTCTTTCTTCTTTGTCGGCACGTCCCCACATCATGCCTTGATAGAAGATGGTTTGTGCCAGACGCGGGTCACGGTCTTTATACGGATTGGCGGCATCGTAGGTACTGCCGTTCTCATCGATCCGTTTGCCGTTGCTCATTTCGTAAGCGTCCACCAGATTCTGTGTCGGGTTGGTACGTCCGTTTCCGGAGAAAGAACCGGTAAAGCCTACCGGCAGGAATACTTTTTCTACCTGATTGGTATTCCATACGGAGCGTGCAAGGATAATTTCATTGTTGTATACCGGATTGGTCGTGAAACATTCGTAATAGTCATTCTCCGGATTTCCCGTATTGTACAGTCGGTAAGGGTAACTTTGCTTGTTATTCTGAGTGATGAAGTCGGCTGCTGCCTGCGCCGCATTCGCCCAGTATGCGGTGTTGCCGTCCGGATTGTTCAGTTTGGAAGCACGGTAGAGCAGGGCTCTTGCCTTTAAAGCATAAGCGGCGGCTCCGTTGACACGTCCCCAGTTGGATGCTTCATCGCTGTAGCGGAAAGGGAGCTGGTTTTTGATCTGGTCGCATTGGTCGGCTACCCATTCAAGTGCTTCGGCAGCGGGAGTACGGAACATGTTCATTGCCGAAGGATCGGACAAGTCGAAGATGATCGGTTCGCCGGATTCATCTTCCGCAATGACAGGGGCAGCGCCGAACCAGCAGATTAAGTCGAAATGGAAGATAGCGCGAAGCAGTCTGGCTTCTGCACAGTAACGGTCGTAAAGGCGGTTGTCATCGCCGTCTTTCTCCGTATTTCCTACTACGGATGCCTTGGCGTTCTTCAGAAACATATTACATTTCCGAATCCCGTATAAGTCGGTGTTCCAGAAGCCCAGCAGGGGATGGTCGCCGGCGGTGTATCCGTCGCTGCCGATCTTTGTATAATAATGAAGTCCCCAGCAGGTCACTGCATTATCCGTCATACAGTCACGTGAAGCACCTGTGAACTGGTCGTCCGACAGTGGCGCCAGTCCGTCCGGCAGATTCGTGTAGATGTTGGCGAGGAACTCGCGTGTCAGGTTCTGGTTATTGAACACTTTCTTTTCAGATAAGGAGGCATCGTACTCTTTGTCGAGGTAGTCGCTGCACGAACTGCCTGCGAGTGCGAGGACCAGAGTAACTATATAAGTTGATATTCTTTTCATAATTCTTTGCTGTTTTATTGAATGATTAGAATCCGATATTCACACCGAACGTAAATGAACGTGTCTTGGGATATGCCCAGATATAGTTGGTCGGGTTTTCCGGATCAAAGCCTTTAGGCAGATGGCTCCAGTTGCACAGGTTGTAGCCGCTGAAGTAAAGACGGCATTTCGTCATATTGACTTTAGAAATCAGTCGTGCAGGAAGCGAGTAGCCGACTTCCACATTCCGCAATGACAGGAAGTCTCCATTGACTACCCAGATGGTAGACTCATTGTAAGGATAGTTCCGGTCGAGGTCACTGAAGGAAGTAGACAAACGCGGATATTTGGCGTTGATATTGCGCGGGTCTGTCGGATCATCGGTATAATATCCCCATGTGTTGGTGATTTCATGAGTGGAAGTACCTCCCCAGCCGAAACCATAGTCCATATTCTCGCGACAGGGAACGGTGCGGTTCAGATAAGCCGTCAGCACGGCACGTGCGTCGAAACCTTTCCAACTGAAACCTAAACGGATGGTCGGGATTAATTCCGGAATATTCGTGTATCCGGTCGGTACTTTGTCGTAGCTGTCTATTTTACGGTCACCGTTCGTATCTTGGAATACGGCATTGCCGAGCTTGTATTTACCGGCAGCGTTCCACGGATATTTCTGAGGATTGGCAACGGCATCTTCATACGACTCCGGAATCAGGTCGGGATTACTGGCCCATTGTTTCCAGATCAGGAGCTGGCTTTGGTCGATCCGGTTGCCGGTTCTTGCCTGATAAGCGTAATCGGGAGTCAGTTCATCCATTTCGGTGATCTTGTTGGTGTTGAAGGTCAGCATACCGTCGATATAGTATTCGAAATCACCGATCCGGTTGCTATGTCCTAAAGTGATCTCAAAACCTTTCGTTTCGGCCTTGCCGTAAGAGTCTTGCGGAGCGTTTACACCGAATAAGCCGGGCACGGTGGAACGGGATACCAGAATGTTGGAACGCCATTCCTTGAAGAAGTCCACAGAACCGTAGATTTTCTTGTTCCACAAGTCGAAGTCAACGCCGAAGTTTGCCATATCTGAGATTTCCCATTTGATATTCTTGTTGCCGGCTGTCGATTCATATACACCTTCCGTGTAGGATTGGGAAGTACCGAAATTATATCCGCCTCCTTCGGTGAATGTACCTTGGTACGGGTAGCGGCTGACGCCTTTTACGGCTTGTCCTGCCCGTCCATAGGATGCGCGGAGTTTCAGGAGATTCACGAACGAGTTCTTCAGCCATGATTCTTCGGAAAGTACCCATCCCACGGAACCGCCGGGGAATGTTCCGAAGCGTTCGCCGTCGGCATAATTATCACTGCCCATGCGGGAGATATTACCGGAAAGGATATACCGGTTGTTATATACATAGGTAGCCTGTGCATTGTAAGAGAGGTAGCGGTTGGATGATTCCTGTCCGCGTACTACATTCTGATAAGTACGGATAAAAGCCTGGGCATTGACGGCATGTTTGCCGAATGTATGTTCGTATGCCAGTCCGCCGTTCATATTGAGATTATAGTAATAGTCACGTGGAGAAGTGGTGGCATTGGGCAATGCTTTGTACGTTCTCATGCGTTGGTATGTATATTCCGACGGGTCGTTGACATCAGCCATATAGTTATAGTAGTAGACATTGACATCGGCTTGCTGCACCTTCTGGAATGTTTCGTAAGAGTCGAAACTGAACGTCATCTTGGCTTTCAGTCCGGGAACGAGGGCATCCAGGTTTCCGGTAGCCGTTACGGTTGTATAGAGGTTACGGCGGCGGTTCTGTTCCACACCACGTCCGGCGATTTGTGCGGCACCGTTTTTACTGTCGCTGCTGGTTGGCATAAAGAATTCACCGTTCGGGCAGAATACGGGATACACCGGAAGATTTTCGCCGGCTCCCCAGGTAAAGAGGTTCCATACGTCAATGCCCGGTTGGGAGATATTGTCGATACGTCCGCCCAAGTCCATCGATACATTCAGAAACTTGTTTACATCGATGTCGATGTTCGAACGCAGGTTGTAACGGTTCAATACTTCCTGTGTGCTGTAGCCTTCGTTCCATTCCGTCCATTTGGTGTCGAACAAACCTTCCTGGCGGAGATAAGAGAAGGAGACATAGTAGCGTGCACGTGCATTACCGCCGCTGACAGACAGGTTGGTACGGTATTGCGGAGCTGCATCCCGTAGCATGGTGTCGTGCCAGTTCGTATTGAAGTATTTGTATTTGGCCATTCCTTCCAACTGCTCACCGTTGCAGACACGACGGTAGTATTCCAAGTCTTCATCGGAATATTCGGGACTTAATCCGTCCAGGTATCGTGCCTGATTACGGCTCAGCGCATAGTTATAAGAATTCTGGCTTTCGGGAATTCCGGCAATAGTCTGGAAGCCGACTTCTTGTGTGAAGTTGATTTTAGTCTTACCGGTTTCTCCGCGTTTGGTCGTTACGAGTACTGCGCCGTTGGCTCCACGCATTCCATAGATAGCGGTGGCGGCGGCATCCTTCAATATCGTAATCGATTCAATAGGGTAGGCATCGAGGAATGAGAGGTCACGTTCCACATTGTCAACGATGATCAGCGGACTGCGTGCGCTGGCATTCATGGTACGGATGCCACGGATATACATAGCTGTTTCACTCCATCCCGGTTCGGATTGCGCCTCATACGTCTCTACGCCGGTGACAGTGGAGGTAAACGCATTCTGCAAAACGGTTACCGGATGTTTTTCCAGTTCTTCTCCGGTGACGATGGAAGTGGACTCTGTCACAAACTTCTTGGGTTTGCGGTTGAAAGGAAGCGGAGTCGTATGAGCATATTCATCCAAGTCGGCATCCATGACAATCTTGAAATTCTCCTCAAAGTCGGCAATAGCTGTTGTCGGCAGATAACCTACGCTGCTTACATAAAGCTCGTCGGCAGGTTTTACATTCTTCAAAGTGAAGAAACCGTCCTTGTCCGAGAGTGCGATGCGGCTTGCTTCCACTACGTTGACCACCGCACCTGCGATAGGTTCACCCTCTGCATTTACGATTCGTCCTTTCAGTACTTTAGCATCTTGCGCCCATCCGTTGCCCAGCATGAAAGCTGTGGCTACGGTGAGCAGGATTCTTTTGAATCCTGTCTGTATGTTATTTAATTTCATCGGTTGCATATTCATTCAGTTAATTGTTCCAACCCGGGTTGTTTTCGATATTCGTTTTCCATACTTCTCCTTCCGGTATCGGGTAGAGATACATTTTCTCCGTAAATACCCGGTTCTGGGCAACTTTACGTGTATAGACAAACTTTCCATTTTCCTTGGTAACCTCCATTCCGTAGATAGGACGTGCCAATGCTTTTTCCGCTACATTCCAGCGACGTACGTCCCATGCGCGATGATCTTCAAAAGCGAGTTCGACGGTACGTTCCTTGCGGATGAAGTTACGGCGGTCGGCTATGGTCTGAAGATCGCTGCGGTCTGTGAGCTTGGCAGTCATCCCTACACGGTCACGGAGAGGCTGGATGGCATTCAGTATGTCCGCACGTGACCCGCCGGCTTCATTCAAGGCTTCTGCATAGTTCAATAAGATTTCCGCATAGCGGATGATAATCCAGTTACGGTAGTTGCTGCCGGTATGGTTATTGTTCAGGATCACTTCCGGAATATACTTGCGGGTATAGTATCCGGTCGGCGTTGCATTTGCATTTCCTTGCGGGTTATCCCGTTGTCCTTTAAGTACATTAATTATGCCATTACCCCAGTTCACACCGTTGTAGAGCACGGTTGCCGCCAGACGCGGATCACGATTGCTGTAAGGATCATTGCTCTTGTATCCGCTGGCATTGTTGATGGCCGGAGTGGCTGTTCCATTATAAACAGGGGCGCCGGTTTCATCATAACTGCTGAAAGGAGACTGTCCGTTTGCCATATCGTACATATCCACTAAATTCTGTGACGGGCACAAACCTCCGTTGCCGCCTTCGCCTACAGGCGTATCGTTATAGATCGCTCCCCATCCTACAGCTACATCATTACGCCAGAAGATCGTTTCATTATTTTTCTCGTCATGTGCGTTCTTCAGGATGGCGTTGGTATAGCATGTCTTCGGATCGGTATCAGTCGTGTAGAGTCCGTAGAGTGTTCCGTAATCCGTCATGAAGCTTTGCGCTGCATCGGCGGCTTGCTGCCAGCTGATACCCGATTCACTTCTGAAACGGTCGCTTGCCATGTAGAGCATGACACGTGAATACAGTGCACGTGCCATTGGCTGGCTGATACGTCCGGGGTTGCCCGATTCGGCAGAAGTGGCTTTATCCATCAATCCTTCTTCGCAATCTTTCAGTTCTTTCAGAATGAAGTCAACTACATATTCTTTCAGGGAAGGACGGGTGGTATAGTTGCTCAGCAAGTCTCCGTCCGGATCGAGTACATCTGTAACCAAGGGGACGGGGCCGTAGCGGAGAAACATTTCCCAGTAGAAATAAGCACGGGGGAAATGAGCTTCCGCCTTGTATTGTTTCACATAGGTAGCGTGTGCTTCTTCCGAGTCATCCGTAGCTTTGGGCACGTCGTCGATGTTCTTTAAAAGCATATTGCATTTGCGGATACCCCGGTAATAGTGTTCCCATGTGCCGGTGAGTTCAGTGGCGGCACCGCTGGCATAATAGTTACCGATGTTGAAACTTGTACGCGTGCCGCCGCTGGCGTAGCTGGTTTCGGCTAAGTCGGTAGCTGCATCCATCCATGAGTTGTTGATGCGGCAGGCACCGTGGCGCAGGAAGTTGTAAGTATCGAAATGGAACTCGCGGGTGGTAGTCCATTGGCTGAATACTTCTTCCTCTGTCAGTTCGTTGCTGGGTTGTTTGTCCAGAAAACCACCGAATATATCTTCACAGGAAGTCAGGGCGATTCCGGCGGTTGCCAACCAAAAGGCGGTATATATGATTGTCTTTTTCATGTCTTATATCTGTTAGAATTTAATGTTTACACCAAAGTTCACAGTCTTCATAATCGGGTAACGGTTGGAACCTTCACTTTCCGGATCGCAAAGACCATCCAGTTTATCCCACGTGATGAGATTGTTTGCATTTACATAGACGCGGCATTCGTTCATGGCTACTTTTCTGATCCATCGGGCCGGAAGCGAGTAGCTTAGTTCGATATTCTTCAGACGAAGGAAGTTACCGTTTTTCAGGAAGAACGAGTTTTTACGCTGGTTATGGTCGCCGTAGCTGTCATAATGGAGCAGCGGATAACTGGCATGGGTAAGGTTGTATGCTTCCGACTGGTTGGGATTCCAGCGGTTCAGATGATGTTCTTTTACCTTACCGCCATTCACGAAAGCGTACATTGCTTCCGCATCATAATATCTGGAAACATGATCTACTCCCTGAAACATGATGCTGAATCCGATGCCTTTGTATTCGCATCCCAGAGACAAGGCGTAAGTGTTTTCGGGAACATCGCTATAGCCGATAAATGTTTCATCACGGCTATCGATAAATCCGTCTCCGTTCATATCACGGTATTTCAGGTCGCCTACCTGTACATTGCCGAAAGTAGAAACCGGAAAATCGGGATTGTTCAAGTCGGCTTGGGTCACAAAACCATCGCACACCAGACCGAAGTATTGGTTGATCGGATGACCTTCCTGTTTGCGATAAGCTGTCTTTGTGGCGGGTTCGTCCATGTTCCGGATTTCATTGCGGGCGTGTGAGAAAGTCAGACTTGCATTATAGGTAAAGTCCTTTCCGATATGGTTCGCATGTTTCAGTTCGATTTCGAAGCCCTTGTTGTTGGTCTCTCCCAGATTGCCGGCAGCCATATTGACGCCAACCCATTGCGGACGGGTGAGATAAGGAGTCAGGATATCGTTTCTCTTTTCGTAGAATACGTCGATATTACCGTTCAGCAGTCCGTTCCATAAACCAAATTCCAGTCCCAGGTTGTATTTGTGAGCACGTTCCCAAGTCACTGCATAATTAGGGTACTGGCTTTCATAGATACCGGTATATCCGGTTGTTCCGAAGTGATAGTCGTTGGCTATCTGTGTCCACACTGCCTGATACAGGAAACGTTGTTTTACGCCATTCACTTTGTATACATCGTTACCTACTTCACCATAGGATGCACGGATCTTCAGATTGTTCAGCCACTCCTCCGTTCCTTTCATGAAAGCTTCGTTGCTGATTCTCCATCCTACGGAGAAAGAAGGGAAGAAACCGAAGCGTCTGCCTCGCATGAAGTTTTCCGAACCGTTATAGCCGAAGTTGACTTCTGCCAGGTAACGGTCGTCGTAGCCGTATGTGGCACGCCCAACCAGTCCTTGGTAACGTTCGGCAAGGTCTGCCTGATAACGGTAGTCATTTTGGTTGTACAGTGCCATAGCGGTAATGTCATGTTTGCCGAATTTTCGTGCCCAGTTCAGCTGGAATTCCATGTAAAGTTTATAAGTGGTAGTCTGGTTATTGCCCAGATAAGCAAGTTCCGTATCCGTATTGAACTGGGTATAAGCGTCTATCGAATTGTAGTTAGTACGGTCATTCAACTCATAAGTGGCAAAGTCGGCACTGAAAGCACGCCTATAGTAAGCGTCGTAGTCGAAAGATACCATACCTTTTGCTGCCAGCCCTTTGGTGAGCCAGTCCATCTTATAATCCACAATGAAATTTGTTTCATTGATCGTATTGGTGGAGCGGTAGAAACCGGCTTTGGCAAAACGTGCCACGATATTATTCTGGTATTGTGAGCTGCCGCTGTACAATGTCTTCTGGTCTTCACCTTCACCTACGGTATAGGATACCGGAAACAACCATCCCGGTGTATGATTCATTTCATAAAATGCCTGACTGTAAGTTCCGTCTCTCGATTCATTCGAGTTCGGTCCTCTGCGTTCTTCGAAACGTGTTCCGAAGTTGACGGAAAGAGTCAGGTCTTTGGTCATCAGGAAGTCGAGATTGGCACGGAAAGCGAAACGCTTGAAGCTGGAGTTTGACTTGTTTCCGTATTCGTCCTGACTGAATTCCTTGAACAATCCCTGTTGGTTATAATATTCGGCAGAAGTAAAGTAACGCATACGTTTGGTACCGCCCTGTATATTGACATTGTAGCGTTGTGCCGGTGCACTGTTTCGCAAAACGGTGTCATACCAGTCTACATTCGGGTAGAGGAGGGCATCGATTCCGCTGAGTTGTCCTGCTGAGGCTCTTTTATACATTTCGATGTCGGATGCCGAATATTGAGAAGGCAGTCCGTCGTTAGCCAGCGCTTCTTCCAGCAATACAACCGAATTGTAAGAATCCAGATAAGTATCCTGGCGGGTAGGGGACTGTATTTGCCAGTTGGCGGTCAGGCTGACAGTCGGTTTCTGTTCCTTACCACGCTTCGTTGTAATCAGCATCACACCGTTTGCACCACGTACACCATATACGGCAGTAGCGGAAGCATCTTTCAACGTAGAGATCGATTCGATATCATCCGGGGCAATCTGTGAGAACTCACGTTCTACGCCGTCTACCAGAATCAATGGTTGGTTGTCTCCTGCGAAAGAAGCACGGCCACGGATATAAATCTTCATATCATCAGACCCCGGCGCACCGGAAGTCTGAGAAGTGATTACACCCGAAATCTTACCGGCAATCGCCTGTGAAATATTGGCTGCCGGAGATTTCAACAGTTCTTTGGAAGAAACCTGCGAGATGGCACCTACCACACTTTCTTTCTTCTGCGCACCGTATCCGACCACTACGACTTCATCCAGCACTTCCGTGTCTTCCTCCATAGTGATATTCAGTTTCGTCTTGTTGGCTACAGGAATTTCCTGTGTCTTATAGCCGATATAACTGATTTGTAACACGGCTTTCGGTCCGACCGTCAGTTTGAAGTTACCGTCAAAGTCGGTAATGGTTCCGTTTGTAGTTCCTTTTTCAAGTATGCTTGCACCAATGGCGGCTTCGCCTTTGGTATCAACTACCCGTCCGGAGATCTGCTTGTTCTGCGCATACACCCATTGGCTGAATGTGGCGAGGCAGAGTATCAGTATAAAATTCTTCATGTATACTAAACTTTAAGGTTTAATTCTTTTTCTTTTTCATAATAGCCTGTATCTCATCGATTGTCAGTGCTTTGTTGTAGATAGCGATGTCGTCGAACATAAATCCGGGATCAGGGTCAGCCCATGTCCATGCCTGGTTTCCGCCCAATGAGATGTATTTCAAGTCTGCACCGTTGGTGAATATTCCGGAGATGGTATTGCCGTCACCGCTGCCCGATACTGTCCATGAGTTGGCGACTTCTCCGTCAATGTAGATTTTACAGGTGGTAGACGTGAGAACGGCTGTGTAAAGATGCCATTCATGATCCTTCAGCCAGTCTTCCTCACAAACGATTCCATCTGCTGCATATTCCGAGCAATAAACGGTGTTGACACCTTTCTCATTTTGTGCGGCGGTGAAGTCTGTCCATCCGTTACAGTTTATTTGGGCAAGTCCGCGGGATTGCAGGACAAACAATGGCCATATATTCTCTGATCCTGCCGACGGCTCGTTTCCGTATGCCGTGAATAGGGGAGAATAGCGATAATCGTCTGATGCTCCTGCATTCTTGGCATTCACCCATACACTGATACTCACTTCCTGAGATTCTACGGAGTGGGAAAGAGCATCTTGAGGCAACATCAGATAATTAGTGCCTTTAGAACCGGCTACATTCTGGAATATTTGTCCGAACCCTTTGTCTTCCACTGAAACTATTTTGCCCGAACCTACGATTTTTGCATCTCCGGCTCCTTCTTCAAAGGTATTGATGTAGACAGGAGTAGGCAGAGCCAATGTCTTGTCTTCCATAATCTGTTTGATCTGTTCCGGAGACAATTCTTTGTTATAGACTGCGAAGTCGTCAAACATGAATCCCGGATCGGGATCGCCCCAGTCGAACGCCTGATTTCCGCCTAAAGTGATGTATTTGTAGTTGGCACCATAAATGAATGCACCTTCAATTGTATTATTATCTCCGGTACCTGCCACCTGCCATTCGTTCTTCAGTTCGCCATCCATATATACTTTGGCGGAAGTAGCGGTGAGAGTTACTGTATAGTAATGCCACCCGTGATCGGCTAACCAGTCAGTGGCGTCATGATATAGAGCATTGGTACCATTTACATTCTGTGCATCATCAAAGTTGCACCATCCGGCATTATTCAGTTGTAATGTTCCTCTTACATACAATGCAAACATAGGCCAGTTGTCTGTATTGGCAGTACCTGCTATGCCCGGTGCCTGCCCGTGAGCACTGAATAATGGTGACCACATATAAGTGGATGAGATTCCGGCATCCTTCGCATTCACCCACATACCGATAGACATTTCTTTCGTTTCGGCAGAATGTGACATTACATCTTCCGGAAGCAACAAGTAATTCTGACGCATTCCTCCGGGGATATTCTTGAATACGGTTCCGAAGGCGCTATTATCATCCGTAACAAAGCTGCCGCCGCCGACAATCTGTACTCCAGTAGTCGTTTC
>ENA-OOSX01000915-OOSX01000915.1-human-gut-metagenome-genome-assembly--contig:-NODE-915-length-13532-cov-7.410922_pt1 | contig 13532 bp, 9 predicted proteins | sample MGYA00241315_ERZ501225 | MGnify/ENA primary metagenome ERZ501225 (study PRJEB25962, sample SAMEA2042496) | human gut metagenome | biome: human gut; feature: human-associated habitat; material: faeces... | reverse complement strand
TAGAGCACTGGTCTCCAAAACCAGGTGTCGGGAGTTCGAGCCTCTCCTTCCGTGCTAAAATCTATAGATTCGATGAAAAAGATAATTACTTATATTAAGGAATCTTATAACGAACTTGTTTATAAAGTTTCTTGGCCTACGAGAGCAGAGCTTTCCAATAGTGCGGTTGTTGTTATGTTTGCTTCCCTTATCATCGCCGCATTGATCTTTGTTGTTGACGGGGCCTTCGAGGCTGTTATGCGTTTCTTCTACAACCAAATTTTCTAATCAGTTAAGGTATGTCTGATATCCAAAAGAAATTTTATGTTCTGCGTGCCATCAGTGGCAAGGAGAACAAGGTGCGGGAATATCTAGAGGCTGAGCTGAAGAATACGGATCTGGGAGAATATGTATTTCAAGTCTTGATTCCGACCGAGAAAACCTTTACGGTACGAAACGGTAAGAAGGTCATGAAAGAAAGGGCTTACTTGCCGGGTTATGTGCTGGTCGAGGCTGCTTTGGTCGGTGAGGTTGCTCATCGATTGCGGAACATTCCAAACGTGATTGGTTTCTTGGGTGGTTCTGATACCCCCGTGCCATTACGCCCTGCGGAAGTGAATCGTATTTTGGGTACGGTTGACGAGTTGCAGGAACAACAAGAGGATCTGGATATCCAGTTCTATGTTGGCGAGAGTGTGAAGATTACTTTTGGACCGTTCAGCGGTTTCACGGGTATAATCGAAGAGGTCAACGCCGAGAAAAAGAAACTTAAGGTGATGGTTAAGGTCTTCGGACGCAAGACTCCCCTTGAGTTGGGTTATATGCAAGTTGAGAAAGAATAGTACTCTGGTTACGAAAAGTGCTACCTTTCTGTTATTGATGTTATATATCTAAAAAATTTTAGAAACAATGGCTAAAGAAGTTGCTGGACAAATCAAATTGCAGATTAAAGGAGGAGCAGCAAACCCTTCTCCCCCAGTAGGACCTGCTTTGGGTTCTAAGGGTATTAATATTATGGAGTTTTGCAAGCAATTTAATGCCAAGACCCAAGACAAGGCTGGTAAGATATTACCTGTTGTAATTACTTACTATGCCGATAAGTCTTTCGACTTTGTCGTTAAAACTCCTCCTGTGGCAATCCAGTTGTTGGAAGCTACTAAGAAGAAGAGCGGTTCCGCTCAACCTAACCGTGCTAAGATCGCTGAGATCACATGGGAGCAGGTGAAAGCTATCGCTGAAGACAAATTAGTCGATCTAAACTGCTTTACTGTCGAGTCAGCCATGAGAATGGTTGCGGGAACAGCCAGAAGTATGGGTATCACTGTTAAAGGGACATTCCCGGGTAATAATTAATAAACTTCAATTGAGATGAGTAAACTTACAAAGAATCAAAAGTTGGCTTTGGGCAAGATTGAAGCTGGGAAAGCATATACATTGAAAGAAGCTTCAGCTTTAGTGAAGGAAATTACTACAACTAAGTTTGACGCATCCGTAGATGTTGATGTCCGTTTAGGTGTTGACCCCCGTAAGGCCAATCAAATGGTGAGAGGCGTGGTTTCATTGCCTCACGGAACTGGTAAGCAGGTTAGGGTTCTCGCATTATGTACTCCGGACAAGGAAGCTGAAGCTACTGCCGCTGGAGCTGACTATGTTGGATTGGATGAGTATATTAATAAGATTAAAGGCGGTTGGACTGACATTGATGTTATCATCACTATGCCTTCTATCATGGGTAAGATCGGTGCTCTTGGTCGCGTATTAGGCCCTCGTGGTTTGATGCCTAACCCAAAGAGTGGTACGGTTACCAATGAGATCGGAAATGCGGTGAAGGAGGTTAAGCAAGGTAAGATCGACTTTAAGGTAGATAAGAGTGGTATCGTTCACACATCTGTTGGTAAGGTGTCTTTCACTCCGGAACAGATTCGTGACAATGCTAAGGAGTTTATTTCAACTTTGATCAAGTTGAAACCTACTGCGGCTAAAGGTGCGTATATAAAGAGTATTTATCTTTCTAGTACTATGAGTGCGGGTATTAAAATTGACCCCAAATCAGTTGAAGAAAACTAAAAAACAATTGAACAATGAGAAAGGAAGATAAAGGAACTGTTATAGGTCAATTAACTGAAACATTAAAGGAATATCCTAATTTCTATTTGACGGATATCGAGGCGTTGGACGCTGAGAAAACCAGCAAATTGAGAAGAGAGTGTTTCAAGCGTGAGGTTAAGTTAGTCGTTGTAAAGAATAACTTGCTTAAGAAAGCGTTGGAGAACATTGAAGGTGACTTCTCTGATCTTAACGTGGCTTTGAAAGGCAATACGGCTGTGATGTTCTCACAAGTCGCTAATGCTCCCGCTCGCCTGATTAAGGATTTTACTAAGGACGCTAAAAAAGGTGTAGTCGTTAAACCGGCTTTGAAGGCTGCTTACGTACAAGAAAGCTTCTATGTAGGTGCTGAGAATCTTGAGGCATTAGTAAATATCAAGAGCAAAAACGAACTTATTGCCGATGTTATCGCATTGTTGGAATCTCCGGCGAAGAACGTTATCTCTGCTCTTCAGTCATCAGGACAAACTATCCATGGTCTGTTGAAGACTTTGGAAGAAAGATAATTTTTCATTAAAACATTACACAGATAAATAATCATTTAAATCATACAAAAATGGCAGATTTGAAAGCTTTTGCAGAACAATTAGTAAACTTGACCGTTAAAGAAGTTAGCGAATTAGCTACTATCCTTAAAGAAGAATACGGTATTGACCCTGCTGCTGCAGCTGTTGCTGTTGCTGGTCCTGCTGCTGGTGGTGCTGCTGCCGCTGCAGAAGAGAAGACTTCTTTCGATGTTGTATTGAAAGCAGCAGGTGCTAATAAATTAGCTATCGTTAAGTTAGTTAAAGAATTAACAGGTCTTGGCTTGAAAGAGGCTAAGGATATGGTAGATAGCGCTCCTAGTGCAATCAAGGAAGGTATCGCTAAAGCTGATGCTGAGGCATTGAAGAAACAGTTGGAAGAGGCTGGAGCTGAAGTTGAGCTTAAATAGTATTTATAACCTGGTTTCCAGGTGATTTGGTTAAGAGTCTCCGACTACGAAGACTCTTAACCTTTTTGTGTCTATAATTTCAATAAGTTCAATAAATTCCTTACTAGATGTCTTCAACAGCTGAAAACCAAAGAGTTAATTTTGCTTCGATAAAGAATCAGTTCCCGTATCCGGACTTTCTCGAAGTTCAATTGAAGTCGTTCCAAGACTTTCTTCAACTTGACACTCCTCCTGAAAAGAGAAAGAAGGAGGGATTGTATAAGGTATTTGCCGAGAATTTCCCGATTGCGGATACCCGTAACAATTTTGTGTTGGAGTTCTTAGATTACTATATAGATCCGCCTCGTTACTGTATCGATGAGTGTATCGCTCGCGGGTTAACCTATAGCGTGCCTTTAAAAGCGAAGTTAAAACTGTACTGTACGGACCCGGATCATGAGGACTTCGATACGGTGATCCAAGATGTATACTTGGGTCCGATCCCGTATATGACGGACAGAGGTACTTTCGTGATCAACGGCGCCGAGCGTGTTGTCGTGTCTCAGCTGCACCGTTCTCCGGGCGTATTCTTCGGACAAAGCACGCACGCAAACGGAACGAAGTTGTACTCCGCACGTATTATCCCGTTCAAGGGGTCATGGATCGAGTTCGCTACGGACATCAACAATGTGATGTACGCTTACATCGACCGTAAAAAGAAATTGCCTGTAACTACTCTTTTGAGAGCTATTGGTTTTGAAAGCGATAGAGATATTCTTGAAATCTTCAACCTTGCGGAAGAGGTGAAGGTAACGAAAGCAAACCTGAAGAAGTTTATCGGACGTAAGCTGGCCGCTCGTGTTTTGAAGACTTGGGTGGAGGATTTCGTAGATGAGGATACCGGTGAGGTGGTTTCTATTGAACGTAACGATGTTATCATCGACCGTGAGTCTGTACTGGATAGCGACAATATCGAGGCTATCTTGGATTCAGGCACGCAAAATATCTTGTTGCATCGTGAGGACCAGAATCTGTCCGACTATGCTATCATATATAATACGCTCCAGAAAGACCCGAGTAACTCCGAGAAGGAAGCTGTGTTGTATATCTACAGACAGTTGAGAAATGCGGAACCGGCTGATGAGGCTAGCGCACGTGAGGTTATCACGAACCTGTTCTTCTCAGAGAAACGTTATGATCTGGGTGAGGTGGGACGTTACAGGATCAACAAGAAGTTAGGCCTTACTACAAGCGCTGATGTTAAGGTTTTGACTAAAGAAGATATTATCGAGATCATCAAGTACCTGATCGAGTTGATCAACTCGAAGGCTATCGTGGATGATATCGACCACTTAAGCAACCGTCGTGTACGTACGGTTGGCGAGCAATTGTATAACCAGTTCGGTATTGGTTTGGCTCGTATGTCACGTACAGTTCGTGAACGTATGAACGTTCGCGATAATGAGGTGTTTACTCCGATTGATTTGATCAATGCGAAGACGATTTCTTCCGTGGTTAACTCTTTCTTCGGAACGAATGCCTTGTCTCAGTTCATGGACCAGACGAACCCGTTGGCGGAGATCACGCACAAGCGTCGTTTATCAGCCCTAGGTCCGGGAGGTTTGTCTAGAGAGCGTGCCGGATTCGAGGTTCGTGACGTCCACTATACGCACTATGGTCGTCTTTGTCCGATTGAGACCCCGGAAGGTCCGAACATTGGTTTGATCTCTTCTTTATGTGTATACGCTAAGATCAACGATCTTGGTTTCATCTCGACTCCGTACCGTAAGGTGGCAGATGGAAAGGTCGACTTCTCTGAGGAAGGCTTGCAATACTACACGGCGGAGGAAGAGGAAGAGTTGACAATCGCTCAAGGTAATGCTCCATTGGATGATAACGGTAAGTTTATCCGCGATAAGGTGAAGGCTCGTTTCGAGGCTGACTTCCCTGTTGTCCCTCCTTCTGAGATTGACTTGATGGACGTGGCTCCGCAGCAGATCGCTTCTATCGCGGCTTCACTGATCCCGTTCTTGGAACATGATGACGCTAACCGTGCGTTGATGGGATCTAACATGATGCGTCAGGCGGTTCCTTTGTTGCGTACGGACGCTCCGATCGTTGGTACCGGTATCGAGGCGCAGGTTGCTCGTGACTCTCGTACTCAGATTATGGCTGAGCGTGAGGGCGAGGTTGTGTTCGTTGATGCTACTTGTATCAAGATTAAATATGACCGCACGGAGGACGAGGAATTCGTTAGCTTCGAGGATGCGGTTAAGACATATAATATCCCGAAATGGCGTAAGACCAACCAAAGTACGACAGTCGATTTGAAACCGACCTGTCATCGCGGACAACGTGTGAAAGCCGGCGATATCCTTACCGAGGGTTACTCAACCCAGAAAGGCGAGCTTGCTTTGGGACGTAACGTGAAGGTGGCTTACATGCCTTGGAAGGGTTATAACTATGAGGATGCTATCGTGTTGAACGAGCGTATGGTTCGTGAGGACTTCTTTACGTCTGTCCACGTTGACGAATACATCCTTGAGGTACGTGAGACGAAGCGTGGTATGGAGGAATTGACTTCCGATATCCCTAACGTCAGCGAAGAGGCTACCAAGGATTTGGATGAGAGAGGTATCGTTCGTGTAGGTGCTCGCATCGAGCCGGGTGATATCTTGATCGGTAAGATCACTCCGAAAGGTGAGTCTGATCCATCTCCGGAGGAAAAGTTGTTGCGTGCTATCTTCGGTGATAAGGCGGGTGATGTGAAGGATGCTTCCTTGAAGGCTACTCCGTCTTTGCGCGGTGTGGTTATCGAGACCGCTTTGTTCTCGAAGGCTGTCAAGAAACGTAAATCCAGATTGACTGATAAGGCGATCTTGCCGAAGTTGGACGAGGAATACGAAGAAAAGATGGCTAGCTTGAAGACTTTGTTAGTTGATAAGTTGTTAGTGCTTACAAACGGCAAGGTTTCTCAAGGTGTTAAAGACTATATGAATACGGAGATTATCGCTAAGGGTGCTAAGTTTACCCGCAAATCTCTGGAAGAATTGGATTATAACTCCATCCAAGTAAGCAAGTGGACGGCAGACGCTCAGAAGAATGAGTTGATCAAGCAGGTTATCTTGAATTATTTGAAGAAGTACAAGGAGCTTGACGCTGAGTTGAGACGTAAGAAGTTCGACTTGACGATCGGTGATGAGCTGCCGACAGGTATCGTACAGATGGCTAAGGTTTATATCGCCAAGAAACGTAAGATTCAGGTAGGTGATAAGATGGCCGGTCGCCACGGTAACAAGGGTATCGTATCAAAGATCGTTCGTCAGGAGGATATGCCGTTCTTGGAAGACGGTACTCCGGTGGATATCTGCTTGAACCCGCTGGGTGTGCCTTCTCGTATGAACTTGGGACAGATTTTCGAGGCCGTGTTGGGTTGGGCCGGACGTGAGTTGGACGTTAAGTTCGCTACTCCGATCTTCGATGGCGCGACTTTGGATGATTTGAATGAATGGACAGACAAGGCTGGTATTCCTCGCTATGGTAAGTCTTACTTGTATGATGGTGGTACTGGTGAGCGTTTCGATCAACCTGCTACGGTGGGTGTGACTTACTTCTTGAAGTTGGGCCACATGGTTGACGATAAGATGCATGCCCGTTCAATCGGTCCGTATTCTTTGATTACGCAACAGCCGTTAGGTGGTAAGGCACAGTTCGGTGGTCAGCGTTTCGGAGAGATGGAGGTTTGGGCACTGGAAGCCTTCGGTGCCGCTCATGTTCTTCAGGAAATTCTTACGATTAAGTCTGATGACGTTGTAGGACGTTCGAAGGCTTATGAGGCGATCGTGAAGGGTGATCCGATGCCACAGCCGGGTATTCCTGAATCTCTGAATGTATTATTGCACGAGTTGAGAGGACTTGGTTTGAGTTTCACTCTGGATTAATTCAATAACAATAAAGAAGTAGGTGGGCTACGGCCCGTCTACTTTATCTATTGATAACTCTTTATAAATAAATAATATGGCCTTTAGAAAAGAAAACAAGATAAAGAGTAACTTTTCAAAAATAACCATCGGTCTGGCATCCCCTGAGGAGATCCTAGAGAACTCCAGCGGTGAGGTTTTGAAACCGGAAACAATTAACTATCGTACGTATAAGCCTGAGCGTGACGGTTTGTTCTGTGAGCGTATCTTTGGTCCGATCAAGGACTATGAGTGCCATTGCGGTAAGTACAAGCGTATCCGTTACAAAGGTATTGTCTGCGATCGTTGTGGAGTGGAAGTTACGGAAAAGAAAGTTCGTCGTGAACGTATGGGACACATCCATTTGGTGGTTCCTGTTGCCCATATTTGGTATTTCCGTTCTTTGCCTAATAAAATCGGTTACTTGCTAGGTCTTCCTACCAAGAAACTGGATTCCATCATCTATTACGAACGCTACGTCGTGATCCAGCCGGGTTGCGTAGACACGGTCGGTGAGTTAGACCTATTATCTGAGGAGGAATATCTGGATATTTTGGATAGCCTTCCAAGAGAAAATCAATTGCTAGAGGATACGGATCCGAATAAGTTCATCGCTAAGATCGGCGCTGAGGCTGTTTATGATCTGTTGGCTCGCTTGGACTTGGATTCTCTTTCTTATGAGTTGCGTCACCGTGCGAACACGGACACATCTCAACAGAGAAAGAACGAGGCCTTGAAACGCCTTCAGGTGGTTGAGTCTTTTCGTGCGTCCAGAGGTCGTAACAAACCGGAATGGATGATTATGAAGGTGATCCCGGTGATCCCTCCCGAACTGCGTCCGTTGGTTCCGTTGGACGGTGGCCGTTTCGCTACTTCTGACTTGAATGATTTATATCGTCGTGTTATTATCCGTAATAACCGTTTGAAACGATTGATCGATATTAAGGCTCCGGAAGTGATCTTACGTAATGAGAAACGTATGCTTCAGGAGGCCGTGGACTCTTTGTTTGACAACTCTCGTAAATCGAGCGCTGTTAAGACAGACGCCAATCGTCCGTTGAAGTCCTTGTCCGACAGTTTGAAAGGTAAACAAGGTCGTTTCCGTCAGAACTTGTTGGGTAAGCGTGTTGACTATTCCGCTCGTTCGGTTATTGTCGTAGGTCCGGAATTAAAGATGCACGAGTGCGGTTTGCCGAAAAATATGGCTGCCGAGCTTTATAAGCCTTTCGTTATCCGTAAATTGATCGAGCGCGGTATCGTGAAGACGGTGAAATCCGCCAAGAAGATCGTTGACCGTAAGGAACCGGTTGTTTGGGATATTTTGGAGTACGTAATGAAGGGCCACCCGGTATTGTTGAACCGTGCCCCGACATTGCACCGTTTGGGTATCCAAGCGTTCCAGCCGAAATTGATCGAGGGTAAGGCTATCCAGTTGCACCCGTTGGCATGTACGGCATTCAACGCCGACTTCGACGGTGACCAGATGGCTGTTCACTTGCCGTTAGGTAATGAGGCTGTTTTGGAAGCTCAAATGTTGATGTTGGCTTCACACAATATCTTGAACCCTGCGAATGGTGCTCCTATTACCGTACCTTCTCAGGATATGGTGCTTGGTTTGTATTATATTACCAAGTTGCGCAAGGGTACACAAGGCGAAGGTTTGACTTTCTATGGTCCGGAAGAGGCTACGATCGCTTACAATGAGAAGAAGTTGGATATCCATGCTCCGATCCATGTTTACGTGGAGGATTTGGATGCGAACGGTAACTTGGTGAAGACGATGGTAGAGACTTCTGTAGGTCGTTTGATGGTAAATGAGTTTGTTCCGAAAGAGATTGGTTATGTAAACGAGGTGTTGGGCAAGAAGTCTCTTCGTGACATCATCGGTCGGGTAATCAAGGCTTGTGGTGTGGCTCGTACCGCTCAGTTCTTGGACGATATCAAGAACTTGGGTTACTATATGGCATTCAAGGGTGGTTTGTCCTTCAACTTAGCGGACGTTCTGATCCCGCCTGAAAAGGATGAGTTGGTTCAGAAGGGATACGATGAGGTTGAGCAGATCATGGCTAACTATAATATGGGTTTCATTACCAACAACGAGCGTTATAACCAGATTATCGATACTTGGACACACGTTAATAGTAACTTGTCTAATATCTTGATTAAGCAATTGACGGCGGATAACGATGGATTCAACTCAATCTATATGATGATGGATTCCGGTGCCCGTGGTTCTAAGGAGCAGATTCGTCAGTTGTCCGGTATGCGTGGTTTGATGGCGAAACCGCAGAAGAGTGGTGCAGAAGGTGGTCAGATTATCGAGAACCCGATCCTTTCTAACTTTAAGGAAGGTTTGTCCGTGTTGGAGTACTTTATCTCTACTCACGGTGCTCGTAAAGGTTTGGCCGATACCGCTTTGAAGACTGCCGACGCCGGCTACTTGACTCGTCGTTTGGTTGACGTCTCTCACGACGTGATCGTAAACGAGGAAGACTGTGGTACATTGCGTGGCTTGGTTTGTACGGAATTGAAGAATAACGAGGAGGTGATCGCTTCCTTGTATGAGAGAATCTTAGGTCGTGTATCTGTTCACGATGTGATCCATCCGATTACGGGCGAGGTTATCGTTCGTTCCGGTGAGGAAATCCGTGAGGATGCCGCTAAGGCAATCCAAGACTCTCCGATCGAGAGCGTCGAGATTCGTTCCGTATTGACTTGTGAGTCTAAGAAGGGTGTCTGCGCTAAGTGCTATGGACGTAACTTGGCTACGAACCGCATGGTTCAGAAGGGTGAGGTTGTCGGTGTAATCGCCGCACAGTCTATCGGTGAGCCGGGTACACAGTTGACGTTGCGTACATTCCACGTCGGTGGTATCGCATCCAACATCGCTACAGAGAATAGTATTACATCTAAATATGATGGTATTTTAGAGATCGACGAGCTTCGTGCTGTTGAGGCGGTAGACGAGGTGAGCGGAAAGAAACATTTGGTAGTAGTAAGCCGTTTGGCTGAAATGCGCATTGTTGATCCGAACACGAAGATTGTGTTGTTGACTCATAATATACCTTATGGTTCTAAGTTGTTCTTCAACAACGGTGACTCAATTAAGAAGGGTGACGTGATCATCGAGTGGGACCCGTTCAATGCCGTAATCGTGTCAGAGGTTTCCGGTAAGATCGAGTTCGAGAGTTTGGTAGAGAACGTGACTTACAAGGTTGAGAGTGATGAGACTACCGGTTTGAAGGAGAAGATCATCATCGAGTCTAAGGATAAGACGAAGGCTCCGGCCGCTCATATCGTGGATGAGAATGGTAATTACTTGAAGAACTACTCTTTGCCGTTGGGCGCTCACGTCGTGAAAGACAATGGTGATGTAGTGAAAGCTGGTGAGGTTTTGGTTAAGATCCCTCGTGCCGTAGGTAAGGCCGGTGATATCACCGGTGGTCTTCCTCGTGTAACCGAGTTGTTCGAGGCTCGTAACCCGTCTAACCCTGCTGTCGTATCTGAGATCGACGGAGAGGTAGGATTCGGTAAGATCAAACGTGGTAACCGCGAGATCACCGTAACGTCTAAGTTGGGTGAGGTTAAGAAATATATGGTTCCTCTGTCTAAACAATTATTGGTTCAGGAGAACGACTATATCCGTGCGGGTATGCCGCTATCAGACGGTGCTACCACTCCTTCGGATATCTTGGCGATCAAAGGTCCGACGGCTGTACAGGAATATATCGTGAATGAGGTTCAGGATGTATACCGTCTACAGGGTGTGAAGATCAACGATAAGCACTTCGAGGTTATCGTTCGTCAGATGATGCGTAAGGTAGAGGTGGTTGATCCGGGAGATACTCGCTTCTTGGAGCAGCAGATTGTTGATAAGTTGGAGGTAATGGACGAGAACGATCGTATCTGGGGCAAGAAAGTTGTTACCGATCCGGGTGATTCTCAGACATTGCAAGCCGGACAGATCGTGACTGCACGTAAGTTGAGAGATGAGAATAGTATGTTGAAACGCCGTGACCTTAAGTTGGTCGAGGTACGTGACGCTATTCCGGCTACAGCCAACCAGATCCTTCAAGGTATCACACGTGCCGCTTTGCAGACGAACAGCTTTATGTCCGCCGCATCTTTCCAAGAGACGACGAAAGTATTGAACGAGGCTGCTATCAACGGAAAGGTAGACCGTTTGGAAGGTTTGAAAGAGAACGTTATCTGTGGTCACTTGATTCCTGCCGGTACCGGTCAGCGTGAGTTTGATAAGCTGATCGTAGGCGCAAAGGATGAGTTCGATCGTATCTTCGCTAATCGCAAGAACGTGGTTGATTTCAATGCCATGGACAAAGATGATGAAGAATAGGAACGTTTAATAAACTATAAAGAAAGGCCGGCAGAGCAATCTGTCGGCCTTTTTTGTTCTTCCTTATTTGCTTAATAAATGGATAAACTTTATTTTTGCGAGGTAACAAAGACCATAGATAAATACTGAGACATATAAGAAACATATAATAATCAATATCATGAAGAGAATTTTACTTTGTTTAATGGTGGCTTTATTTGCCACTGGCTGCTTATTCGCTAAAAACAACGATGAGAAAATGAATGTAATGTCTTATAACATCCGTTACGATAATTCGGGTGATAAGGATAATCAATGGAAATTCAGAAGAGATTTCGCTGCTGATTTAGTGAAATTCCATGAGGCGGATGTGTTCGGTGCGCAAGAGGTCTTGAATAATCAGCTGAATGATTTGCTTGATCGTTTACCGGAATACGCTTATGTGGGTGTTGGTCGTGAGGATGGCAAGACGAAAGGGGAGTACGCTCCGATTTTCTATCGTAAGGATCGTTTTTCCGTTGAGAAAAGCGGTAATTTCTGGTTAGCCGAAGATATAAATGCCGTTGGTAAGAAAGGTTGGGACGCCGCATGCGAGCGTGTAGCTACTTGGGCGATCTTGAAAGATAAGAATACGGGAAAGAAATTCTTCTTCTTGAATACGCACTTGGATCATATGGGGAAAGTGGCTCGTCATGAAGGAGCTTCTTTGGTGCTGGAGCAAGCGAAGAAATTATCCGAGAATTTACCTATAATCGTGACTGGCGATTTCAATGCCGTGCCTTCTGATGAGCCGATACAAGTATTGATTAATCCGAGTGATCCTCGTCATTTGACTCATTCCCGCACGATCGCAGGGTTTACTTATGGCCCGGAATGGACATTCCATGATTTTGGAAAGATCCCTTACGACAAGCGTGAATGGATTGATTATATCTTCGTGAAAGGGAATATCAAGGTATTGCGTCATGGTGTATTGACTGAAACGTTGAATAACCTGTTCCCATCCGACCATTGCCCGGTAATCAGTACGTTGATACTCGAATAAAAAAGCTTTGTGTGTATGGGGAAAGTAGACGTATTGAAGGAAACGACCCCGCTTTCATCAGAAGATTGCTTCTTGGTCATGCAACGCCCGAAATCGGGGTTTAATTTTCCGTTACATGTACACATGGAGTTTGAGTTGAACTATCTGGAGAATGCCGCTGGTGCTATCCGGATAGTTGGCGATTCGGTCGAGGAAATCGATGATCTTGATTTGGTGTTGATCGCGGGAGGAACGAAGCATGCTTACTCGAACCATAAGTGTCCGTGTAATGGGATCTTTGAGATAACGATACAATTTCATAAATCGTTATTTGATAGCTTGATCAATAGACGGCATTTCAAGACCATGAAGGATATGTTTGATAACGCTTCCAGTGGTCTTGTTTTCAGCCGGGAAATGATACTTGGCATTCAAGATAAATTAAGAATGTTGTCGAACGATAACAAGCCGGATTCTTTCAAGAACCTGTTGTGTTTGGTCGAGATTCTTAAGATTCTATCTTTGGATAAAGCAGCCCGTCGGTTGAATGCCGTGAACACGGTAAAGAACTATAATAATAACGATACCGATCGTTTAGATAGTATCATGTTATATTTACACGAAAATTATCAAAAACGTATCACCTTGTCGGAAGTGGCTAAGTTAACAAATATGAGCGATGCCTCATTGATGCGTTTCTTGAAGAAGTGGACGGGAAAGACATTTATCGATAACTTGAACGAGATCCGGGTAGCCGAGGCGGTATGCCGTTTGACCGATACAAGTGACAGTATTTCTGAAATATGTTACAGGTGCGGTTTTAATAATCTATCGAATTTCAACCGGGTATTCAAACGGCGTAGGGGGAGTACCCCTACAGAGTACAGGGAGAAATATTCCCGTTCGAGGTTTATAATTTAAAACATGATTTAAAGCATGTTTACATTGATTTGTGTCAAGTGTTGATGATATAGTATTATTTATTGCACATATAGTATTTGGTGGTCTTTGCTAAAGCCCTTACTTTTGTAAAGTTCAAGTGAAAGAGATTAGCACTTAGACAAAACAAACCTTAACTAAAACGCCAAAACCAATTATATCAAACACAAAAGGTATTTTTACATTGGTCTAAAGAATTGAGAATTAAAAACACAACTAGAAAACGGCTCACCCGATAAATCAGGGGGAAAATTCTTTAATTCTATAGAAAATTTGCAC
>ENA-OOSX01000910-OOSX01000910.1-human-gut-metagenome-genome-assembly--contig:-NODE-910-length-13558-cov-2.117307_pt1 | contig 13558 bp, 8 predicted proteins | sample MGYA00241315_ERZ501225 | MGnify/ENA primary metagenome ERZ501225 (study PRJEB25962, sample SAMEA2042496) | human gut metagenome | biome: human gut; feature: human-associated habitat; material: faeces... | reverse complement strand
GTCTTTTGCTTTTCTTCAAAGTGGTGCCACCAGAAATGAGTTCCATTTCTAAATGGCTCTATATCTTTGCGTTAAAGAATCGCTACAAACGTAATCTCCCGCTATTGCTCCACCTAATTTCTGCACCATTTTGCAGTGTCTCGCAGAGTCGAGTTCCTACTTTGATGCAAAGGTAGTGAAAATATTTGAAACAGAAATGGCTACACTAAAATTTTGCTCCACCTTAGTTCGAAATCCCTACCTTACATATTTGAATGTTATATTATTGGCTGTTTCAACTTAATCCATAAGCATAGCATTGGAGTCTCTTTGAATTTGGTTAAGCAAATATCCGCATCATTTAGTACTAATATTCTATTCCAGTTATCAGCCTTCAATTGAGGAAGTTCCACTGCTTCATCAAACAATGTAAAATTTGCCCCCATATCATTAAATACTTTAACCATCCTATTGACTATGATTTCTATTTCTCTGACAAGCATAGGCTGATTTAAATCGTTATTCTTATGAAGAATTATAACCGTTTCATTGTCTGATTTTCTTTCTATCATACAATTAAAGTATCCGAAGAATTTATTAGATGTATTCAAATAAGTTAAAGTATGCTCTGGTGTTATTTCTGTTCTTAGTATTTGTCTTGCAATATAATCGTTAAAAATTTCATCAAAATATTTACGACCAGATTTCTTGTTATTATTAATTGCCTCATCGAATCTTTCGATGAACTCATCTATTGAATACACCTTGGTGCCAAAATTAAACAACTTATATAATGTTTTACTTTTGAGGCGTAGTCCTTCATCATCACTGACTATGCAATCACAATAAGAACCGAAAAAACTATGACAGCAATCTGCTTGCATATTTTGAAACTTAACTTTCTTTCGAGCTTCTTTATTCACTCCGAATAAATCAAGTAACATATAAGACATATAATAGACAATTGCTGAATCTGAAGAAGACAAGCCTGTTTGAGCCAAAGTTGCTTTAATTGTCTCTATAAACGACAATCCTAGTGGCGACGATGACAATTGCTCATTGAATACATCTTCTCCATTCGCTTTAATCTCCTTAGGGTTATATCTCGCTATAGTATTATCTCGTACCTGTTTATAAGCATTCTTATTTTCGTAAAAATTATATGCTATAAAATTCATTAGAGATTTAAAAATTGGCACATCTACTTGCAACTCATTTGCCGAAATCGGTATTCTATTTGTCAACCAGTTAAAATCTAGTTCCCCTTTTAAATCCTTAATGCTAATATCAACAATGTTATTTATTGCATTCAGTTGTTCATCTGTTAGTTGAGAAATATCAAAATTGTCAAGCCATGAAAAATCTCCTACCTTACCAACAGTTTCAAAGGCTTCACGTGGAGATTGTTTCATCATTTCTTGTCTAGGAAACTCATAGATTAATCTATTCCCATCAACAATAGATTGCATAAACTCCATTTCTGCATATTTAATGTCGGTTTTATCATCTTGCAAATCAAATAAATGCGCATTTGAATAAAAGAAGATAAATTCGTCCTTATGAGATAATATCTTATCACGTAAGAGCGAATACTTTTCCTCTCTTGCATTAAATAAATGACTAAAGACTTGTTTATCTAGATATATCGTTATCATATGTACTTTGGTATATGTAAAATATACTAAAAGATGCTATATTGAAGGCTATCAATTAGCATCTATCCTATTATCTAACACACCTTCAAACAAACTCATTTCTCGTTTGGCAATGCCTAATCTATTTGCTAATACTCTCCAATCCTTGACAGCCGTTACGACCTCTATGATTATACCCTTGGCAACCTCTGGGGTGAGCATATACTCCTCACACGAGTCGAGCAGAATGGATAAGTCGGATTCGTTGGTTCTGCTATTGATAAGCAAACTTTGATGATCGTTTAGCGTTGGATTCATATCGTATGCTGGTGAAAGAGTCCAACCTTTTGCAGTTAGCAGAAAACCGTGGTTACGGAAATGGTCATCGCTATTACCTACGCATATATTGAATGCCACTCGGCGGAATAACTCTCGCAAGTTGGCATCAACATCTGTGCAACCACTCAAAATGAAATCTACAATATCCAAATAGCCGTTTCCTGTTGTAGCATTGTCGCCGTCATTCAATCCAAGCAATGTCATTGCCGATGCAAAATGTATTCTCTTGCCATCATCCGTTCTGTCAAAACGACGAGAAAGGAGCGTATGATGCTTGTCGTTTATTTCAAGCACCTTTGTTTCGGCTGCGTTTATGCCCGCATTTTTGGCTAATAGATGGCAGAAATGCTCCCATAGTCCTACATCGTAATCATCCTTCAATGATGGGAATTTTGCAACAAATATACTACGATCCGCATCTATAACATTTGCTTTGGGACGAGCACCACCGAGCGAAGAACCCGGCTGCACAAGTTGAGCAATCCATCGTTTTTCGGGGAGGGTATTAGCATCCTCGCTTTTTTCAATCTCCTTGCTTGCAGCAATCAGTTCTCTCAAGTCGGTTAAAGGAGGAATACGCAAAGTGTTGTCGGTATTTATAAACTCCCCATCGGGTGTCTCCTTGAAACGAAAACCACCCATACGGGAAAAGTCATCAATACCTATCAAGAAGTCGAATGACGACAGACGGCGAATAGGACGATTCTCCTCCTGTGCCAAAATCTGCTCGCGACGAAGCAACAATGTTCGCCCCCATCTATCGGGCAAGGCATCAGCAAAACATCCGAAAATATCCTTTTCAGGTTGAGTGTATTGAATACCTGGGTAGTTGTTCAAATCATCGCTAAGAGTTATGGCGTTATACTTTTTAACCCAACTATCGGCAAATTTGAAACTATAACTATCCGAGCCACGAAGCGATTCGTAGCCAAGTTCTCCTATCAACTCAACCTCTTTCAACCAATCAAAATCGGCATATACATACAATTTCTTCATAGCCTACTATTCCTTTTTAGATGCCCTTTCACGCTGAGGCAAATTCATATCCTGCAATGCCCTACCGAGTGCATCATCCTTTGCCAAAAATAGGATGTCGTCATCAAGTTGCAGAGCATATAGTACTCGCAAATATATACCAATCGCCACTGTTGTCGCACCTTTCTCTATGCGCGAAACAGTAAGCGGCGAACAAGTTGCACGCTCAGCAACCTGTGCAACACTCAGATTACGACGCAATCGGGCAAGCTTTATCTGCTCACCAACAACCTGCATCTTCTGCTCCAATTTTCGGGGTAATCTTGTCCCCATTGTACTCTTTGCCATAACCGTAATATATCATATAATATGCAAAGGTAATACTTTTTATTTATTTTATGATAGGTTGTGGTAAAATTTCACTTGCTGCGGCAAAGAAAACATGAATAGTTTAAAAACAAATGAATCCACAAGGTTTATTTGTGAGTCCATTCATATTGAGTTGTTCGGAATTTCCGAACAACATCTCTAAATACTATAAACAAATGTTTTTACTTATGTATTTGCATGATAGCATCATTAAATTAGCTTGTACACAACTTATACACTAACTTGTACACCCTTATATCAACTGGGCGCCGACTGGGTTCTGACTGGGTGCCAACTTAGTTCTATCTTAGTGCCGACTTGGTGCCTTCATGAGCACTATCATGAGTGCTAAACTTGTCAATAATGGAACGATGTGTATATTGTATGGTAATTTTGAGATGACACAATCCGTTCATTTAACCTATTATATCACAGGAAAGAATACTTAATTTATCACAAAATAGCAATATCCAAAAGCGGTTATGCGAGTTAATCTCACGGAAAATCAAACATAATATATAAAATTCTTGTTATTTTAATGTTTAAATTGTATTTTTGCACCCAAATTGAAGCTGATATGATAGAAACATTTATTATAAAGAATTATAGAAGCTATCGTGATAGAACGGAGTTGTCATTTGTAGCTTCAAATAAAGAAGGTGGTAAAAAAAAAGATTTACCTCCAGTTTGGTATAAAGAAATTAATGGAAAGCGTATATTGCGTTTGCTCCTATGTGTAGGTTTGAATGGCACAGGAAAATCCAAAATGTTTTCTGCCTTGAACTATTTGCGTATGATTGCAACAGCAAAACCGCAAAAACCATCTGACAAACCTGAATATCGACCTTTTTTATTAGATAACCATTCTTCAACTATACCTACAGAACTTGCATTGACATATTATATTGAAGATGTATGTTTTAGTTATAATATAAAAATATCATCTGAATGTATTGAAGAAGAAGAACTTAAGTTGGTTCAATCTAGAAGTTCTCGCGTATTTTATCGCTTCCATAATAAAGAGCTAGATAAGGTAGTGATAAATTATGGTAATGCTTGTGATTTATCAAAATCAGACCAGCATGACCTAGAGGTTAATACCCTAGCAAATGCTAGCGTGCTGTCAACATTTGGCGCTTTAAATTTAGAAAGCCAAATTTTAACCAAGAATTTTGACTATTTTGAGAATCATATAAGTATGGTCCATAAGTCAGACAAAAGTCTGGCAGACAAACTTCAAACTGGCGATGTAGATAAAGATAGAGCACTAAAGAAACTACTTTTGAGACTCTTAAATGATGTCGGAACAAATATTTGCGACTATGTTATAGAGGAAGCAAGTCTTAATATATCTGAACTTAAAGCCAATGGCGCTCCTGATATTGTAATTAATGCGATGATGGAACAATATCCGTCAGGAACAATTACACATAAAAATTTACGATTTATTCATTCAACAATAGATGGTGAAAATGGATTAGATTTTGAGCTTGAATCTTTAGGTACTAAAAATATTATTAGGCTATTAGTAGTTTTATATGACGTTATATTAGGAGAAAAATCTACTTGTATCGATGAAATAGAATATGGAATACATACTAAAGCACTAGCTTTTATTCTAAAAATGTACTTAACTATAGCAGAGAATTGCCAACTCATAGTTGCGACACACGATTTATCGTTACTAAATGCTGATTTTTTAAGAAGAGATGCTGTGCGACTTTTTGAGAAAGACGAGCATGGTTCAACGAATGTGCGACGTAGAGATTATTTGCATAATACAATTAGTTTCTATAAAACTTATGAGAAAGAAGTTTCTCCACATATTGATGAGTTGATGCGTAAAATAGAGATGTTTCTTGAGTATAAGAATGACATAAACAAGGAATAGATAAATCACACTCAGTTGTATTATAATTATATGCCCAGCAATTTCGCTGGGCATTTCTATTCTAAACTCTAATAACTTACTGCATAATCACGCAACATCGACTTTTGCAACGAGAAGAAGATGATAATATGTGGTATTTGCGTGTTCTTTCCACGCTTTATTTTGTAAAACTCAACAATTATTCCTACATTTGCAGTGTCAATTCGAAATTAAGACCCTGGCCAAAGGACCAGAGAGTTGACGCTGAAATTTATGAGTAACTTTTACTATGTTAACAAAATTGCGCAACCTACAGGAGAGCATGAAGTTCATACCGTAAGTTGCAAGTATTTGCCATCAGAAGGGAATAGAGTCTATTTGGGCTACTTCTCTAATAGTGACGAAGCTATAAAAGAGGCAAAGAAACACTACAGTAATGTAGATGGATGTTTCTTCTGTTGCCCAGAATCACATAAGAGGTAGATGATGGGTAAATGTAGGTATGTAACGCTAAAGTGCACCGTAGTGGAACCGGTAAGTCACCACATAGTATTAACTAAAACCAATGAGCTATGTCAAAAACAGTAGAAAAAGCTAGAGACGCAGGGACTGGCAAATTTGTCACTACCGACTATGCAAAATCGCACCCTAAGACTACGGTTGTTGAAAAGGTCAAAGTGGGGCCAACAAAGCATAGGAAATAATTTTTAAGTTTTCTGGATGTGCCTAGGCGATGTGAATCGTCTAGGTTCTTTATATGGCAACACAATATGGTCGCATATAGTTCATGCTTTTAAATACTCTGCATTTCATCTGCTATTTTTCTAACGTAGCCGTTGCGTTTATGGGCGGTGGCTTCGGAGACACGGATTACCGATTCTTTTTCGTAGGAGATTATGAGGAGGCGGTTTTGTAACATTGCCTCCTCATATTGCTTGGGTAATTTACGGTACATACCACGAGCAAGGACTACGATAATACCGCATTCTCCTTGAAGGAGGATTTTAAGTACGTCACGTTCCATTTTAGAGTGGAAGCCACTGACAATGACAATATCTTTTTGCTTGCAGACCCACATTGCCCAATCGAGGGTTGGGAGTATGGAAAGTGTGGAAATCTTGCGTGATGCAAGAAATCCGACCTTTCTCTTTTCAAGAAGTTCTGTATTGCCGAGATATGTTGGTAAACTACTTATCAAGTGCCAATGAAGATGTCATATGATTTATTAAAGCCCAAACAAATTTTGTCACTTCCGCAAGTATTCCAAAGAATTTGTTACATCTACTTGTTACGTCCTCCGCACTTAAATCAGATAACATCTTATAGACTTTTAGTGGGTCATCATCATAGTGTATTGCCAAATCCCTCATTTCCTTGTTTAGAACATGGTCGTTTGCCATATCTTTTAGCAAAACTTCTATTCTATTATATTCATCAGCGTAAGACCCTAGGCTGTCTATAGCAACTTTAATTTGTGATACCCAAAAAGATTTCTTTTGTTGAGACTCTCCAAAACCATAAATCTTTTTATACCCCTCACTCATTATGACATTTATTTTAGTCATTGCTTGGCGTTTTTCATAATTGGTAGAGGTATCCGTAGACAGATATTGTCTATATGCAGCACATAAATCAAGATTGATATAACATAGCATAAGCTGAGTTTTCAAAACTCCTTTTAATGCCATAATAAAAGTCGTTTCTTGTTTCCCTCCAATAGAAGTTAAGATAGTTGCACAATAGTCTGCTGACTTTTCAAAATCAGGAATTTGTGTTCTTAATTGCTCGTGTAGTCTATTCGCTGTTTCCAAGGATAAATTTGCCATAACTTACTCATTTAATTCATCACCCATACGGTACTTGATATCATAGTTAATGATAAAATCCTGTTCTTCGTCCGTAAAGTTATAATGTTTTGCGAGAAGTTGGTCAATTTTATCAATAATAGTTTTTGATTGTTTTGGGAAAAATTGTGCAAAACGTACTGTTCCTTTATTTTTATATGTATATTCGGCAACAACCATTTTCTCAAACAAATCATAATTAAGGGCTTCTGCAAGAACCTTACATTTATTGGCATCTATACTTGTTGGTATGTTAATTTGAAAGTACTTCTTCGTTAAATTGTAGCAATCTGAAAATACAATCCAATAAAAGAAAAACAACGACGAATTTAGTAATATAAATGCAAAATCGCGATATTCGTGTGCAATATTCAGGGCCTTGTATGAATCAGCAATATTAAGTTCTTGCGATTCTAATATTGAAAGATCACTCAAACATTTTCCCCAATGAATAGGTGCCGCATGATAATATATTATTTTCTCAGGAATAAATTTATTAGCAAGAGTAGTATTCATACCTCTAATCTTTTGTAATATGCTATACCCTATAGTTGTTGGTACTTTAGGAGCTGAAATATAGTCTTTGATTTCTACATAATTTATTTTAGAGAACAAGATTCCTCGTTCTGCCGCTGAATATTTAATATATCGTCCAACATACTTTCTGCCATTTCCCTTTTGATGTCTACTAATATAGATTCCAGCACGAATCTTTACACCAGTAAATAATTCAGAAGGATTACGATCGCCAGAATAGTAACTATTCCAAGAATGACAGTTTGAATATATAATGTTTTGCAATGATTCAAATCCATCTATTGACATGCCGCTCAGGGGAATGATATATCCAATAGATGCATTGTTACAAACTAACGAAGTAAATCTCTCTCCACATAAAGCAAATAGATTTTTTGTATTATAAGTAGAATATTGTCTAACATTATACTTAAGTGATGCATCTGTAAATGTTACATACGGAGGATTCCCAATAATCACATCAAATCCGCCATTACCTTTGATAATTTGATAGAACTCCGCTAACCAGTGGAAAGGCTGATGCGATTTAAGCCAATCTTCATAGTCAAGATGAGTTGCAGCATGCATACGGCGGTTAAGTGTATCATTTAATGAGGCCAATCGTTGTTTAAGCTCGCCTTTGGCTTGCTTGAAAGCAGCCATATTCTCTCCTTGATTCAACTGAACATACTTAAAAGTGTCGTATGCCATTGAAACAAGTTGCATTTCAGAATCTACTTTTTCTTTAAATTCTTTATTAGCAATTACCTGAAGTATGTCTGTTTCAATATTCAAATCTCTATTTAATTCCTCTTCTGTGGCGTAGCCAACCAATGTGTTGCCACAACGAATATTGAAATCAATATCTGGCAATGGATCCAGACCAAGATTATCAACCTCCACTACAGCAACCATTTTAAGGAATAAGCGAAGTTTGGCTATTTCTGTAGCCTCTACCATAATATCCACTCCATAGAGGTTGCGAAGAATGATGCTCTTGAAAATGAAATATTGAATATTGCTACGATACTTATTGGATATCTCTTCCAATTCTGCTTTGAACCATAAGGGATTTTGAGTATTGAACTCTTGCATACGTTCAATACAAACTTCGTATAATGGTTCAAGAATGTTCATCGCTGCAAATAGGAATGCACCACTACCACAAGTTGGGTCAAGAATAGTTACATTCTGCAATGCCTTGTAGAAATGGAGTACAAACAGATGATCATCGGTGTTATGCAATAAATCATAAACAAACGAACGAATATCAAGATTGTATGTAATAAAGTCATTGATATGCGTAATCTCTCCGTTCTGTATTTTACTCAAAATGCTTTCGCAACGCTGTAGGCGTTCGATTGTTTCTCGCCATATTTCTGTGGGTAAAGCAAACTTTTCGGCTGTTTTGGTATTCCAAGCTGAACGTCGCTCCAATAGGTTTGGATTTGTAGTATCAATACCTATTGCGATATTTTCAGGTATCAGTTGTTTCCAATCTTCGCTATAACCTTTCTTTACTGCATCGTAGATGTACCTATCACCACTATTGCGAAGTGATTGCCAAACAAAACCACTGGGAGCAAATGCCTTTTCTGATTTTTGGGCAGTCTTATCCATCAAGAATGGAATAATGCAGTTTTTACCTATGTATTCCGTTATATCCTCTTTGGTATAGTATGCACCCATTTGAGCTCTGTCGTTGATGTATTGCTCAAATATGTAGCCCAACACATCGGGGTTAATATCCTTGCCACTTGCTGTTATGCGGGTATCCAAATGCCAACGCCATGTATCAAAGAAGTTGAACAAACGAATGAATGCTTCATCGCTGATGTCAATATTTGCGTAATCGCGCTCCAACTGATGTTCATCGAACATTCCTCCATTTAGATATGGAATGCGTCCATATTTACGTTCAAATCCCGCATCATGTAGTGGAGCATTTAGTCCATCGTGGAATAGTTCAGACAAGAACCCACGATAGAAAGATTTGAAGAAGCGATCTTCTCCCTGCTCTTTTCGTACCCATTTGAGTTTACGTTGTAGATAATCAAAGTCTCCATCGAGAAAACCTTTCTTCTGAATGAAATAACAGAACATCAAACGATTGAGCATCACAGAAGTGTACCATTGTTTATTGCGATTGTCCTTAGCAACGATATGGTCATCTATTCCTGTAATGAAATCGGCAAAAGCTTTATGCTCTTTTTTGAATCCTGCATAAAAATCTTTGGTTATCTTCTCGGAATTAACCGCAAATGTTCCTTGAATACGCTCCTTAACATCAACAATAGTTGTTGTTTCTGATAAATCAAAAGAGAGTGCATCAATCTTGGAGAAAAGAAAATCTGCTTTGTCTGCAGTTTCATATTCGACTGTAACAATATCTCTTTTCTCAACAGTCTTAATAGGGGCAATCCATTGGTGATGTTCAGAATTAGGAATGTAGAATATACAGATATAATCATTTGCATTTTTACGCAACTTGAAATCTATTTTCTGACAAACAGAAGTTGTGGGAATGGTATTGACAGGACAAATGATGATCTGAAAACCATTGCGCTCTGCAATAGTTTTCATTCTATATTCTGTGCCATCAATTTCTATGGGTTGAATATCTGCTTGACCATGAAAGCGGTTCCATCCCATTTCGGTGATGAACAGACCTTTGAAGTCAATCTCCTTTATATACTGATTAAATGTCGCTCTTCTCATATTGATTCAAAGTTTATGATTGATATTTCAAACCCATCGAACATATGATTGATGGCTCTTTGTGTTTACTCTTATCCTCGTCGATTCTGCACAAACTAAAATTTTTACGCATTTCGAGAACGCACTCCACAATTTCATCACTATTGCTGTTGCGAAGCATTCTTCCCAATGTAAATTTTGCACTCTCCAATAATGGGTAGTTGTATATGTCGTCAATCGCCAATTTCAGCAGATCCTTATTTTCTTGCGAGAAGAATAATGTTGGTGGATTTTGGTAGTAGCGTTCTAGCAAGTTACTAATGCGGTAGCGGGTACTAAATCTATTGCCTAAGATTCCACCAATACTTGTTGTTTCGTTGTTTATGGTTTCAATAGCACTTGCTACCAATTCGTGATGATTATCAAGTGGTTCTATATTGGGTGTACTTGCACTACAAGCCATTGCATTAAGAATACGTTTTTGCGATTGGCTGATAATGTTTCCGTTAGCATCTAACCATGTAAGAACATCAAAATCGTTATGAGTCTTGGCGTATGTGATTACACCATTGAGCATTGCATCTTCTGTCGCTTTTGTCGCATATATGACATTGCTGAGCGAGGGAATTATTTCTTTTAATCTTGGATTAGCATCTGTTGCATTTTTCCATATCTGATAGGCTTGAGATGATAGGTCAACATCACTATCATCATCGTCGTCGAGTGAACCGCTTTTTTCATTGAACATATCACGTAAGTTCTGCTCATTGCCTTCAAAGAAAATTTCATCACTTCCAACGATATTGGCGTTTTCGTTGATACGGTCGTTCAATCGTCCTCGCAGGTTGATAATTTCTTCTACACCGTCTGCTGGGAAGAATGAATAACAATATATTTGTTCAGCCTCTTGACCAATACGGTCCACACGACCAGCTCTCTGGATAAGACGAATAATAGCCCAAGGTAGGTCGAAATTGGTTATTACATGAGAGTCCTGCAAGTTCTGACCTTCACTCAATACATCTGTAGCGATGAGTATGCGGTATTGCTCATCTACAGTATAATTCTTATCATTACTCTTTGGCGAGAAATGTTCAACAAGGTCTGTCGGATTCTTGCTGTCACCTGTAGCGCAAGCTATATGTGTAAATCCGCGTCTTTTGAGTTGTTTGAAGATGTAATTTGCAGTATCGGAGAATTGTGTAAATACGATTACTTTGTCTCCATTGTGTTTTACATTCAATAGTTCCTCCAATTCATTTAACTTTTGGTCAGTTGCGGGATTCCAGTCTCCACATAATGTTATCATACGAAGCAATACTTCACAATCTTTGCGAAGTTGTTGTTTTAGTGTGCGTTTGAAATATTTTGAATCAATCCACGAGCAGTTATTCTTGGCCGTAATTATATCGTAATACTCTTTGGCTTTACGCATATATACATCCATTTCTTTAGGGAAGGATATTAATTGTTCCTCCTGAATTACACGCTCAGGATCAAGAGCATCACCAAAGATGCTTTCGTTTACATCTTCGTCCTCAATATATTCTTCAGGTAAACTGTTCTCATCGCTGATCGGCAATGGCAATTTATTCTCAATAGCATAAATAAACACCGCATTGCGAAGTATATGTCTGTAAACTGTCAACAGGAATGCAAAGCCACTGCTATCAATACGTTTGAAGAATGTACTTTTGCAGAATCCCATCATTCGTTGTCCTGCACGAGATAAATTTTCAACTATCTGTCTTTCGTGCAGTTGAATGTTTGTTGCTTTAGCTTCATCATAGAAATGGATTAGTCCGTATCTAGGAAGTTTTAATTCTTCCATTAGTGCAATCATTTCTTCGGAATATAGACGACTATATTGGTCTCCTTGTTCCGTCTTGAATTTTACGGCACGGGGTAAACGTTCAGGGAAATAAGATTTGCTTCCATCATTGAATTGCAAATACTTCCTTCCAGTTTCATCATCTACCTTTGCATAATTCTCTTTTATGAATGTTCTTGTACGACGAACCAAGAATAGTTTCATTAACTCATTCCAGTCGTCGGCATAAGGACTTTTTTCAAATGCTTTGATGGAGCGCATATGAATATCACTATGCTGACGCTGAAACTCTCTTTCTCCACCAAGTGAACGAATGTATTCCTCAGGGCGTATGCCTAAATCCTGATCTTCACTGATAAATAGGCGTAATTGGTTGCTCAAATCAGAGAAGTCCTTGTTGTATGGAGTAGCTGTAAGCAATAATACTTTGCTATCCTGATGCTCAATCAATGCACGAATATTTTGATATCGTTTGCCACTTGAATTGCGAAGATTGTGGCTTTCATCAACAATAATCAATCGGTAATATCGGGCTGAATCAACATCAATAGGCTTAGCCATTGACATAATATCTGCCTTCAAATCATACTTTGCAACATACTTTCTCCACATATCTTGCAGATTGGCAGGACAAATGATGAGTGTGCTGCTTGCAAAGGTCATTTCATAAATCTTTGCAATGGCACAAGCAGTAATGGTTTTACCCAAACCTACAACATCGCCAATCATAGCGCCATTACGTTTGTCGTTATTCAAATTCTTTGCAGCAATCTTTACGGCAGTCTGTTGGAAATCGAACAGTTCTCGCTTGAATTCCGGAGAAAGAGTAAATTCTTTAATACCATTACGAGCATCTTGGCTCAAATGATACGCAGTTTTAAGATAGATGTAATATGGTAATATCTCTTTTTCTCCAGCCCAACTTTCATCAATTATCTTTATCAGTTCTTCTGTAATGTCCAGACAGAAACGATCATTCCAACGGTCATCAAACCAATTGGCAAGTTTTTCAGCACAGTCACTATCTCCAAATTCAGCATTAAGTTCTCCCTGTTTGGTTAAGCCAGAATAAGTAAGATTACTGCTACCCATAATAGCTTGAATCTTATTGAAATTATCTTGAGGACGATGAGCCAAATAGAGTTTTGCATGCAATGGTTCTTTTAGATACAGTTTCACGCAAACTTTTCCCTCTTTCATTTGGGTAGACAATCTGCGTAAAGTCCATTCATCTGTTTTAGTGGGAACGCCTAACAACAATTGTTTGCGGAAATCTCTTGCAATTTGCAACTTACATTGCATTGCATATTCTGCATCCGGCAAATCATCATGTTTTAAATAAAGAGATCTAATTAAATCTTCATCAGGGCGATGCATTCCTATAAGCAAACGACATATGCGTAATTTGCGATCATCGTTCTCATACACATAATCACCAGGGAGTTCGTCAACTTGATTGACAATAAGATTCCAACCCCTCAAATTGAAATAACCAACACAGAAA
>ENA-OOSX01000898-OOSX01000898.1-human-gut-metagenome-genome-assembly--contig:-NODE-898-length-13811-cov-4.628235_pt1 | contig 13811 bp, 16 predicted proteins | sample MGYA00241315_ERZ501225 | MGnify/ENA primary metagenome ERZ501225 (study PRJEB25962, sample SAMEA2042496) | human gut metagenome | biome: human gut; feature: human-associated habitat; material: faeces... | reverse complement strand
GGGTTTTGTTCATTTTCCAGTTTCCTGCAACAATGTTTTTTCTCATTTTGTTTTATTATTAAAAGGGTTAATGTATTTACTATTTGACAATTTACTATTTACTATTTGATACTATTGTTGTCTGAGGCGTTGTTTCTCCCGGCGCCTTACGACTAAAATATCGACACAAAGCACCATCATCAGAGGAAGGATGAACCACAGCAACACATAGCCTATTGTTTGTAAGTCACTTTCCTGCTTCTGCTTGCCCAATTCCAACTTGTCCAGGCTATCGGTCAGCACATATTCATCAGGCAGCCGGTTGTCACTCCACTTATTCAAAATTGTTCCGTCCTTTACCAACAGCAAACCGGGATTTGAACGGATAATGGTCTTCAGCGTAATATCATCTGTCTGGCAGAAAGGGTATTCCGCTCCAGTCTTGTCACGCCACAATTCTATCTCGTCTTCCGGAGATGAAGTCAAGGCATAAAAGCCATAACCATGCTCCACACTGTAATCGTATATTTCATTGATAAGGTCGATGTTACTGTCGTCCGCTCCTTCTATCCGATGGGCAACCAGCAGAAACGTATATCCTTTATCCGACAGTACGCTGTCCGTTATATCTTCCCATGTATCCAGACTCATCATGGAAAAATCGTGAATGGGAGGTTCATAACCTTTTTCCTTCAGTATCGTACGCGATTCTACAAACGTCCATGTACTGTCCGGATAGTTATCCAATGTAAATTCCTGACGCTTTCCTCCTTTTTCCAAAATGAACCGGCTTTCAAACACACTTGGTTTAGCACCTTCCGGAATTTCCATGCCCGCCTTGATATTCGCTCCAATTCCGTAAGGTCGGAAATCAAGTATCGGCAAATTCTCCAGGCAATAGAAGGACAACGCAAACACAAATAGAAACGTATACATGGAAATCATCCACTCCATCTTCGGAGTAATGAAACGTACCAGTAAATCCTGCCACTTGAATACAGATACTGCCGCCACCAACAATACTACGTTCTTGCCGAAAGTCTGCCAATTGGTCAATATCCACGCATCACCGAAGCATCCGCAGTCGGATACCGGATTCGCCAAAGCCAGATAAAGTGTTAGCGGAGTCATTACAACCATCAGCAATAATGCCAATACAGATGCCACCTTCCGGCGTATACCCAAAAACAAGAAAACACCTACACTGAACTCTATGGCAGACAACGCTATCCCTACCAGCAAGGGCGCATAAGAAGGAAACCAGGAAATCATGCCGAAAGCCGTCAGGTAATCCTGAATTTTATAGAAGAAACCCAACGGATCAACAGCTTTCACAAATCCGGAAAATATGAACAAAGCCCCCAGCAGAAAACGGCAGAGGTTCACCCAAACTTTCCCGACAATATGTTTCTTGTCAATCTCCAAATTCAATCTTAATTAAGCCGAATACGGAATAGTTAATCATATCCATATAATTGGCATCAATACCTTCCGAAACCAAAGTCTCCCCGGACAAGCTTTCAATCTGCTTTGTCCGGTAAATCTTCATCAATATTAAATCCGTATACGAACTGATACGCATACTACGCCAAGCCTCATCATAATCATGATTTTTGGCAAGCATCAACTCCAAAGAGGTTTTGGCATATTTGTCATACAGCACCAATGCCTCTTCATTGGTCATATCGGCAGCTTCGGCATAACCAAGTTCCAACTGTATCAGCCCTACAATTCCATAGTTGACAATAGCTATGAATTCAGAACGGATGCCTTCGTCTACCAAAGTCACCCCTTTCGTTTCAATACTTCTGATACGGTTGGCTTTGATGAATATCTGATCTGTTACGGAAGACGGACGAAGAATGCGCCACGCCGGACCGTAATCATGAAGTTTTTTAGAGAACAAGTCACGGCAAACCGCAATGACATGTTCAAATTGTTGCTTGGTATCTTTCATTTCCTTTTTTCACAGTGCGCTGCAAAGATAGGAATAATTAAAGAAAAAGAAAAAGAGGGCACTCTAAAATCTATTAAAGTACCCTCTTCTATAGAGATTGTTTACGTTTTTATGAGCAGCGCAATACTTGTCCCGGCCTCAGGATTGTTTTACGCGTAATTCTGTTCAGTTTGCAAAGCTTGTCAATGGAGGTTCCCTGACGTGCTGCAATCCGTCCCAATGTGTCTCCCTTCTTTACCTTATAGAACAGACCTTCACCCGATGCCATGCTACACGCCGTACCGGAAGAGCCTTTTGTCTTATGGAAAGTATAGGAATCAGCTACGATATCCTGCTTTTCAAAATCAAACATAAGCGCAGGATTGATGGGAATACCCAAGAAACGGGTTTCAAAGTGAAGGTGTGAACCGGTAGAACGTCCGGTATTTCCTCCCAATGCAATCGGTTCGCCGGCTTTTACCAACTGGTTTGTATCAACTAATTGTTTAGACAAGTGTCCGTAAACTGTTTCCAAGCCATTGTCGTGACGAATAACGACGTATTTGCCGTATCCACGACGACCTTGATTCTTGACAACGCGTACTTTTCCATCAAAAGCCGCACGGATTGTATCGCCTACATACACCTTGATATCCAAACCATAATGAGCTCTTCTTCTCCGGGGACGGTAACCGAATACATCTGTGATACGGGTATTGGGAGTAGGCATACAAAAACCGGTCAAATCAAATGTATAGCTCTCAGGCACAATCGCATTGCCATAGGCTTGTACGAATTCGTTATTCCAGTTGGGATACAAATCCAAACCCGGATACAATGATTGTTCCGCACGTATCTGTTTTTGCAAAGCCAGTGAATCTACACTCTTAAGTTTTCTGTCGATGGGGGCCTGGCGGGCAATCAGGTCTTGCGAGAAAGAATTCAAGCTAACCATTGCCGTCGCAGCCAATAAAGCAGTTTTTATCCAATTAAAATTCATCCGTTTCGTCATTCATTTTGATATCCGTTGCAAGCATCTCGGCAAATCAAACACCACTTGTTCTACGCGAATATCCAGATTGATTTTCAAAAATTCTCCCAAAGGTAACATTTCTCTCTGAAAAACGACATCAGTCATTAACTATTTTTTCGAAGAGGAGGAAACTGTAAAGCTCGCAAAGATGTCTTAATCCCCTATAGATAGGAGATTTACAAGCAAACATGTTTTACAACATAAAATGCAATAAAAGTGCATGTTTAACCGTTTTTTCAGCTAATGGCAGCCCAATTAACGTTCGTTTTTCTCAACGCTTTCAGTTGTCGCCACAAGACCTCGTTCTCAGGCAACATGCCATGTGGATCTGCATCCACCACCGTTTGCGCTACTTCACGGACATATTGCAGCAGTTGTCCGTCACGGGCTATATCGGCAATCTTCAGATCGAAAGCAATGCCGCTCTGCTGTGTCCCTTCCAAATCTCCAGGACCACGCAGTTTCAAGTCTGCTTCCGCTATTTCAAAGCCGTCATTAGTCCGCACCATTATCTCCAAACGCTTCCTTGTATCCTCCGCCAACTTGTAGCCGGTAACCAGGATACAATAGGACTGGTCAGCTCCACGTCCTACACGTCCCCGAAGCTGATGAAGCTGGGACAGCCCGAAACGCTCGGCGTTCTCAATCACCATCACCGAAGCATTGGGCACATTTACACCTACCTCAATCACGGTGGTAGCCACCATTATCTGTGCCTCGCCGGATACGAACAATTGCATCTGAGCATCCTTTTCAGCAGGTTTCATCTTTCCATGTACCTTGCAAACCCTACACTCGGGAAACTCTTCACAAACATGCAGATACCCTTCTTCAAGATTCTTCAAGTCAATCTTTTCGCTTTCCTTAATCAGCGGGTAGACAATATAGACCTGCCGGCCTTCGGCAATCTGCTTGTGCATGGACTGATACAAGCTTATCCGACGGCTATCAAACTGATGAAGAGTGACAATCGGTTTACGTCCGGGAGGCAATTCATCGATGACAGACACATCCAAATCGCCATAAAGCGTCATTGCCAATGTACGGGGAATCGGGGTTGCCGTCATCACCAATACATGGGGAGGCTGCACATTCTTTGTCCACAACCGTGCCCGTTGGGCCACACCGAAACGATGCTGCTCGTCAATCACAACCAAACCGAGCGAAGCAAAATTCACCGTATCTTCAATGACGGCATGGGTACCTATCAGTATATGTATGTCTCCCGTCAACAAACCGGCAAGGATAGCTTCGCGCCGCTTGCCCTTAACAGAACCGGTCAACAGTTCCACACGTACCTCCATTCCATACAGCAGCTCACGGATGGTTTCATAGTGCTGGTTTGCCAAAATCTCGGTAGGTGCCATCATGCATGCCTGAAAGCCATTATCGAGCGCCATCAACATACTCATCAGTGCGACAAGCGTCTTTCCACTTCCCACATCCCCTTGCAGCAAGCGGTTCATCTGCTTTCCTGAGCCTACATCCTTACGGATTTCCTTCAATACCCGCTTCTGTGCATTGGTCAGTTCAAAAGGAAGATTACGGGAGTAGAAAGTATTAAACACTTCGCCCACCCTTTCAAAAATATAACCGCGATATTTCCGCTGACGGTCTTTTGCATACCTCAGGATATTCAACTGTACGTAAAAAAGCTCCTCAAACTTCAGGCGATACTGTGCCTTACGCAATAAATCCGGATTAGCGGGAAAGTGTATATTGACCAAAGCTTCCGTCAACGGCATCAGATGATGCTCGGCAAGTATAGCGGGAGAAAGGGTCTCGGGCAACGGCTCACGCAACTGCTGCACCACCGTATTCATCATCTTCTCGATGGCATGCGAATTGAGAGAACTCCGTTTCATCTTTTCAGTCGTATTATAATAAGGTTGTAACCCCATGGACGACAATTTCAAATCCGAAGCAGAGTCTATATCCGGATGAGCCATATTTATTCTACCATTGAAGAAGGTCGGTTTTCCGAACACAATATATTCCTGATGCACTTTATACTTCCCTACCAAATATTTGATGCCCTGGAACCAAACCAGGTCCACTACCCCCGTACCGTCCGAGAAATGAGCTATCAGCCTGCGCTGGCGCCCTTCTCCAGCCGTCTCAAAACTTAGTATTTCACCTTTCAGCTGAATATAGGGCATCGTCCCATCGATCTCCTGAATATAATAAATCCGACTGCGGTCTACATATTTATATGGAAAGTAATATAGCAAATCGTGCAAGGAGTAAATGCCCAATTCCTTATTGAGCACCGAAGCACGCTGCGGCCCGACGCCCGACAAATATTTTATGTCACGCGTGGCTAAATCGAACATGAACCTATCAGAGCTGTGGCTATTTTTAAATCAAAAGGAGTGGTTATTTTAATGTTTTCCCGGTTTCCCGGCGTCAAAAAGACAGATACACCCAATGCCTCCACCACAGAAGCATCATCGGTAAAATGGGGTGTATAGGGCTGCTCGTATGCCGCTTTCAGCAGTTCCGCATCAAAAACCTGGGGAGTCTGCACCAATCTATAATCATCCCTGCCGACAGTCACACTGCCTTTCCCTCCCATACGGCGAACGGTCTCCACCACACCTATTACCGGAACCACAGCCTTTTTCCCGGCAGCCAAGTCATAACAGCGTGCAATCACTTCCCGGGCTACGAATGGACGTACCCCATCGTGCACACCGACCAAAGCAGGTGTCTTGACCAAAGCCAAACCGTTCTTTACGGAGTGGAACCGCGTCTCCCCTCCATCTGCAATGGCATGCGGCAATGAAAAACAGTACTCCCTGCACAGCTGCCTCCAGTAATCCTGCTGGCTGTGGGGAAGCACCAATATTATCCGTATCTCAGCATTGTAGTCATAAAACGCCTCCAGAGTGCGCATCAAAACAGGTTTCCCCCCTATCGGGAGAAACTGTTTGGGGAGTTCGGTCCCCATGCGCAAGCCCTTGCCACCGGCAACAATCAGAGCATACTGAACCATTTATGATTTATGATTTATGATTTATGATTTTAAATCATAAATCCGTTACGCACATAGCTTCTTTCAGTTCCTGCACCTTCTCTTTGCCTTGCAACAGCTCCACTACGGCCAATGCAAACTCCATGGCAGCGCCCGGTCCTTTACCAGTGATGATATTGCCGTCTCTTTCTACCGGAGCACCCGTACATTCGGCACCTTCCAAATACTGTTCAAAGCCGGGATAGCAAGTAGCCTTCTTGCCTTTCAGCAATCCCAGCTTACCCAATACCATAGGAGCCGCACAAATAGCAGCAATCGGTTTCTGCTCTTGGGCAAAACGCAGTACCAGATTACGCAGTTCTCCACACTTCTCCAAAGTGGACGCACCCGGCATACCGCCAGGCAATAATACAAGCTCTGCATCAAAGAAGTCGCAGTTCACTACATTCTTATCGCACAAGACCGGAACATCGTGTGCTCCCGTCACTATTTCATCAGGGGTTACCGTCACCATTTCTACGTTCAGTCCGGCGCGTCTCATCACATCCACAGAAGTAAAAGCTTCTATTTCTTCAAATCCGTCGGCAAAAAAAACATAAACTGTACCCATAATTGTTCCTCCTCTTATTTTAGATTAAAATAATACGTTATTGTTCCCGTCTGATTGTTCAAGCCGCTTACCGCATTGAAACGGGCTTTCTTGGCAGCATCCTCTGCCGCTTTCCGCAATGCGGGATTGACGGTATTGGTCTGGCGGTTGATGCTGGTTGCTATCACATGTCCGGCAGGGTTCACTGTGATGGTCACCACAACCCTACCTTCATCCTGCACATTATATACCGGCCGCGGCAATCCGCCCTCACCAAGAGAACGTCCGCCCAAATTAAACGAGCCGTAGCCTCCCGTACCCGAAGTGGCTCCGGACGGAGCATTTCCCGTAGGACTTCCTTGAATACCTTCGCCTTCCGTATCGCCTTTACTACCCATTTGGGCACCTTTGCCAAAAGCGCCAGCTACCCGTTTACGGGCAGCTTCCTCGGCTTCCTTACGTTCCCCTTTTGCCGCTGCCAGTTTGCGGGCCTCTTCCGCTTTTTCGGCTTCCGTCTTTTCCGGTTTCTTCACCTCCTCCTTTTTCTTGGGTTCGGCTTTGGGCTTTATGGCAACGGTTTCTTCAGTTTCCTGCGTAATGATGTCCTGCTCCACCGTTTCCTGCACCTGAGGAGCAGTTTCCTCCGGCATGACATCCACCTTTACTAAAGAAGGGTCGGCAGCGCCCAGTGCATCGGGCACCTCTCCCAGCATAACGGGTACACCGCCTTCTTCCGAGGGTTCCGGCGGTGTGAATCCTACCAGTATCAGAAGGGCAATAATGGCAACATGCACCACAAGTGCACCTGCCATACCTATATATTTTCCTTTCTTCTTCCGATTCACCATTGCATTTACAATTTAGCCATGTACAATGTACGATTTAGTTTTCCGGTGGTCGTGTAGCCAGCACCATCTTGAATTTATTCTCGTTTGCAATGTTCAGCACCTTCACGATTTCCCGGTAAGGCACTGTTTCGTCAGCATACAAAGCTATATACATTTCAGGCTCCCTCTCCGCACACGATTGTAGGAAAGGAGTCAATTCTTCAAGCGTCAGAGACAGTTCCTTGTCATTGCCAAAAGCAGCATAATAATTCAGATTCTTATCTATGATGACTCTTGTCAAAGGCTTTGCAGAAGTCTGTTGCTTTCCCTGCGGCAGCAGTACCTTGATAGCATTGGGCGATACCATGGTAGATGTTATCATAAAGAAAATCAGCAGCAGGAAAATCAGGTCCGTCATGGACGCCATACTGAAATTGGGTGATATTTTAGCTCTACGTTTTAACACGCCTTTAAGTTTTAATTCTTAATTCTTTAATTAATCATTTCGCCGGTTCGTTCAACAAATCCATGAATGCCATTGTCTTGGCTTCCATCTTGTTGACCACGCCATCTATCAATGTCACCAGGTAATTGTAGGCAAACATAGCTATGATACCGACTATCAAACCGCCCACCGTAGTAATCATCGCCTCATAAATACCACCGGAAAGCAACGTTATATCAATATTATTTCCGGCATTTGCCATTTGCCAAAATGCACGTACCATACCCGTCACCGTGCCAAGGAAGCCTAGCATAGGAGCGCCACCGGAAATCGTGGCCATAATCGTCATTCCCTTCTCCAGTTTGGCAACCTCAATATTACCCACATTCTCGATGGCAGCCTGCACATCGTTCACCGGGCGTCCCAAACGGCTGATACCCTTTTCAATCATACGGGCCGAGGGAGTATCCACACTGCGACAATAAGCAATGGCAGCTTTCAATTCCCCACCCAAAATATAATCCTTTATTTTATCCATGAACTGAGGGTCTTCTTTCCCCGCCTTCCGGATAACATAATTACGTTCAAACAAGATGTAGAAACAAAGTACGGACATCAAACCCAAGACAATCATAATCCAGCCACCTTTGATGGCCATGCTCCATAAATTCATTTCGTCGGAAGCGTTTACTTGTGTCAGTACCGGATTGGCACCTGCAATAGAGTCAGTCAGTGCCGGAGCCACTTGGGCCAATAACAACATTACATTCATCAGCGAAGACAGTTTTTATATTCCTTGACCGTACGCTCCAATCCCAGATACAACGCGTCACTAATCAGCGCATGCCCGATGGACACCTCGTCCAGCCACGGAATGTTTTGATAAAAATAATTCAGATTCACCAGGCTCAGGTCATGTCCGGCATTCAGCCCCAGGCCTAAGCTGCGGGCCACCTTGGCAGCCTCGACAAAAGGAGCTACAGCCGCTTCCCGTCCTTTGGGATAAGCCGTAGCATAAGGTTCCGTATATAGCTCCACGCGGTCGGCACCGGCTTTGGCAGCATATTCTATCATTTCGGTATCGGTGGAAACAAATACGGAAGTACGGATACCAGCATTGTTGAACTCATCCAACACTTCGTTCAAGAAGTCAAAATGGGTCTTGGTATCCCAGCCTGCGTTTGAAGTCAGCTGTGTAGGGCTGTCGGGCACCAAAGTTACCTGATGCGGTTTCACCTTCAAGACCAAATCCATAAATTCGGGTGCAGGATACCCCTCGATATTGAACTCTGTCCGCAGCAACGGCCGCAAATCATATACATCCTTACGGCGGATATGCCTCTCGTCAGGACGGGGATGCACCGTAATGCCATCAGCACCAAAGTCTTCACAATCCAGCGCTACCTTCACAACATTCGGGACATCACCTCCACGGGCATTGCGCAGCGTTGCCACCTTATTTATATTAACGCTTAATCTAGTCATAATTCGGTTTATAGTTTGGGACAAAAGTACAAATAATAGTTATATATTGGCAGCATTCTGAGAAAAAAATAGCATCTTTGCACTTCAATCCAACAGAATTGATTATGAAATTTGCCATATTCGGAAATACCTACCAAGCAAAGAAATCCTCGCATGCAGAAAACCTCTTCCGGTTGCTCGGACAGCATAATGCACAGCTCTGCATCTGCCGGGAATTCCATCACTTCCTGACTGCCGATTTACATTTAAACATACCTGACGCCGAATTGTTTGACGGAGATGATTTCTGTGCCGACATGGTTATCAGCATCGGTGGCGACGGCACTTTCCTAAAAGCAGCCAGCCGTGTAGGAAAGAAGAATATCCCCATATTGGGCATCAATACCGGCCGGCTGGGTTTCCTTGCCGACATCTCACCGGAAGAGATGGAAGAGACCTTCGATGAAATCTACAATAATCACTATAAGGTGGAATAGCGTAGTGTACTGCAACTGAGGTGCGACGATGAACGCTTGATGCAATCCCCTTACGCCCTCAATGAGATAGCCGTATTGAAGCGGGACAGTTCGTCCATGATCAGTATCCACGCCGCCATCAATGGCGCTCCGTTGACCACTTATCAAGCTGACGGCCTGGTTATCTCCACACCTACCGGTTCCACCGCCTACTCACTCAGCGTCGGCGGTCCGGTCATTGTGCCCCACAGTAAAACCATCGCCATCACCCCGGTGGCTCCACACAGCCTCAACGTCCGTCCCATCGTCATTTGTGACGACTGGGAAATTACACTTGATGTGGAAAGCCGCAGCCACAACTTCTTGGTTGCCATCGACGGCCGTAGCGAGTCCTGCAAAGAAACGACCCGGTTGCACATCTCACGTGCCGACTATAGCATAAAGGTAGTGAAACGGTTCAACCATATTTTCTTTGATACCCTTCGCAATAAACTAATGTGGGGGGCGGACATCAGATAAGCCTATATCACTTCATTCACTCCAGCAGGATAACTTATTTACCTCAGTGGGGAACTCCATTTACCCCAGGATGTAACTACCTTTACCCCGATATGTAACGGCCTTTACCCCGGTGTGTAAAGAGTCTTTCCCCGGCATGTAACGTCTTTTACATAAGGATGTAACAACGCTGTAAATGTAATGTATTGACAATAAGCCCCTAAACCCATGTCTTTTCCTGATTTAGCTAGACGCTTTTTCTTTTTATAACCGATATCAGTAGACGGTTCTTGGAATGTTGTACTGGTTCAGTAGTCACTTCTTCCCAAGCCCTGCTGATATAGTAGACACAGCAAAGTGAGTTGTCCTGATTCTGTTGACAGTCATCCTGCTGCATTTGCAGAGCCCGTGCTTGCTTGTCCGGCAAGACTGGGTGCCCCTAAAAGAGGCATTCTGTCTTTGTCAGGTGCGCTGTCCTGCGCCTTCGCCCGGACTTGCTGTCCGGCTTTGCAAAGATATTGCATCCTTCTTTTTATTGCTACTTGTGGAAGGATATTTTTTCTTCTTCCACATTTTCTTCTGTATTCCCTTCTCCAGATGCGCCACAGCAGGTATTTTATACCCGATACTCATATGCGGTCTGCGATGGTTATAGAAATGTATGTAGCGAGCTATGACATTTCTTGCATGCCCGATGTCGTTGAACCGGCCTCGAGGATGGCTGCTTTCCGCCTTAATAATCCCGTTGATACGTTCCGCAACGGCATTGTCGGTGGGTTTGTAGTCTTCCGTCATACTGATGGCAATGCCATGTTTCTGAAGAAGTGCCACGTATGGGTCGCAACAGTATTGTACGCCACGGTCCGAGTGATGTATCAGGCCCGTAAGATTTTCATCTCCTGTCATTTCAACAGCCTGCTCTATAGCCTGTTGCAATGCATTGATGGTTGCCGATACCCGTAAGGTGTCGGCAAGCACCCATCCCACTATCTTATGGGAGTAGGCATCCGTAATCAGATGCAGATAACAGACTTCACCATTGGCAAGTGGTATATAAGTAATGTCGCTGACCCACAACTGGTTGGCTGAAGTCAAGGTCAGTCCTTTGATTAGGTTCTTCCACTTGTGGTAGCGATGGTTGGAGTTCGTCGTATGCCGGGTCTTGCGGGCAGGAAGCATCAAGCGGTGTTGCCGGAGCAATGCATAAAAGCTGTCCCGCCCAGGCATGAACCCGGCTCCAAAAAGCACGGTGAGCATAATCCACAGTTTGTAACAGCCTATACCCGGATCTTCGATACGGATATCACGGACAGCATCCAGCATGAGACGTTCCCTATGTATCTGACTCTCAATGTCAGCCTTTGACTGGTAGTAGGCTTGACGACAATGGCCAAACAGACGGCAGGCCAACGCAACTTTCAGGTTGCGCTGACTGACCAGTTCCGTTACGATTTGGCCCCAGATTTTTTTCTGATAGGGATGTTGAAGAGTTCTTCAGCACGCGTAATCATCAACTCACGGGCTTCTGTTTCCAGCTTGGAGAAAGACAGGGCTTTCTCCAGCTCTTTAATGCGCTTTTTTAATTGGGTATTTTCATCTTTGTAGGCTTCCTTGCTGCGATTGGACATATCTGGTGATTCTTGTTCAGAAGGCAAAGATAGCTCTTCTGCTAAATTTGAATACTTTTTAATCCAACTATTTAGCAAGGCAGGGCAACAAATGCCATGTGCCCGGCAAAAGGCATGCTTACTCATACCTGATTGGTAGTAAGAGTGAAGAAAAAACAGTTTTTCATCTTCACGATAAAGCTTTCGTTTTGAAGTCATAATAGTAACACATTTATTAGTTTGTAAATGTGTCTACCTATATCAGGATAAGACACCCATCCATCAGTTTACCACTTCTTATACTGCAAATGACTATTTCTGCCATCCTCCTTCATCGTGGAATATAGAATTAAATAATAATCACACAAAGTATATTTTCAGCAAAAAACTTTTAAATAAATAATAAAAACACCACCTTTGTAGTTCATTCTTTCAGAGTCTATGTGGAATAGTACTTTACTATACAAAGACACTACCATTCAGAATGCGTAAATGTAAGATGAATCAATATGCAGAAAGAAAATGATACTTTATTGGTAGCCAAGTTGAGAGAAGGCAATAAATTTGCCTTTGAAGCATTGTACGAAAAATACAGTGCCAGGCTGTACAACACCATCGTCCTTCTCGTATATGACAAATCATTAGCCAAAGACATCACCCAAAGCAGCTTCATGACGATATGGGAAAAACGCAGTAATCTGGATACCGAGAAAAGTTTTCCGGCATATCTATGCACCATCGCACGCAACATGGTATACAAAGAAACCGAACGAAGATTATTACACAACAAATTTGTAGAAAACAAGCTGAAAACAGAAGCAGAGGCTATCGAGGAAGATACGATGGATATGGACGTCTCCATCATTGAAAAACAGATAGAGCAACTTCTGCAAAGCCTGCCAGAAGTTTCACGGGAAGTCTTTCAGCTGAAAAGAGCAGGAAAACTGTCCAACAAGGAAATCGCCTCACAGCTAGATTTGACGGAACGTGCCGTAGAGGCTCATTTCTACCGTACTATGAAACTACTGAAAGAAGAATTACGCAAATTCATCATGCTTTTCCTCTCCTTCTACTTTCTAAATAATTGTTAAAGCACGAAAATCCGTGAGTGTTTTGGCAGGCATACAGATATATACTACAGAACATGGATAAAAAAGACAGTCATATTGAACTTTTGGATCGTTTCTTTCGAGGACTGACCAGCCCTGAAGAAGATGTACAGTTGAAATCATGGATTAAGCGACCGGATTTTCAACAGAAATTTTCCGCATACTATCAGCAATGCTGGGCACTGGCTCCGGACACGATGGACAAAGCCGTACAAAATGAAATGTTCACCGAACTTTTAAGCCAGATAGACGCAAGTTCCACCACGGAAACGAAGGTCCTGAAAACAAGGAACCGTTTCCTGCGTCAGATTGGGCGCTATGCTGCAGTTGCCTGCATCATATTGGCAGTGGGAAGCGGAGCCTATTATGCAGGAGTCAAACGACCGGCCGATGACGCCAATACAGAAGTCACCATGTCCGTATCCAACGGGCAGAAGGCCGACATCATTTTGGCTGACGGCACAAAGGTCTACATCAATTCTGATTCAAGAATTGTATATGACAACACTTACAACAAGAAAACACGTATGGTCTCCCTGGAAGGAGAGGCCTATTTTGAAGTTGCAAAGGACAAGGAAAAGCCTTTCATCGTGAAAGCAAATGGCATCAATGTACAAGCGTTAGGTACAAGCTTCAATATACGTGCACATAAAGACGATAAATCAGTAGCTGTAATCCTGATAAGTGGAAAGGTTAAAGTAGACGACGGCAGACACGAGGCATATATGAAGCCAAACGAAAGGCTCGTTTGCAACCTGACCAATGGACAGTTCGAAAAAAGCGAGCTTCATCCTAATGCAAGTTATTTGCTATGGAGAAGCAATGAACTAGCGTTCTACGGTGAATCTTTTGAAGAAATTTGTACCATGCTTAC
>ENA-OOSX01000894-OOSX01000894.1-human-gut-metagenome-genome-assembly--contig:-NODE-894-length-13876-cov-2.362420_pt1 | contig 13876 bp, 7 predicted proteins | sample MGYA00241315_ERZ501225 | MGnify/ENA primary metagenome ERZ501225 (study PRJEB25962, sample SAMEA2042496) | human gut metagenome | biome: human gut; feature: human-associated habitat; material: faeces... | reverse complement strand
ACGAAGTGGTGGTTGTAGGATATGGTACTCAGAAAAAGGAATCTTTAACAGGTGCTGTAACCGTTGTAGGAGCCAAACAACTGGAAAATAAAGGTACGATGTCAAGCCCGTTGCAGGCAATGCAGGGCACTGTGCCCGGAGTACTTATCACTCGTAATTCCGGAGCTCCTGGAGATGAGAGTTGGGGTATGAAACTTCGTGGAGCGTCTTCATCCAACTCTACTGATCCACTCATTATTGTAGATGGTGTGGAATATAGTGACGGTATCAACGGTATGCGTAATTTGAATCCGGATGACATTGAATCTATCAACTTCCTGAAAGATGCTTCGGCTGCTATATATGGATCGAAAGCAGCGGGAGGTGTTGTATTGATTACAACGAAGAAGGCAAAAGCGGGTAAAACTGTTGTCCAGTATAATGGTTCTTTTACTGGAAAAGTGGTAGGGCTTCAACCGGAATTGATGTCGTTGGATCAATGGGCGGATGCAGTGATTACTGCTCAGACTAATGATGGCTATTCTGATTCAAACTGGATTCGCTATGCCAGACTAGCCAAATTGTATAAGAACCAGTACATTGATTTGAGTCATAGTGCACACCCGATTCCCGAAGGATTCAAGGATGTGGAAGACTTTGTCTTTATGGATAATGACTGGCAGGATATTTTATGGGGAAATTCATGGTCTACACAACATGACCTCAGTGTCTCGGGAGGTACAGAGAAAAACTTGTTTCGTTTGTCACTGGGATATATGTATGACAACAGTACCTTGAAATGGGGAAATAATAACAATCAACGTTACAATATGCGTTTGAACAACCAATTTAAGCTATCGGATGCTGTGATGTTGACATCTAGTATCGGTTATAACCGTCAGGATCAAGTATCTCCCAGTATGATAGGGAAAGTTCTTTCCCAGTCTTCCCCACAACCGGGTTTGCCTGCTTCTACTATCGACGGACGTCCCTATGGATGGGGAACGTGGCGTGCATTGAACTGGTGGGCTGAGGAAGGTGGAGACAATAAACTGAAGGTTTCGGCTATCAATATCAGCGAAACGTTTAACTATTCGATATTGAAGGGCTTGAAATTCTCCGCCACTGCGGGTTACAATACATCTACCGCCACTCGCGATACCCAACAGAAATCGATTGAATGGTATAATTATGCCGGTGATCAGTTAGTCCGTACTTCTCCTACCGATGCGGAAAGCTCTTATACGAAGACGAATGCGCGGACGGATTTTTATTCTGTTTCCGGACATTTGGAGTGGTCGCATCTGTTTGCAGACGTACATGATGTAAAAGTGATGGTCGGTTCTCAATATAATATGAAAGAGTATGAATACACTTATATTCGCGCCATGGGAATTCTTCCTTCGCTGGAGATTCCTAACAGTAAGGACGGATTGATTTATCTGACGAGTGACGATAAAAAAACAAACTCTTCCAAATGGCAGGAAGCGGTGTTGTCTTATTTCGGTCGTGCCAATTATAACTATCGCTCCAAGTATATGTTGGAAGGTCAGTTCCGTTACGATGGTTCATCCAAGTTCCAGCCTGAGAACCGTTGGGCTTTCTATTGGGGTGTTTCCGGTGGATGGCGTCTTTCGGAAGAAGCCTTCATCAAGAAATTGAATTTCATCGATGAATTGAAGTTGAGAGCTTCCTACGGTAGTGTCGGTAACCAGTCGGGAATAGACCGTTACGACGGTGCGCAATTGTACAACTTCAAGGCGACTCAGGGAGCTTTGCTAGGCAATGGAAGAGTGTCTTATGTCGATACGAATGGCAAGTTGCCAAGCTTCGACCGTACTTGGGAGCGTATTCATAATTATAATATAGGACTTGATTTCGGTTTTTTCCGTAATCGTCTGACGGGTACTGCCGAGATGTTCTGGAAGAAGAGTGACAATATGCTGATTGACGTGATTTATCCGGGCATATTGGGTGACAAGGCTCCTACGGCAAACAAAGGAAAGTTCAAGGCTCACGGTTGGGAAGGTATGATTAACTGGGCGGATAAGATTGGTGACGTGAACTATCATATAGGCGGTACGTTTACCTACACAACCAATGAACTGGTGGACAATGGCGGTAGCGGTGTGATTCAGGCCGGAAAACGTTCCGACCGTGAGGGGTATCCGTTGAACTCCATATTCGGGCTTCGTTATTGCGGCAAGATTCAGACTGAAGAACAATTGCAGAAATATGTGAATAAATACAAGAATAACAGTTCTATCGGTACGCTGAATAACTTGCGCTTAGGTGACAATATGTTTGAGGACGTCAACAAGGATGGAAAACTGGATGCGGAAGACCTTGTGTACTTGGGTACGGATGATCCGAAGATGCAGTTCTCTATCAATGCAGGAGTAGAGTGGAAAGGACTTGATTTCTCCATTGTTTTTCAGGGAGCGGGAAAACGCACTGTATGGCGTGAGAAGAGTACATGGAGAATTCCGATGCGCACAACTTACCAAAACGGAAGTAACCAGTTTATCGGAAATACTTGGACCCCGGAGAATACCGGCGCTTACTATCCCGCGTTGACTAATAAGTCAGAACTCAATAACTACAACTATCAATGTTCTTCTTGGTCGGTAGAAGACGGCTCTTATCTGCGTTTGAAGAATGTGACATTGGGATATACCTTACCTTCCTCCTTGCTGGCCAAGACGAAAGTTCTTTCAAAAGTTCGCTTCTATGTGTCGGGCTCCGACCTTTGGGAACACAGCAACATTAGCGACGGTTGGGATCCGGAAGCCAGCAGCGAGGTGGACAATGCAAAGCGTTATCCGTTCTTGCGTACCGTGACCTTTGGATTAAACTTAACTTTTTAATTGGAACGAATTATGAAATATACATTAAAAGCTATTTTGGTAATGGCACTAGGATGCTTGACTTATTCGTGTCTTGACTTAGACCCGAAAGACCAGATTGCCGATGGTAACTACTGGCAAGAGGCATCCGATTTCAAATTGTTTGCCAATCAGTTTTATGGTTGGACGCGCGATTTCTCGAACAGCGTGTACGATGCGCCTCATTCGGACAAGCGTTCGGACTTGATTCTGGATAAATCCGGCACGAATGTGTACAGCAACGGAACAAACTCCATTCCGACAGGGGATAATAACTATACGGACAATTACAATCGTATTCGCCGTACTAATATTCTTTTGCAGAAAGCGGAAAGCTATGGAAATCAGAGTGACATCGAACAATACATAGGCGAAGCGAAGTTCTTCCGCGCTTACTGTTACTTCGAATTGTTGCAGCTTTACGGGGATGTCATTATCACGAAGAAGCCGTTGGATGTGACCGATCCGGAGATGAAGGTAGCCCGTAATGACCGTAGCGAGGTGGTTGATTTTATGATTCAGGATTTGAAAGACGCTGCCGGACAGTTGCCGCTTACTTCTGCGGTAGAAAATGGAAGAGTGGGAAGCGAGGGTGCTTGGGCATTCTTGTCGAGAGTAGCTCTTTATGAAGGAACCTGGCAAAAGTTTCGTGGCAATGAAGCGCGCGGTAAGGAACTGCTGGACGTGGCGGCAAAAGCGGCCAAAGAGGTTATCAACAGCAAGAATTTTTCATTGTACACACCGGCGATATTGGGTGATAGTGCGCAGAAATACATGTTTATTCTGGAAGACGTAAAATCCAATCCGGCAGGACTTTTGAAAGCTTCTAATACAGAGTATATATTTTCTCGCCGTCATGATGAGACCTTGAATCCCATCGGTAAGAACATCACGAAAGAATGCCTTGCCAATGCACAACAGATTGCGCAGAAATTCGCTGCCTTGTATCTTTGTCAGGATGGGCTTCCTATAGAAAAGTCTTCCTTATATTTGTTTAAGGTGGATGGAATCATTGCTCATGAATATCAGAACCGCGACAACCGTATGCTTTATACCTTGTGTGTGCCGGGCGGTTATTATTGGAGTAATGAAAACTCCCGTGTCAACTGGACGAGTGATGCTGCCGACAAGGCTTCGGCTTCTATCAAAGGGTATTCGCCTGCTAATGGTAGTGGCTACGCTAATCAGAAATGGGCGGCGGAACGGAAGGTGCAAACCAACAGTGAAGGCTACGATTATCCGGTGATCCGCTATGCGGAAGTATTGCTGAACTATGCGGAGGCGGTGTACGAACGTGACGATGCTATTTCGGACGATGATTTGAATATCTCTTTAAATCTGGTGCGTAACCGTATTAATAAGAGTATGCCGAAGTTGAGTAATAATCTGGTGACTGCCAACGGATTGAATATGCGTGAGGAAATCCGTCGCGAACGTACCGTGGAGTTGTTCAACGAAGGATTCCGTATCGACGACTTGAAACGATGGAAAACCGCTGAAACGGAAATGCCGAAAGACTTCCTGGGTATCAAGTGGACAGGGACGGAATACGCAACCAAATGGCCGAATGTTTCTTACGCGAAGAACAGTGACGGTTACATCATTTTGGAAACTGGACGTAAATGGGAGAGCAAACATTATCTTTACCCGTTGCCTACCGACCAGTTACAATTGAACCCGAATCTGAAACAGAACCCGGGTTGGGGAGAATAATCTTTTCATTCATAAAACTATAATCAAGTATGAAAAATAGAAACTCGATATATAAGAACCTGCAAGGAGTGTCAATGGGGATCATGGCTGCTTGCCTGGCTTTGACCGCATGCGACAAGGATAAGGAATTTACGCCTGCCATGCCCGAAGCGAAATTGATTAATTCGATTACGTTTGATGTCAGTCCGACATTGCCGCTGGCTATCGGAATGGATTCAATGATTGTATGTAAGGTGGAAGCTCCGGAAGAACTGGAAGACCGGACTATTCTTTGGAGATCGACGGATGAGGCTGTAGCGCGTGTGTCTCAAGACGGTACAATTACCGGCGTGGCGGAAGGTACGGCGGTTATCAGTGCCACTCCTCCTATCGGTTTTGGGGTTACGGCTTCGGTGACTGTCACTGTGATTCCTCAAATTATTAAGGCCGAAAGCGTAACGCTTGTCAATCCTCGCGAGGGAGAAGTGATTTTTGAAACAGACCGCCTGCAGTTTAAGGCTCAAATATTACCGGCAAATCACACTTATTCTTATTTGACGTGGGGAAGCAGCGATGAAAACGTAGCTACCGTTTCGAAAGATGGATTGGTGACTTGCGGAAAAGCCGGAACGACAACTATCAAGGCTTATACGCACGATCATAGCGAAGTGGTTGGTTCGTATGAACTGACGGTAGTGGAATATATTCCGGTAGAGAACGTGGAAGTCAAGCCTTACACGGATCCGGTCTGCATTTCTATGGGAGCAATCAATCTGGATGTAACTTATACGCCTGCTGACGCAACACTGGGTTCTGTCACCTGGACATCCAGCAATGAAGAAGTAGCTACGGTAGACTTGGGTGTGGTTACTCCGGTAGGATTCGGTATAACTGAGATTACGGCTACTTGTATAGAAACCGGTGCTACTGCTTCCACTGTCATCTCTGTTATAAACGGATGGTGGATCTGGACTCCGGAGAATAACTTCTGTGGTCCGCAGACTAAAAATTCATGGAATCTCTCTATTCTTAATCCGCAGATGGGAGATGGTTACTGCCGTATATACTTCCCTGCCACTGCTTCGGGAAAGAAATGGCGTCAGGATATAAAAATCCAGTGTGGTAATAACGCAATGTTCCGTGCCCACCGGGATTATCCTATATTCGTAGTGAAGAATACAATACCGAAGGGAGGTGACAATACGTGGGATGTACGTGATTCGGGCAATCCGCACAGTAAAGACACGTCAAACTCTTATGATCTTTCTGACGGCACGCGTCTGATTTATATGGATCTTACAAAGAAGTTTGCAGAAAGTTCTTTTGTAGATGCGGAAGGTTTCCACGACTTTAATCTGTTCCAAATCAAGGTGGCTGACATTCCTTATGAGAATGTCGATCCCAATGCAGCTTGGTATGATGTCTACTGGATTCGTACTTTCAAGACTGTGGATGAAGCTATCGCTTTTGCCGAAGCGGAGATTGCGGCAGGCAAGTAGAGTTGAATAATAACCATTAATGAAAACAACATGAAAAAGAATTTTATATTTGCTTTAGGACTTCTATTGGTAACAGGCTTCTCAGCCTGTTCCAGTGAGATAGAAGACGGAACAACCGATATAGACAGCTGGCCTATGCCTTATATTGAGGTGGAAGGGCGTTATACCTATCAGCATCCGTGCGCCATGTTTAATGAAGCCGATTTTACCCGCGTAAAGACAATGCTTGAGGATGGTACGGCTCCGCAGGCGGTGAAGGATGAATTTGAAACTCTGAAGAATAGTACTTACACTCCGACTACTTATGTGGCATCTCCTACGGAATGGATTGTCAGAGGAGATCCAACAGGTACGGGAGTGGATAAGGAAAACTATCCAAACGCCATGCGTGATGCATCCGCAGCCTATCAGATGGCTTTATTGTGGAAACTGACCGGAAACGTGGATTATGCCAACGCTTCTATCAAAGTGATGAACGATTGGGCGGACAAATGCAAAGGCATTACTTCCAATGACGCTAACCAGACGTTGGCAGCTGGCGTGCAGGGCTATACGTTTGCTAATGCGGCGGAGATTATGCAGACTTACAATAACTGGACGGATAAGGATAAGTCGGACTTTAAACAATGGATGCTGGACGTGTTTGCCAAAAAGAATCTTGATTTTCTAGAAAAACACGGAGGGCAGTGTGGTGATCACTACTGGTCTAACTGGGATTTGGTCAGCTTGTCTTCTTACTTGGCCATTGGCATTCTGACGGAGAAGGATGACATGGTGAACTATGTAGTGAACTATTTCTATAATGGAGTAGGAAACGGTTATATCGGGAAACTGATCCGGGGCACTTTCACCGATCCATTGGGTAGCGGTGAAGGGATTGCGCAGAATCAGGAGAGCGGACGTGACCAGGGACATGCGATGATGACTGTTGCCGTAGCGGCCAATCTTTGTCAGATGGCTTATACTTTTTATTTGGGCAATCCGTCTGTGCCGCAGCTCGATTTCTTTGCTGCCAACGACAACGCTATCATGAAGATGGGTGAATATACCGCACTTTTCAACCTGCGTGACGGAGCCGACCAAGCGAATACAACGGGTGCATGGCTGATAACAAAGGACATGATGCCGTTCAATGAATATAAGTATTGCGTTGATTGCTCATGTTCTAATAAAAGTCACGGAGCGATCCATACGTCAGTAGCAGACGACGCTGGTCGTGGCGGTCTTCGTCCGGGATGGGAAATCCTCTACAACCATTATGCGAAAGTGAAAAACCTGAATAGCGGTTACAAGTATGCCAAGCAGGCGGCAGACAAGATGCGTCCGGAATGTGGTCCTGACGGTAGTAGTCGTTACGGAACGAACAGCGGTGCGTTCGACCAGTTGGGATGGGGCACGCTGATGATGTATCGCGAATAAAAAAGGTATTATGAATCGCAGATAACCTGTCAGCTCGATTATGACTTCTTTATAATCGGACTGACAGGGTTCTTTTAATAGTAGAGACGTATGAAACTGTTTTCTATCAAAATATAGTAGCTATAGATACTACTGCCGCTGCTCCCAAAATGGGGTCTATCTTGTTGTACCCTTGTTCTTTATTTAATGAAGTAGCGATACAAAACGCTTTTATCGGAAAAGCAAGTGTGGCGGACAGGCAGGAGAGGGCAAAAAAGATAGATTGGATAGATTTATAGAGAAAAAGAGGGGGAGGATTAGGTAAACACTGAATCCCCTTCGTATATATAGGAAAACAGGTTGGTAAACGGGCTAGTCTTATATATAAGGTAGATTCGCTTTCAATAAAGGTAGAAAGAACTTGTTTTCAGGAATAACACTTGAATTTAGAAAAGAATTATTAGTAAGGTAATATGCGTAAAAAGATTCTGTTTATAGCAGGAATGATGGCTTGCTGTACTTGGGCGGGTGCACAGGAAATATCCCGGACATGGGTGGCTGATAAAGGCAATGGTACTTATCAGAACCCTGTGCTTTATGCCGACTATTCCGATCCGGACGTATGTGCGGCAGGAGATGATTTCTATATGACGGCTTCCAGTTTTAATTGCATACCGGGACTTCCTATACTTCATTCCCGTGATCTGGTAAACTGGTCGCTGGTGAATTATGCGCTGCCGGTACAGGAACCCAAAGAGTTTTTCGATAAAGCGCAGCATGGGAAAGGTGTATGGGCTCCTGCTATCCGCTTTCATAAGGGAGAGTTTTATATTTATTGGGGCGATCCGGATTATGGAATCTACATGATAAAGACCAGAGATCCGAAAGGATCATGGAGCAAACCCGTATTGGTGAAAGCCGGAAAAGGAATGATCGACCCGACGCCACTTTGGGACGAGGACGGGAAAGTATATCTGATACATGCTTATGCCGGCAGCCGCAGCGGAGTGAACAGCATTCTGGTTATTTGCGAACTGAATGCGGAAGGAACGGAAGTGATCTCCGATCCGGTAATGGTGTTCGATGGAAATGACGGGAAGAACCATACGGTAGAAGGACCGAAGCTCTATAAACGAAATGGTTACTATTATATTTTTGCTCCGGCAGGCGGAGTAGCTACCGGTTGGCAGCTAGTGCTTCGTTCAAAGAATATCTATGGTCCCTATGAATCAAAGATCGTGATGGCGCAGGGGAAGACCACCATCAACGGTCCGCATCAGGGGGGCTGGGTAGATACAAATACAGGAGAATCGTGGTTCGTCCACTTTCAGGATCAAGGGGCTTACGGACGTGTTATTCATCTCAATCCGATGAAATGGGTGAATGAATGGCCTGTGATCGGAGTAGATAAAGACAAAGACGGTTGCGGAGAACCTGTCACCACCTATAAAAAGCCGAATGTCGGAAAGATGTATCCGGTAACTACTCCTCCGGAAAGTGACGAGTTCGATACACGGCACTTGGGATTACAGTGGCAGTGGCATGCCAACAAACAGGATACCTACGGATTTACGACCGATCTGGGATATATCCGACTCTATGCAGGCAGCCTTTCCAAAGAGTTCGTGAACTTTTGGGAAGTGCCTAATCTGTTGCTGCAAAAGTTTCCCGCTGAAGAGTTTACGGCTACTACCAAGCTGACGTTTACCGCCAAGCAGGATGGAGAGCAAGCCGGAATGATAGTAATGGGATGGGATTATAGTTATTTGTCTGTCCGTAAAGCCGGCGACAAGTTTATCCTGCAACAAGTCGTATGCAAAGATGCGGAACAACAGCACCCCGAACAAGTGAAGGAACTGGCGAGTTTTCCGGTGGAATATCTGAAAATGCCGGGAGTGGCTGATAATGAGTGGAAGACCGTTTACTTACGGGTAAAGGTTGCCAAGGGAGCCGTTTGCACCTTTGCCTATAGTCTCGATGGAAAGAAGTATACAGCAGCGGGAGAACCTTTTACTGCCCGGCAGGGAAAGTGGATAGGAGCGAAAGTCGGTTTATTCTGCGTCACTCCTAATGACGGAAATCGCGGATGGGCGGATGTAGACTGGTTCCGGGTAACTAAATGATAAGAAAGAATAAGTGAGAATAAAAAATAAGAAACTAACACGAAGATATAGAACGAAAAAATGAAGAAGATTGTAGCAGGGTTGGTTGTAGTACTAGGCTTTTGTGCATGTGCCCATCGGACTTCCGGTACGTTGGATATGAATAAAGCTCTGGATTATTGCGCGGAACAGACCCAACGTTCACTGGTAGAACTGAAAGGAGACTCGGGTATAGACTATACAATGATGCCACGTAATGTCATGGCAGACGACCATTACAAAGACAGAAAATATACGGGCTACGACATTACCGGCAATATCGGTCTGACCATGAAGCTCGCCCCGTGGCTTACATTCAAAACAAGCTATACGTACGACGGTTACTACTACAACGACCGTTATCATCGTGCCAAATACGAAGCCAATGCACAAGAGCCGAGCCTCTATCCTTATAACTACGAGTACAACTCATACTATCGTAAGCAAACATTCGAGAATGTATTGACCTTCATGAAAGACTTCGGCAAGCACTCCGTTACTGCCATGGTAGGTAACTCCATCATTTCCGCCCATCAGGATAAAAGTTCTGTCAGCGTGGAAGGCAAGAAAACCGAATATGATGTAGTAGGCGGCAGTCTGAGTTCCAGCGAGGTTCCCGGCGGATTCTTCGACCCGACATCTCCCACAATCGATGCAGGTATCGGCGGTACATTTGCCGGCACAGGTACTTTCTACGATTACAACCGCGCTTCTTTCTTCGGACGCTTCAACTATTCATACGCCAGCCGTTACTTGCTGCAAGTGACTGTACGTTCCGACGGCTCTTCCAAGTTCGGTAAAAACAACCGTTGGGGTACCTTCCCTTCCGTAGCAGTGGGATGGAGAATCAGCGAGGAAGATTTCTTCCCCAAAAACACCCCTATCAGCAACTTGAAGTTCCGCGCCAGCTGGGGACGCCTGGGTAGCGAGAGTGCACTGGGCTACTATTATGCGCCAACAATGAGTAACAGCAACACCCAATGGATGAGCTACATACAAGGTGGTAATCCTTGGGCCGGCATGTCCAACCTCTATCTGGTAAACGACGATTTGCGTTGGGAAACTACCGATACCAAAAACATCGGTTTCGACTTCGGTCTTTTCAACAATAAGTTGAGCGGTAGCCTTAACTACTATTACAACACAACGGAAGACTTACTGATTGAAAAAGTCATGCCGCCTTCTGCAGGTATCTACAATCCTACTGTCAACGTAGGAAAGATGGTAAACAAAGGTTTCGAGCTTGAATTGAACTATGGAGACAACATCAACGGTTTCGACTATAATATCGGTTTCAACCTTTCTACCATCCACAACGAAATGTTGAAGGCAGACCCGAACCAGGTACTTTATGGTTCTGCCTGGAAGGGTGACGGCCACTTCGTAACCCAAACACTGAAAGGTTATCCGGTAGCCAGCTTCTGGCTGTATCAGACTGACGGCATATTCCAGACTGATGCAGAAGCTGCTGCTTACGTAAACAGTGCAGGCGAACGTCTCCAGCCGAGTGCCAAAGCCGGTGATATCCGCTTCAAGGATGTAGACGGCAATGGAAGCATCGACTCCGGCGACAAGGTATATTCCGGTTCCGGTATTCCCAAGGTGGAAGCCAACTTGTCATTCAGCGGTTCCTATAAGAACTTTGACCTTTCCTTCCAGTTTGGCAGTGCATGGGGGCACAAACTCTACAACGTAAACCGTCTGTATTATGAAGGAATGGACGCCGGTAGAAACTACTTCACAAGCACCATGAATGCATGGACACCGCAAAACGCAGGAACAAGTATGCCAAGAGCTGTACTGGGTGACCCGAATGAAAATACCCGTGAATCCGATCGCTTCCTCGAAAACGGTAACTTCGTCCGCCTTCGCCAGTTGCAGTTAGGATACAGCTTGTCCAGAGCTTTAGCTAAGAAAATGTATCTTGAAAAATGCCGCCTCTATGTCAGTGGAGAGAATCTCTTTACCATCACTAAATATTCCGGTATCGACCCTGAATTCTCTTCAAGCATTCTGGACACCGGTGTAGACTCCTTTGTATACCCGTTCACCCGCTCATTTGTAGTAGGTCTGCAAGTTACATTCTAATCACCATTAAAAACAAGAAGACAATGAAAAAAATTATATATATAGCCTCTTTCTTATGCGCCGCCTTACTGGCAGGATGCGATGATTTCCTGACGACAGAGTCTCCCGACTTTTCTACAGACAAATACTGGAGAGATAAAGCCGATGTAGAGGCAGGTCTATCAGCGGTATATGGCCAGCTGGATAACCGCACCGGCTCTTACACGGTTGCAGAAGTCAAGTTTGTTGTGGAAACCTTCCGTAGCGATGAGATGGTAAAAGGCCAGGACGTCAACAACTATCCGGAATGGGCTGCATTGTACGGATTCACCTACAACAATGAGAACTCCAGCATCAAAGAATACTGGATGAACAATTACAATGGCATCAACTACGCCAACAACGTATTATACGGTATTGACAAAGTACAGACCAGCGGTGAGAAGATGAGTGCCGATGACGAGAACCATCTTACGGGCGAAGCTCTGTTCCTGCGTGCCTACTATCATTTCAAACTGATTATGAGCTGGGAGAAAATCATTATCCGCAATGAATATCTGACCGGAGAATCCCAGACTCACAAAGCATTGTCTACCAGAACGGAAGCATGGGACTTTATCTGTACTGAACTGGACAAAGCAGGCAGCATGCTGCCACAAGACCGCCCTTCTTCCGAAGCGGGACGTGTAACCAAAGGAGCAGCCTACTCTTACCTGGGATGGGCTTACTTGACCCGTGCTTATGAAGAAAGTGACAAAAAGGCCGAATACCTGGGGCTGGCAGAAGCCGCTTTCAACAAAGTGACCGGCTACGAACTGGAGTCCGACTACGGAAGCATGTTCGACGGAACCAACAAAAATTGCAAAGAGTCCATTCTGGAACTTCAGTTTACCAACAGTACGGCCGACGGTACTTTCCACAAGCACGTACTCCACTTCTGGGTGGCTCCGGGCAGCATGTCCGGTTGGGACGAAATCCGTGTCAGCGACATGATGTACAACGAATTTCTGAAAGAAGGACGCATTGCCGAAGGTAACATGTACGATGCCCGTGCCTATGGTTCCATGATGTTTGATGATCCGTATTACTACGAAGGCGGGCACATCCTGGGGTACAATTACGATGACATCTATGATGAGAATTCCGCCACCCGATATAATTACCGTAAATACATGCCTTCAACTTGGAGCGACTACGCACAAAACTACGTAGGTACCAACATGCCACTGATGCGTTATGCCAATGTATTGCTGATGAAGGCTGAAGTCTACAATGAACAAGGTCATCCAGAAAAAGCCATTCCATTGATTAACGAAGTACGTAGCGTGCACGGCAAGCTGCCTGCCATGACCGGAAGTGACCAAGCTGCTGTTAAAGCGCAAATTGAGCATGAACGTCTGGTGGAATTCACACTGGAAAACTCACGCTTCTACGACCTCCGTCGTTGGGGCAAACTGGACGAAGCCATGAAGGCTGACGGCAGAACCGGATTCAGTGCATCTACCCACTCCTTCCTGCCCATTCCTCTGATGGAGATTCAGACCAACAATGAAATAAACGAATAATCCTTTTCTCCAAATGGTATATCGAGGCGGCATTCGCCCCGGCAATGCCGCCTCGTTTGCTTTGAAAGCTTTATCTTTGCACCTGCAAAAATAGACCATACTATCTTTGCCACTAAAAAAACGACATAGATATGTTTACAATCATCGGACTAATGCTCACGGGAATGCTGTTGGGCTATCTCTTACGGAAACGGGACTTAAAGAAAATCCACCAAATCATCACCCTGCTCATCTGGCTGCTGCTGTTTATCCTCGGCATCGAGGTCGGAAGCAACGAGCAAATCATCAAGGGGCTCCATACCATAGGTCTTGAAGCTGTGATACTCACCCTGGGAGGGACCTTGGGAAGTGTTATCGCTGCTTGGGCACTCTGGAGAGCCTTGTATAAAAGGAAAGGAGGCAGGGCATGAAAGGAAGTCTTATCATTGTGGGCTTTTTTGTATTGGGTACGATTTGTGGTGTGTGCCATCTGCTGCCTTTTGATATTGCAGAAACCAATATCAGCTACTACGCGCTTTGCGCGCTGATGTTCAGTGTAGGGTTGAGCGTAGGCAACGACCCGCAGACCCTGAAGAACTTCCGTTCACTCAATCCGCGACTGGTATTCCTGCCCATCATGACGATACTGGGAACACTGGCTGGTTCGGCAG